>Ga0099364_10006010_pt1 | contig 17793 bp, 16 predicted proteins | sample TergutTh196P3_FD_73070 | JGI IMG/M metagenome (GOLD analysis project Ga0099364, IMG submission 73070) | Microcerotermes parvus P3 segment gut microbial communities from Pointe-Noire, Republic of the Congo - Th196 P3 | ecosystem: Host-associated > Arthropoda: Insects > Digestive system > Gut ...
GGCGTAATGCATACAAACAGCAATATAGAGTTTTACTCGGTGGTTAGTATAGCCCGAGACGCTAGCAATGGAACAACACTTACGACGAGAGTACGCGAGGGCGTAACAATACAGGTAGGAGACAGACAGCGTTCTGACATAGGCATGCTAAGCGGAGCTGCCGTAGTAAGTGGAACAACCTATTTATCTGCCGGCGGCCACGTATTCCCGAGTACAGGGCCTGCCGCATCCATTAATGGCATTCCCGACACTATTACTGTCACAGGCTTAATTAGCACCGGTACTACCCTAATCGCTGTAGCTAGGGATGGCAACAATGGAAGAATGTATACACGCACCGGTGCTGGAGACTTTGAACATCACTTAAACGGTCCTGTTTTTACAGGCGGTTTGGGCATCAAATTGGCTGCCAATGGTTCAACACCTGAAGCACTTCTCATAGGCGTTCGTGGCAGCGGAATGAACGACCATGGCTACAGGGAGCTATTGATTAATACTGGCGGAACGCTTGAGTCTTCTTTAAGGAACCCCAGCACCACAGATGCAGTCCACAGGGGCAGCATAGGTGTAAGACCTGTATTAGACATAATGCAGATTCCTCACGGCGTACTGGGACAGCAAGCAGCTGATTGGACCGGCAACATACTCTTCGCAGGAACAAGCCTCAACGGGCTCATGTCCAACAGGAGGGGCGATTGGAACGCCGAGGACTAAAATCGCCTTTACGCTGTGGATGAGCTCTTTGCCTCTCCCAAGGGAGCCTTAAAAGACAGCCCCCTCGCCGACCGTATGCGCCCTCAGGTATTGGACGACATAGTAGGGCAGGATCACATAGTAGGAGAAGGTCGCCTTTTGCGGCGGGCTATACAGGCAGACAGGCTCTCTTCTGTAATATTCTATGGCCCGCCCGGTACGGGAAAAACAAGCCTTGCAAGGGTAATTGCCAATACAACACGCAGTGTTTTCGAAAGCCTAAATGCAGTCTTAACAGGCATTAAAGACATACGCGAAGTAATAGATAGATCGGACGAAAGGCGAAGGCTCTACAGCCGCCGTACCATACTCTTTGTTGATGAAGTACATCGCTGGAACAAGGCCCAGCAGGACGCCCTACTCCCCTGGGTAGAAAACGGCACAGTCATACTAATAGGCGCCACAACGGAAAACCCCTTCTTCGAAGTAAACCGCGCCCTTGTATCGCGAAGCCGCATCTTTCAACTAAAATCTCTGGATAGTGACGCTCTTTTAAAAACTGCCCTTAAGTGCCTTTCCGATACAGAACGAGGCTATGGCAAATGGAAAGTGAGCTTCGAAGAAGGAGCACTGGAACACCTTGTAGAAGTAGCCAACGGCGATGCACGCAGCCTCCTTAACGCTCTGGAACTAGCCGTAGAGACCAGCCCGTCGGGTTTTGCCAATGGGCAGCCTGCAAAACATAAGCTCAAAGAAACTTTCGAAGAAAGTTTCTTATGGCCCCCGCCCGAAGGCACGGAAATCTATGTAAGCATGGAGGCTGCAGAGGAGAGCATACAAAGGCGGGCTCTTTTATACGACAAAGACGGCGACTACCACTATGACACAATAAGCGCCTTCATTAAAAGCGTCAGGGGAAGCGATCCCGATGCTTCCCTATACTGGCTTGCAAAAATGGTCAGGGCGGGAGAAGACCCCGCCTTTATCTTCCGCCGCATGATAATCCTTGCCATGGAAGATGTAGGCCTTGCAGACCCCACTGTTATAAGCACTGTCATTTCCTGCGCGGAAGCTTTCGACCGCATAGGCTTTCCCGAAGGCAACTTTGCCCTTTCCGAAGCCTGCCTCTGCCTTGCAACTGCTCCTAAATCCAACACTACCCTAGCCTATTTTGACGCTCTAAAAGAAGTGGAAAGGGAAGATGCAGAAGTTCCCAACCACCTAAGAGACGGAAGCAGAGACAAGGAAGGCTTTGGTCATGGTGAGGGTTACATATACCCCCACGCCTTCCGGGAACACTGGGCAGCACAGCAATACCTGCCTTCTCCCCTTAAAGGGAGGGTTTTTTATAAGCCATCATCATCAGGCAAGGAAGCTCTGATACAGGAAGAGATCCTAAAAAAAAGAGAGATACAGGCAGCTGTAATTTTTGGTTCAGAGGGCGACAGCAAAAACGAAATTCTAACCTGGTCTTCTTCTTCCAAAGGCAGGGAGCAATGGTTTAAGAGGCTGGAATCAGGCAGGGCTAAGCTCCTCCTTAGCGACAGAGACAGAATTTTTAGACAGTGTAATATAGAAAGACATCACAGAATACTGATTCCACGTGCAAATGACGGGCTTTTGTTATGGGAAAGCCTAAGACGCTGCCCCGAAGGCCTTACAGCGGCATTAGTCGATACAAATACCATAAAAGAAACACTGCTTGGCTTTTTTTCCAATTCCTTTAGCGGCGATGAATGTGATGCTCCAATAATACAGCTGTGTAATTCTGATGCTTCTTTACTACCGGACAAAGAAGAAGCAAAAGAAGCCTTTAATTGCACAGAGTTCGATCACATAATCTTAAGGGAAGCTTTTCGCCGCCAAAATACAGGCAAAAAAAATATTGTTGAAATTTTTTCTGACTTTGCAGCCAAAGCAAAAAAGCTCCTTGCTAAAGATGGGGGTATTTCTCTATTGCAAAGCCCTCCAAAAATGGGAGAAAGAATATCCAGGATACTCAAAGATGAATGTAAAATAGAGAGCTCTATTTATGAAAAATTAAATGATGCAGAGAATTCCTTCTTTAACAGGGCAAATGATGATACACTTAATATTAACTGGGATGCCTCTTTGTTAGGCGATAGTTTTTCCAAAGCAGGCTACATTGTAAACATGGAGGAAATAAATCAGGAAGAAGAGAGGTTAATTTCTTTAAAAGATCTTTCCATCTGGTTTGACGGCGAAAAATCCCTGTGGGGCGCTTTTATTTTGGATGCACTTGGTAAAGAAGATTTTAATAATATAAAGAGCTCTCTTGAAGAGCGAACAAAAGAAGGCCCCCTTTTATGGAAGTATAAAAGCATACTTCTTTACGCCAAAGTTAAAAGTTAAAACCCCACTCCTCTTGTAGTGCCCTTAAACGAAAGCATATCTCTTTTGGATCTCCTTCCATATTATACATTCCGGCACCGGGTATAAAACCGGGGTCATTAAAACTCCACCAGGTAAGGGCTTCTACGCTCTTATGCGCATAAGAGACCGTATAAAAACATTCCAGCCAGTCGGCCTGCAGCTGTTCAGTCCAGTTATCTTCACGCCAAAGCCCGGAATACATGTACCTAAGGCAGTAGAGGTCGCCTTCTGTAGCATTGTAACGAACATCTTCATAACGCGAAGGTACGCCAAGTTCTGTTAGGTGCAAGGGTTTCCCGAATATGCTAAAGCGGTCGTACATCTTTTCTATTTCCAGCATATCGCGCGAAGGGCAGTATAGCTGTATGCCAAGAACCTCATATTGGGTGTTCATCTCATGTACTTTTTGCATGTAAGTGTAAGGTGTCATGTTACGCTTGTTTATAAGACCCCACTGCACTCTTTCGTCGGCTATGTTTTCGCCAAACATAAAACAGTTATTTATTACCGCCTTTACATTGGGATCTTCTTCGTGCATTGCATCACAGCAGAGCTTTGTCATTTGTACAAGCTCATCCTGCGATAACTTGTATGCATTACACCAGTCGTGCGCCTCGTTTATGGCATCGTATATATTTATGCGGCCTTTGTAGCGTTTAACGGATCTTTTAACAACCCTGTCAATTTCATGCGCAATACTGCCGGGAACTTTTGCGCCGCCTTCCCAGTTTAAATTTTCTGTCCAGGGCGGCATGCCTGCAGTATGTGTCCACCAGAGGGGATGCCCTTTAGTGATAATATTGCTTTTTTCAAATGCATCCTGTGATGCATCCAGTGTTGAATAGTCGGGCTTGTCTTTTTCCTGTTCAAGACGGGCAAGGTAAAAAGGCAGGGTTGCAAAATTAAAAAGGGAATCATACATTTTGGTTTTTTCACTTTCTGCATAGGGGTAGCTAAAGCCGCCGCAGCCAAAGAGGAAGTCTCTTTTTGCCCTTTTTTGTATAGTATCCCTTGCCCTCTCCACAGCCGCCATCTCCCCTGCCCATAAAGCCGAAGAGAGGGCGCTCATGTTATGTAAGCCTGCATTGTTTGGCTTTAATTCGGCAAGCCTCTGTTTTGCTTTGGCTTCCCTTAACATGGAAAGGCATTTGGGAGAAGGCATAAAAGCGGATTGCGTTTTATGCTTTTCTATATATTTTTCTGTCTCAGAAATTCTACAAAGAGCAGCTTCCCTTACAAAGTCTATATTATCCCCATTTTTATAGCCCCTGCCAAAATTATCAGAAAGTACCCACATATGACCAAAGCCCGGTATTTTTAACTTTCCGTGTATCATAACAGGCTCTTCTTCAAGGGCAAATTCTACACTGCCGTCGTTTAATACATTCATACGCCTGTGATAGGGATTGTAAAGCATGTCAGAAACATAAAATGTAAAAATCTCATCTCTGCTTACCGGGTTATTATCTGCCCCAATAATCTTTATTTTAAGCATAATCGTCTCCTTTAGCGTATATTTTGATAAACTTCTCTTGTATAAAAGTTATCCTGATCACTAATAATATAGACATTTCCGCTGCTTTCTATAATCAAGAAGGGAGGGTTAAGGGGGTTAACCAAAACTCTTACAGTGCCGTATTCAGGTGAACGGAAGTAACCCCTGTATAAAGTATCAAGACCTATGCCGTTTAACCTTGTAAGACGCGGCAAAGTTTCGGCTAAGTCTATTTTTTCTATAGCATTAAGTTGTATCACATAACGGTCTCTATGGTGATGTGCAATGAGGGAGCTTTCGCTTAGTATAAGCCTTATGGGGGTAACTTCTTCCTGGTATATCCATAAACCAATTAAAGGCATGCATAAGAGAATCAAAAAGGAAATAGACATAGCTATTTTTCCTATGGGTTTTGCAAGGTTTATGCTTATATTTTTATGGTACAGCGATTTTACAAAAAGCTTATTATTGTTTGGGTTCTTGTAAAAAAGCCCCCAAATCCAGTAAACATCTTCGTCTGCCTGCTTATCTACATACCAGCCCTTCTCCTCTTTTAGGTGGAGTAAAAGCTTCCTGTGTTTTGCAAAAACAGCAAAGGGAAAAGCCAAAGCCGCCAGTGTCCAGCATAAAAACCAGGCAAGTACTGCTCCTAAAGTGACAAAGAAATAAGGCGGAATAGCCAAAATTATAAGGGGGAGCATTACAAGCTTTAAAGCCCGTAAATAGTTTTTACAAATGTAAAACGTTTCTTCTTCTTTATGTGCGCTTAAGGGGAGGCTTACTCCAAGAACAAGATTCATTTTTGGCTTTACGTAAGACCTAAGCATAAAGTAAATGATAAAAATGAGGGGGACAAAGCACAGGAATAAAATTAGATTAATCATTTTTCATTATTGGGCTGGGGGAGCATAATGTCAAGGGAATTTTCTTAATATTGCGCACTACCCAATAAAATCAATCGCTGATACAATTAAAGTACCGGAAAAAAAATTGAGCGAAGATATCAAGAAAAACAGGAATATTTTCTCTACCATAAAAAACAGCTTTAGCACCCGCTTTCCCGATGATTTTTCCCATAAAGAAGGAAGGAGCCAAATTATAGGAATTGCATGGCCTGCCTTTGCAGAATCCTTTCTCCTCCACCTTGCAAGCATGGTAAACACCATGATGGTAGGCTCCCTTGGCGCCTGGGCCATTGCCTCTGTAGGCTACTGTAATCAGCCCCGCCTCCTTATTGCCTCTGTTTTTCAGGCATTTAATACAGGGGGTACAGCATTAATCGCAAGGGCAAAGGGAGCGCAAAACCAGGTTGAGGCAAGCGCCATCATGCATCAGGCCATACTCTTTTCCATGTCCATATCGGCAATACTGGCGTTTTTGGGCTATACCTTTGCCACCCCCATGGTAGTTTTTATGGGCGCAAGCGAGGAAGCTACAATAACGGGCTCTACCCAATACTTACGCATAATTATGCTTACCTTTCCCGCCCACGCCTTCTCCCTTGCGGTGACAGCCATGCTGCGCGGCATAGGAAAAACGCGTGTTTCCATGGTCTACAATGTAACAGCTAACGTGTTAAATGTAGTGCTGGGCTTTTTATTCATACAGGGGCGCTTTGGCTTTCCGGCTCTTGGCGTTAGGGGAGCAGCTCTTGGGCTGGGCGGAGGTCAGGTAGTTGCCTCTATAATGGCATTTATAAGCATAAGACGGGGAAGCGACATGCTTAAACTCAACTTTAAGCAGCTATTAAAATTCGACAGCGTTACGCTAAAAAGGATAATACGCATAGGAACCCCCGCCATGTTCGAGCAGCTCTGCATGAGGACAGGAAATATCATTTTTTCAAGAATAGTGGCATCCCTGGGTACCATAGCCTTTGCAACCCACCAAATAGCAATGAACATACACCAGATGACCTTTATGAACGGTCAGGCCTTTGGTGTTTCTGCAACTTCCCTTTTGGGGCAATCCATGGGACGCAAAAGACCGGATCAGGGCAAAGCCCTTGTTCAGCTCTGCCGCCGTTATGCGCTATTTATCTCCCTTTCTTTCTCCCTTGGTCTTGTAATCTTTGGGCGCCAGTTAATGAGCCTATACACAGATGATACAGGAGTACTTGCAGCAGGCGCTGTCCTACTTTGGATAGTCGCCGCCCTCCAGCCCCTGCAATCCTCCCAGCAGGTACTCGCAGGAGCCCTGCGCGGAGCCGGAGACACCAAGGCGGTCGCCCTCTGCACACTCATAGGGCTTCTTTTAATACGCCCCATAGTATCCTTCTCCCTAGTCCACCTGGCCGGAATAGAACTGCTGGGCGTCTGGCTCGCCCTCGTAGCCGACCAGGGCACCCGCTCCATCTACACCATGTACAGGTTCGTCAACGATAAATGGAGCAAGATTAAGGTATAGCCACCCATTTAATTGACAAACACTATTATATGCAGTACTTTTTGAGACTATCGACAATAGCTTAAAAACCGTCTTTGACATACAAATATAGTTTTCCAATGAAAAAAATCAAAATTTTCACAAATTAAGCTAAAGTTTTATTACAATCCCGCCGACACTGTAAGTGGAGAGTTTTCTTTTTAGGTTGGATAATCCGCGGTTTTTGGCCGGAAAGAAAGCAAACCACGCGGGCAAGGATGCCTGCGATGTAATTCATCAAGGAGGATGACTTATGATCATCAACCACAATCTTTCTGCCATGTTTGCAGATCGTTCCCTAAGAGTAAACGAAGTAAGCCTCTCCAAAGAAATGGAAAAGCTCTCATCCGGTTTAAGAATTAACAGAGCCGGTGACGATGCTTCCGGGCTTGCAGTTTCCGAGAAAATGCGTTCACAGATTCGGGGTTTGAATCAGGCTTCTACCAATGCTTCAAACGGTATTTCATTTATTCAGGTAACAGAAGGCTATTTACAGGAAACCCAGGATATTATACAGCGTATGAGGGAACTCTCTGTACAGGCTGCCAACGGTATCTATAGCGAAGAAGACCGCATGTACATCCAGGTTGAAATTTCCCAGTTAGTAGACGAAGTAGACCGCATTGCAAGTCATGCCCAGTTTAACGGCATGAACCTGTTAACCGGCCGCTTTGCACGTCTAACCGGCGAAAATACAGTCACCGCATCTATGTGGTTCCATATAGGAGCAAACATGGATCAGAGGATACAGGTTTTTATCGGTACCATGACTTCCAGGGGGCTTGGAATCAGACAGTTTGATGGAAGTTTCATTACTTTGGAAACTCCCGACGATGCCAACAGGAGCATTGGTACTTTAGATGCAGCACTCAAAATGATCAACAAACAACGTGCCGATCTCGGTGCCTATCAGAACCGTCTTGAACATGCTGTAAGAGGCATAGACATTGGAGCAGAAAACCTCCAGGCGGCGGAATCCCGCATCAGGGATGCTGATATGGCAAGACAGATGGTAACCTATACAAGGGATATGATATTATCACAGTCTGGCACTGCGATGCTTGCTCAGGCAAATCAAAGGTCAGCAACGGTATTGCAAATCCTTCGTTAATAGTTTATCATTCTAATTAAGAGAGGGATGGGCTTGCCCTTTTGGACAGCCCTCCCCCCTTTTTTCTCATTTTTCTTTTAAAAGCCGGGCGTAGTGTCCGCTTTTAGTGTTCTTTGACAAATACCCCAAGGAAGCTTTAGTTTTCTTGTGGGCAGGGACTGTGAGGCGGTTCGGAACGTATATTAAGGCTTGTCTTTAATACACGTTTCGTACTGAAACGGGGAATTTAACAGCATAGGCGCGAACCTGCTGTAACTTTTTCCGGCTATTGCAGTACGGTCCGGACTAAGGATGGTCCGGGCATCCCTGCTCAAGGAGGGTTATCATGATTATAAATCACAACATGAGCGCCATGTATGCTAACCGGCAGGTTGGGGTTTCCCAGCTAGGTATTGCCGGCGGCATTGAAAGGCTTAGTTCCGGTTTAAGAATAAACCGTGCCGGCGATGATGCATCCGGGCTTGCTGTTTCCGAGAAAATGCGGAGTCAGATAAGAGGGTTGAATCAAGCAGAACGGAATATTCAAAACGGCGTGTCTTTTATCCAGGCTACCGAGGGATATCTTCAGGGAACCCAGGATATACTGCACCGTTTAAGGGAATTGTCAGTTCAGTCAGCCAACGGTATTTATACCGACGAAGACAGAATGATGATCCAGGTGGAAGTTTCACAGTTAGTAGACGAAGTAAACCGTATTGCGAGCCATGCTCAATTTAACGGAATGAACTTATTAACAGGAGCTTTTGCACAGGATTCGGCAATTAACCGGGTTATGCAGCTTCAGGTTGGAGCCAACATGGATCAAAGTGAACGGATTTTTATCGGAACTATGACTGCAACCGCATTGGGTCTACAGAATACCCAGGCTGTAGGAGCTTCTTTAAACATTTTAACTGTAGAAGAAGCAAACCAGGCTATAGGTACAGTGGACGCCGCTTTAAGAATGGTAAACAGACAAAGGGCCGATCTTGGTGCATATCAAAACCGTTTCGAAATGGCTGCTCAAAGCGTTGCCGTTGCGGCAGAGAATCTTCAGGCTGCCGAGTCCCGCATTAGGGACGCTGATATGGCATCAGAAATTGTCGCGTATACGAGAGATACTATCCTGAACCAGGCGGGAGTTGCTATGTTGGCACAAGCCAATGTACGTTCCCAATCGGCGCTTCAGCTTTTAAGCTAAGTTAAAAAAAGCTAAAGCTATAGTTTTAGCATTTAACCTGATTAGGATTTTATCCGAAGCGTTTTAAGAGACTTCTGGACGTCGTCTTTTGAAATGTCACTCTGACTGGGTAATAATATTATTTAGTCGGTCGGACGGGGGAGTTCGCGCCCTACCCTGTCCTTTTTGAAAGTCACCCCTGTCATGGATTGACGGGGTTAATCTTAAACCTTATCACACACAGGGAGGTGTAGTATGGGTATGCAGATTCCTTCTCTTTCTATGGGAGATCCTGTCTCTTTCCATAAAGGACTCCCCAAAGAAAACCGTCTTCAAGTGCCGGGGGAACAAAGATTTACTCCCGAATATATTGAAGCCCAAAGCCGTGCCTCAAGGCCGGAAATAAGAAGCCTGGAACAAACAGCTTCCAGTCTGGAACGTATTAGTCTGGCATTTAACCGTAGACTAAAATTCGAAATAAACTCTGATTCAAGGGAAATTGTCGTTAAAGTTATAGACAACGAGACCGATAAAGTGATCAGAGAGCTTCCGCCTGAAGAACTTCAGAGACTGCATTCCAGAATTCAGGAAAGCGTGGGAGTTTTATTCGATAAAATGGTTTAGCTAAAAGTAATTTAATAGTTTACCTTTAAATTACTTTTCAGCAAGAATGCCGGAGGGGAAACGGTAAATGTCAGACATATATATCCCGGGAATAAGAAGCCGCTTTAACACTGATCAGCTTATAGAAGACCTCATGAGGATAGAGCGCCTCCCCAGGGATAGAGCTGTAAACACCATAGAGAGGCTTCAGGCAGAGAGGAGTTACTGGCAGGAGATAGGCAGGCGCACTGCCGCTCTTGCAGAAGCTTCCCGTATGCTTTTTTCCTTCCAAAACCCCTTCAGCGACCGTATAGTTACATCCAGCGACTCTGCCGTATTAACGGGAACAGCAATACGGGATACCATGGAGCAGGAAAGAAGCTTTACAGTCAGGCAAATTGCTCAAGCAGATCGCTTTCTCTCTTCTCCATTGGACGAAAATTTCCAAATAGATGCAGGATTATACTCTTTTACCGTAGGAGGCGAGGAAATTTCCTTTGATTTCCGCGGTGGTACCATGAGGGAATTTGTAGATGCCCTCAACCGCAGAGGCAGAGATCTTATTCAAGCCAGTATAATAACAGTAAGACCGGGTACAAGGTCACTATTAATAGAATCCAGAGTTACAGGCGAAGAAAACCGCCTTAACTTCCTGGGAGATTCAATTACTTTAGGCGAAAGAACGGGGATGATAGGCAGGACTAACGATTCCCGTCAGGATTTTAGCGAAGGAATAATAAGAGCTGCTTCCGGAGAAACAGTAGATGTACAAATGAGTGTTAATGTCCCAACTTCCGGTAATTTGATACTCAGGCTGGATGCTTTTACCGAAGTAAGAGCCCAGGAAGGCTGGACTGCACCTAGACCTCCGCCCGGCCCTGCAATTCCCAGTGCAGGTTCTATCTCCCACGGCGGCATAGTAATACAAAACGACCCCACCTCTGTTGATCTGCCAAGATGGACTGCACCTGCTCCTCCGCAGAGGGTAGATAATATGGGCGTTTTACAGCTCACATTCTCAGACGGCTCCACTATGACCTTGCCGCCTATAATAGATTCCCAGGGTTTTAATAGCTATCAGTACGAACTTCATACACTTGCCCCGGGCAGAAATATAATAGGACTTAGTATAGTAAACGATAATACCCACAGGGATATATCCATAAGAAACGTCCAGGTTATGGATCCCAACGCTCTTGGCGGAATTAGGCCTTTAAACCCTGTGTCCACTGCACAGGACAGCATAGTCTCCATGGAAGGAATAGAGATACGCCGCAGTTCGAATCAAATTGACGATCTTATTCCGGGAGTAACAATTACCGCAAGAATGGTTACAGATAGACCCGTAAGTCTAAGAATAGAACCCGACAGGGAGTCAGTAAAAGACGCAGTTATTTCCTTTGTGGGGAATTATAACCGTTTAATGGCAGAAATTAATGTACTTACAAGGAATGACAGCCGCATAATTGACGAACTTTCCTACTTAACAAGGGATGAAAGGGAAGAATTTGCCGAGCGCCTTGGAGCATTTAACGGAGACTCTACCCTTAATCAATTAAGAAATCACCTCTTAAACATAGTAAACAGCCCCTACCCTACTAATAACGGAGCAAGGGATGTTACATTAATGGCATCATTTGGTATAGGCACCAATGTCCTTGGCTCTACGGGAACTGATGCCTCGCGCCTTAGGGGTTATCTGGAAATTAACGAAAGAACCCTGGATGCCGCTATAGAAAACAGATTGGAAGAGCTTAGAGACCTCTTTGCAGTAGATACCACAGGAGACAGGATAGCAGACACAGGTATAGGCATTGCAGTAGATGCCCTTATGCGCCCTTATAACCAGACAGGGGGAATTATTGCCCTAAGAACCGGAACCATGAATTCCAGAATAGACCAGGAAACTCAAAGGATACAAAACATGGACAGGCAGCTTTTGGCAAGGGAAGCAGAACTAAGAAGGCAATATGCGCAAATGGAAGCTGCATTTAACCGTATGGAAAGAATGTCTTCCTCTCTGGATAATTTTAGTACTCAGAACAACAACAATAGGTAGAATTAGCAGGAAAAATGGAAATATTTATTAACGGGAAAAAAGCAGATATTACTCTGGATAATGAAAAAACCCTGGGGAATGTACTCAGCGGTCTTGATCTCTATATTTCTTCCACAGGCAGCCGTATTAAGGAGATCTATGTAGATGGAAAGCAAATACAAAGTGATGAACTGGAAAGTGTATTTGAAGACAACATTAACGACATCACAAAACTGGAAGTAATTGTAAATTCCTGGAGAGATCTGGCTACAGAAGCTCTTGAAGAACTCCATCTTGTCTGCCGGAATTTTGAAAATGCCTCTTTTCAAGATAGAAATAAACTATGCAGTGAATGGGAGGAAAGCGCTGCAGGGCGTTTTATATACTCAGACATGGTAGATCTGGATAAACTCCTAAAAAACTGTTTTCAGGGAGGCTATGAAATAAGTATAGGAAGCCTTATTACCATAATTGAAGAAAGGTTAAGGGAGCTAAGAGACCCAATAAAAGAATTATTAAACTCGGAATTACTTGTAAACAATGTCAAAGAGAGACTGGAAGAACTCCCTCTGGACATGCAGACCGGAAAGGACCAAAGAGCAGCAGATACAGTGCAGTTATTTTCTCAAATAGGGGAAAAACTCTTCCGTATTTACTTTATCTATAAGAGTGAAGGGCTACCCATAGACGATTTCCCTGTAAGTGAAAAAAAAGCCAATACTTTTATAGAGGATTTTAAAGCCTCTCTTACAGAACTCTCTTCTGCTTATGCAAACCAGGATACAGTGCTGGCAGGAGATGTAGCAGAATATGAACTTGCACCTATGTTATGGAGTTTTTTTTACTCCATAAAAGAATTTTCAAATTTGTACTCATCTGTAATTTGCAAGTCATAATTTTCCGATACTATATATAAGAGGATATTTATAGTTATGATGAGCGGATTATTTTCCAGATTACCACTATTACAATTCAGAATTAATCCCAGCCTCTTTGATAATGAAAATCCCGACAATGCAATATTAATTTTAAGCGTTATTGGGGCGGTTATTCTAATAACAGTAATTATAGGGCTAATCCAGAGATCCAGGTACAGGCCGACCAGCTCACGCTCCCCCGGTATGTTTTCATTTAATTACCGCAGAGCAGCATCCGGATATGGATTAAACAGCGATCAAAGAAAACTCCTGGTAAGTATCTTTAGAAACGGAAGTGTAAGAGACCCGGAAAGGGTAATACAGACTCCTGCTTCCCTGGACAGGGTTTTTCAGGGTGCATACAGAAACATAGAACGAAATTCCAGAACAGATGATGCCGCTCAAAGGCTGTTAACTGAACTTTTTACCCTGCGCAATGTGCTTGATAATCCCCCATCCAGCGGAGCCAATACAGGAAACCGGATTTTGGCAAATACTCCGGCTATCCTTGTTGTAGGAAAGGAAAGTTTTTCCGTTAGGGTAATATCATCCGAAGGGCTTGCTGTAGTAACGGAAGTACCAAGAAATGCCCTTGGAACACCTCTGCGCCTAACACGGGGAACAAGTGTAACAATTTCCTTTTTTACACAGTCCAGCAAGGGCTTTTCGCTTAACGGCAGAATTTCCGAAGCAGTAAGCACTGGCAGCGGCGTTCCCGGTTTAAAAATCATACATAACGGAAAGGCAAAAACCCTGGTAAAAAGGAATTTCCGCCGTAAACAGTGCAGTCTAAACTGCGAGTATTACCATGTAAACCTGGAAGTAATAAGCCAGGGCAGAAGAAAAACATCCCGCCTTGTAACTAGCGAAAAAAGCTGGCAGGGAAATTTACTCGATATCTCGGCAGGCGGCTGTTCCATGCGTACATCCAACCCTCCATCTGTCGGCTCCAGACTAAAAATAAGCATAGAACACAACAATACATCCATTAATGTACTAGGTATGGTGCTAAGAACCAACCGCTCCCCCGGTTATGGAACCATATTGCACATTAAGTTCATAAAAGTCCCCCGAAAATCCTTTAATTCCATTAGCGCCATAGTATTTGGCTACGATAGCAGGGAACTGGCATAACCGTTGATATCGAAGCCGTTGACCTACAGCCCGCGCTAGCGGGCACTTAAATCGCTTCCTTACAAAGCAACGGCGACGCAAGGCGGAGCCGTTGACCTAAAAACCCATCTCTAGTATACTTATTATATAAGTTATCGGCGGTAAGTGTGCAGATTATAGAAATTAAAGATGTAGTTAGAAAAGAACTTCCCATATATTACAGAAGACTCTATTCCGGAATAGCAGTTTTAGAAATGATCAATAAATCCATAGAAATTCCTTTAGAATTTCAATTGGAATTAAAACCCACCGGGCAGCTGGATATAAATCTTAATCTGCTAGAAACAGTAGATTATCCTTTGATACCCTTACACAAGCAGTTAAAAGGTTTCATTGGCGACATGGATTCCAGTGGCAAACTCCCAAACTAAAGAAAAATACCCCATTTACACTTCAAAAAACGAAGAGGAAACTCATGCTCTGGGAAAAAGCCTGGCGCTAAATCTTAAAAAAGGAAGCATTGTGGCTCTTTACGGGAAGCTTGGGGCGGGTAAGACCTGTTTTGCAAAGGGTCTTGCTCTGGGACTGGGGGTAGAAGATCATGTAAAAAGCCCTACATACACGATTATTTCTGAATACGAAGGCAGAGATTTCCCTATATACCATATAGATGCATACAGATTAAAAAGCAGTGAGGATTTTTCCATGATGGGAGGAGAGGAAATTATTTTTGGGGAAGGGATATCAATTATAGAATGGAGCGAAATAATAGAAAATTTAATTCCCGAACATGCAATAAGGGTGTATATTAATATTATGGAAAATGATGAAAGGCAGATACAAATTAAAAAAGCAGAATGAACAGGATTAGTTATGAATATTCTAGCCATAGATTCGTCTCAGCAGGTACTTTCACTTGCACTTTTTGCAGATGGTAAAAATTACGTTCTGGATATTGATGCACATTCAAAGCACGATGAACTTTTACTTGACTCAGCGGACAAGCTTTGCCGTCTTGCAGGTATAAGGGCAGATAAAATAGAAATTGCAGCCTGCATGAAAGGCCCCGGCTCTTTTACAGGGCTTAGAATTGCCTATGCTGCAGCAAAAGGTTTAGCTTTAGCTCTCGATATTCCCTTAAGAGCATATCCTACACTGGATTGCATTGCCTTAGGTTTATCCAATTACCCTGCTTTGGTTATTCCTGCCATAGATGCCAAACAAGGGCGTTTCTTTTGCGCTCTTTACCGCAGCAATAAAATCCTTGGCGATTACCTTGATCTGGGAGCAGAAAGTATAAGCGAACTAATTATAAAAGAAAGGCTTACATGTGAAGAAAACATTATACTTACAGGTTCTGGTGCAGAGCTTCTTTTGACCAAACTTTTAGATAGCAGGAACAGCAGTTTAGATCCTCAAAGGCTTTTTGTGGATTTTCTCCCCGGCCGTGGCAGAGCAAGGGAATTGCTGGAAATGGCAAAAAATGATATACTTATAAAAGAGACGGATATTAATTCCGGCCCCATGTATATAAGGAAAAGTGATGCGGAAATTAAAAGGTAGAAGGTGATGGGAAAATGGTAGTCAGCCAGCCTCGTTCTAAAGGATTACTGTCTTTAGTTTCTACTCGTGATAATTCAGGCGAAAATACGCAGGAAAATCCACAAGAAGATGCTCACCTTGATCATGATAATGATTCCCTTGATCCAAGGGACATGAGGGGAAATGTTCGCGTAACGAATCCTGCCAACTCATTGTTCACAACAACAAACCTGTTCGAAAACTGCTCTTTTCCGGTTTTACTTATTAACAAAGAAATGAAAATACTTTTTGCGAATAATGCCTGTAAAAGTCTATTTACCGGTTTTTTTAATATATCGGGAAGGTATTTTACAGATGTCTTTGGCAAGGCATTTGGTATAGAAGATACAAAATCAATACGCGACACCATTACATACGGCACAAACGGCTTTTTCTGGAAAGGTGAAGTTTTTCTAAAATCCCGCACAAGGGTATCCGTTCAGATTAAGGTATACATATCTCCTCTGGAAACACATATGCAGGAGCCGAATGTATTTGTTGTGATATTTGACGATGTAACAGAAGAAAATAAAAGATTAACAAGAACTACCTTTGTTAGTTTACTTGAAGCGTCCAAGTTAAAAGACAATGATACGGGAAACCATATTATAAGGGTAAATTTTTATTCAAGAAGATTATCCGAAGAAGTTTTTAAAAGCAAAAACGCAAAGTATAACCGTATAGATGCGGATTTTATAGACAATATAGGTTTTTTGGCATCCATGCACGATGTTGGGAAAATAGGCACCCCCGATGATATATTAAACAAGGAAGGAACCTTATCGGATTGGGAATGGGATGTAATGCGGGAGCATACAAAGAACGGTGCCTTTATTTTATCTACCTATCCGCATCCCATGGCAAAGGAAATATCATTATCACACCATGAGAGATGGGACGGCACAGGTTACCCCTATCAGCTATCCGGAGAAATGATACCCCTGGCAGCCAGAATTGTTACAATTGCCGATGTGTACGACGCACTGCGCATGGAAAGGAGCTATAAAATCGCACAGGCTCACGATGTAGCTGTAAGAAAAATGATGGATGGAAAAAACAAGCACTTTGATCCCTATCTTATCGATGTGTTTTACTCCATCAACAAGGATTTTAAAAGTATCTTCGAAGATAATATGGATATAATGTATTAAGTTATATATCTAAAACAGGCAAGCTCACCTTGGATTCTGCAGCAGCTTTATTTTCTGCCTTTATTGCATCAAAAACTTCCTGGCGGAAAACCTTTACTGACTTTGGAGCATCTACGCCTATACGTACCTGATCTCCGCGTATCTCTATGATGGAAATTGAGATATCGTCACCTATCATTATTTTTTCGTTAATCTTTCTGGAAAGTATAAGCATAGCTTACTGCCCCTTGGATGCGTTTAATTCGGCAACGATGTCATGCTTGGTCTTCCAACGGGAGTCAGACAAAACTGCCTGTATACCTGTGCAGTTATCCTTATTAATAACTATGGGTCCCTGTAAATTAGCCGTCATGGGATTACCGTCGGAAGGAATTGTCACAATGGAAAATATAAGTGCATTTCCCGGATCATTTATTCCTATAGGCAGAAGATCGTCGTTATCTATATTCATCTCATAATCAGGCCTAAAAAGAAAGGGGTTTATAAGTATAAAGGCAATCTGTTGTGAATCTACAGACTGAAGCCAGAAAAAAGGTTCCTGTTCGGCGTCCAGTAAGACATAATCTTTTAAAGATTCAAAGCCGTATAAACCATGGGGAAAACATATTTTTTGGCTTTCGTCCACATTAATAGAGCCAAAAGCTTTTGTTGCTATAGTCATGACTACTCCTTTATATAATGTATAACTAACGCAGGAAATCCAGCAGCGTAGTCGGTACTATCCTGGCTGCAGTCTGCAATGTTGCCCTATGAGCAAAGTCTAGCATACTTAAATCGGTTACTGCCTGTACCATATCTGTTCCGCTTTCCCTTGCCACCATTGCGCTTACATTGGGAATTTCCTGATTAAGCCGGAGCCAGGTCATCATGGTTCTTTCGGAGCGGCTGGAAATGTCCGCCTGACGGGCTGTCATATTTTGTAAAGATAGCTCTATACCCTGTATGCCCTGAGAGCCTATAAAGTCCTGATCTCCCCTTAACATTGCATCCCTTAAGCGTATTACCATTTCAAAAATGGAGCCCCCGGCTACCCTTGCCCCGGGATTCCAGTTAGGTGCAGAAGGATCATTGTTAAATTCTATTAGACACAGTTCTTCAAGTACACTTGAACCCT
>Ga0099364_10006011_pt1 | contig 17793 bp, 21 predicted proteins | sample TergutTh196P3_FD_73070 | JGI IMG/M metagenome (GOLD analysis project Ga0099364, IMG submission 73070) | Microcerotermes parvus P3 segment gut microbial communities from Pointe-Noire, Republic of the Congo - Th196 P3 | ecosystem: Host-associated > Arthropoda: Insects > Digestive system > Gut ...
GTTCCTTGGGAACACATCAAGGCGGGCTGGTCGAAGTCCGACGAGGTGGGTTTATACGGACACTTAAGCCATGTCTACGGCCTGTACTCGCCGACTAAGGCTGACAACGCTATAAAGTATGCCGCAGATAAACGCCGCTTCCACCCTATACGCGACTACCTTGACGGCCTGCCCCCTTGGGACGGCGTCACGAGGGTGGAAACACTTCTGATACGCTGCCTGCAAGCCGACGACTCAGAATACGTCCGCACCGTCACCCGGAAAACATTTGCGGCGGCAATCGCCCGCATATACAAACCCGGCACAAAGTTCGACAGCGTCCTAGTGTTCGACGGCGTGCAGGGCATCGGCAAAAGCACACTGCTCAAAGACCTCGTGGGCGATGAGTACTACTCCGAAACCCTCTCCCTCACCGACATGGACGACAAGTCCGGCGCGGAGAAGCTGCAGGGCTTCTGGGCGGTCGAAATACCGGAGTTCGCGGGAATGAAAAAAGCCGACATCGAAAAGGTCAAGGCGTTCATCTCCACCTCGGACGACAAGTACCGCCCAAGCTACGGTAAGGTGGTGGAAAGCCACCCGCGCCAGTGCATAATCATCGGCTCGGTCAACGGAGAGCGCGGCTACCTGCGCGACATCACGGGAAACCGCCGCTTCTGGATTGTAAAGGTGCATCAGGAGGAGCAGGTAAAGCGGTGGGACTTCACCGACGGTGAGCGAGACCAGATATGGGCTGAAGCCAAGGAGATATGGGAAAGCGGCGAAAAGCTTTACCTTGAGGGCGAGCTTATCAGAACCGCCGAGCTTGCGCAGCGCGATGCGATGGAAGCCGATGAGCGGCAAGGCTTAGTGGAGGAATATCTTGAGACGTTGCTGCCCGACAATTGGGATTGCATGGATATTTACAGGCGGCGCGAGTTCATACGCGACACAGATGACCCGACGCTCCAGAACGGGGCTGTGCGGCGGGAGTATGTCAGCAACGCCGAAATTTGGTGCGAATGCTTCGGGCGGAACATGTCCGAACTGAAGCCTGCCGACAGTTATGCGTTAGCCGCCATTATGGTACGCGTCAGCGGTTGGGAAAAGACTAAATTGAAACGACGGATACCTTTCTACGGAGAACAGCGTTTGTACGGGAGGTTGTCGCAAGCGTGAGAACCCTGCAACCACGGCACTTTGCGGACGTTTAGCGACAACTACGACAACTTTCTATATTAATTTAATCAGCGGCAGTATCAAGGGGGAGCAGTACACAACGCGCACGTAGGGTAATATATAGGGGGTTTTGTGTACCGCTTGTCGCATCAGCCCGCTCAAATGCTTATAGAATCAAGGTTTTAAGGGTGCGACAACCTCTGCGACAACTTATCTTAGGAGGTCAACATGAGCGAAAAATCCATAGAGCGCAAACTCGTCCAAGCGGTCAAGGCGATGGGAGGCATCGCGCCCAAACTCGCAAGCCCCGGATTCGACGGGATGCCCGACCGCCTTGTGCTACTGCCCGGTGGGAAGATTGCGTTTGTAGAAGTCAAGCGGCAAGGGGCGAAGCCAAGAGCATTACAGGAATCACGGCATGGGATGCTGCTGCGGCTAGGGTTCAAAGTGTACGTTTTGGACGATGGGGAGAATATAAACAGCATATTGGAGGAAGTAATAAATGACGCTTGCTGAGAAGATATTTGAATCAATGGGATTCCGCTTTGAATGCGACTTCACGGAAGATATTTTTGACAGGGTCATGTCCAGGGAGGTGGTACGCATGGACGGCGGTGTATTTATGCGGAATAAAGACGGCGGAATATTAATTACAGCATGGAACGCATATATCGGGATTCACGGGAACGACGCAGCAAAAGGCTACAGCCACGTCATGGAGCTTTACAAAGCGGGTGACAGCAATGAAATATAGTCCGCATGATTATCAGAAATACGCCAAGGGCTTTATAAACGACAACCCAGTCTCTTGTTTACTGCTTGATATGGGCTTGGGGAAAACTGCGATAACGCTGACCGCCATAAGCGACCTGCTGTTTGACAGTTTCCAATCCCACAAAGTCCTTGTAATCGCCCCACTCAGGGTAGCCCGCGACACATGGCCTGAAGAACTGCGCAAATGGGAACATCTCTCCGGCTTGCAGTTCTCGGTGGCGGTCGGCACGGAAGCGGAGCGCAAGGCGGCGCTTCGTGCAAAAGCCGACATCCACATCATCAACCGCGAGAACGTGCAATGGCTCATCGAGGACAGCGGGCTGCCGTTCGCCTTTGACACTTTAGTGGTCGATGAACTTTCCAGTTTCAAGAACCAGCAGACAAAACGTTTCCGTTCGCTGATGAAGGTACGTCCCAAGGTCAATCGCGTCATAGGTCTTACGGGAACGCCGAGCAGCAACGGATTGATGGACTTGTGGGCTGAGTTCCGGCTGCTTGACATGGGTCAGCGGCTCGGGCGGTTCATCGGGCAGTACCGCACAGAGCATTTCGTGCCTGACAAGCGCAATGGCCAGGTCATATTCAGCTACAAGCCGCTGCCGGACGCCGAGAAGCGGATATACGAGAAAATCTCCGACATAACCATATCCATGAAGTCCACAGACCATCTCGCAATGCCGGAACTGGTGAGCGCGGAGCATACGGTTCGGCTGTTGGAAAACGAGCGGGAACGGTATGACGAACTGCGGCGGGATTTGGTGCTGAAGATGACGGACGGCGAGGTCACGGCGGCAAACGCAGCGGCTCTGTCAAACAAACTCTGCCAGATGGCGAACGGCGCGGTCTACGGCGACGACGGCGAGGTACACCATATCCATGACCGCAAACTCGACGCTTTGGAGGATTTAATCGAAGCGGCGAACGGCAAACCCGCCCTTGTGGCGTACTGGTTCAAGCACGACTTGGAGCGGATAACGGAGCGGCTGCGTAAACTGCGCGTCACGTACTCGCGGCTTGATACATCCGAGAGCATTGCCAGATGGAACAGCGGCGAATTGCAAGTGGCGCTCATACACCCCGCATCGGCTGGTCATGGCTTGAACCTGCAAGCTGGCGGCAGCGCGGTCATCTGGTTCGGGCTGACGTGGAGCTTGGAACTGTATCAGCAGACCAACGCAAGGCTGTGGCGGCAGGGTCAACAGTCCGAGACCGTGATAATCCACCACATCATCGTAAAAGGCACGATTGACGAGCGGGTGATGAACGCCCTGTCGGAAAAGGACAAAACACAGACCGCGCTAATCGAAGCGGTCAAAGCCAATCTATGAAAACCTATGGAGTCAAAAGCTGCCAATCCGTGTGGATTATATTTATCGGAGGTCAGCAACATGGCTAAGTCCAAACTTACGGCGAAAGAGTATTTATCACAGGCATACCGCATCGACATCCGCATCAACAGCAAAATCAAACAGGCGCAGTCCCTACGGGCGGTAGCGGAAAAAGCGGCGGCAGTTTTATCCCATGCGCCGTTAGGCGGCACAAGGAACAACCACCGCATGGAGGACGTAATCGTAAAAATGGTGGACTTGGAAGCGGAAATCAACGGAGACCTGAACAGGCTCATCGACTTGAAACGCGAAATCATCACGGTCATTAAAAACGTGGATGCCGTGGAATTGCAGAATCTTCTGGAGCTTCGGTATCTGTGTTTCATGACATGGGAGGAAATCGCCGTTGAATTGAACTGGAGCATCAGGCAGGCGTATTATATGCACGGCGAAGCTTTGCGGGAAGTCGATAAAATCCGGTAGAAATAAAATCTTTGCAGTAAACTTCATTGCAATGCAGTTTCGGATTCTGATATCATTACAATAGCCGCAAAAAAAGGGTGCCCCAAATCCGGGCATCCTTTTGTTTTTCCACACGAACGGAGTGAGAACCATGCCATACAAGCCGAGCAAGCCATGCGCACACCGCAATTGCCCGAAACTGACCACCGCCAGATTCTGCGACGCGCATGCCAAAGCCGAAGCCGAGCGGTACAACCGCCACGGGCGCGACCCCGGCAGCAATAAAAAGTACGGCAGAAAATGGCGGCAGATAAAAACGGCGTTCCTTCTGGCTAACCCCCTGTGCGAGGTGTGCAAGGGCGGCGGCAGGCTCACGCCCGCTGTATTGGCGCACCACAAAATAACGCTGAAAAACGGCGGGACTAACGAGCATGGAAACCTGATGGCATTATGCAGCGGATGCCACTCACGGATTCACGCCAGAAACAAGGATTACTTCTAAATATGCGCGGAATGTAAAAGAGCGTGGCAGGTATACGGACAGGCGGAGGGGCGGCTGCAATCGCTGCGGCTGCGGCGCCGGACAGCGCGCTCGGCCTGCCGTGTGAATTTTTCAAAAATCAAAAATCAAAATAATAATCAAAATATCAAAACCAGAGGGGTGACGCTCATGCCCAGCGGAGGCTACCGTCCGGGCGCAGGGCGCCCGCGCAAGAATGCAATCGACAAGAAACTTGAAGGCAAAACGGCAGCAACGAAAGCTGCGCCGCAGCCCAAGCCTAAAAATGCGCATTACAAAAACGTGATGGAAGACTACTTTTCAATGGCGATGAAAGAGTGCGAAAAAGAAGTGCCGTCAGCAGACGCGCTACGCGCCGAGATTGAGGAATACATAGCGGCTCGTGGCTGCGATGGGTATGTCGCGCCGCAGACCGTAACGGACTATGTGCTGAACAGGCAGGGGTTTCTCGCCTGCGAGGCCATGAACCGCAAAATCGGTAGGATGACCAAAGACCTGAAGCTGTCGCCCTACGTCACGGCTGGCCAGGGTTATTACAAAGCCATGCAAGCAGACTTCAATCTAATTATGCAAATAATAAACAGGCACAGCGGAACGCAAGGCGAGGAGAAGAACGCCTTTCTTGAGCTTTTAACAAACAGGGGGTTTTAGGGTATGCAATCAACGGAGAGATTTGAAAAAGTGAATATAGACAGGCTTGTGCCGTATGTGAGGAACGCCCGCACACACAGCAAGGAGCAGATACTTCAACTCCGCTCATCGCTCCGCGAGTTCGGGTTCGTCAACCCTGTCATAGTGGACAAAGACCTGAACATCATAGCCGGCCACGGTCGCGTGATGGCGGCGAAGGAAGAGAACCTGACCGAAATCCCCTGCGTGTTCGCTGAGCATCTGAGCGAAGCGCAGAAGCGGGCGTACATCCTTGCGGATAATCGTCTCGCCATGAGTGCCGGATGGGACGAGGAACTTCTAGCTTTTGAGTTCGCCGACCTCAAAGACCTCGGCTTCGACATCGGGCTAACGGGCTTCGACGAGGACGAGATAGAGAAACTGTTCGCCGCTGACGGCAACGATATACAGGATGACGGTTTCGACCTCACAGCCGCACTTGAACAGGCGGCTTTCGTTTTGCCCGGAGATGTCTGGACGCTCGGCAGGCACAGGCTCATATGCGGCGACGCGACCGACGCGGACACGGTGAAGCGGCTGATGGACGGGCGCAAGGCTAACCTCGTGCTTACCGACCCGCCGTATAACGTCTCAATCGAATCGCGGGCAGGGTTGAAAATCAAAAACGACAGCATGAAGAACGAGCAGTTCTACGATTTCATATTGTCGTCGTTTAAAAACATGGCGGACAGCCTCGAGGGCGGCGGCTCTGCGTACATCTTCCATGCGGACACCGAGGGCGAGAACTTCCGCAGGGCTTTCCGTGAGGCGGGCTTCCATCTAAGCGGCACTTGCATCTGGGTCAAGAACGCATTCGTCATGGGGCGCTCCCCTTACCGCTGGCAACACGAACCCATCCTGTTCGGCTGGCTTAAGACCGGAGCGCATAAATGGTACGCAGGCAGGGCTGAATCCACCACCTGGAACTTCGACAGGCCGAAACGCAACGAGAACCACCCCACAAGCAAGCCGCTCGATTTGCTGGCTTACCCTATCCGCAACAGCAGCCAAGCCAACGGCATAGTGCTTGACTTGTTCGGCGGTTCGGGCAGCACCCTCATAGCCTGCGAACAGACGGACCGCATCTGCCATATGCTCGAACTGGACGAGAAGTACGCAAGCGTGATACTGCGCCGCTACGCAGAATTCAAAAGCTACGGCGGCGAAGACATAATATGCGATCGCGGCGGCGAGGCTATAGCTTACGCTGATTTAGTCAAGGAGGTAGCGGCGAAATGATTAAGTCGGTACTCCGCTACCCCGGCGCGAAGTGGGCATTGTCGAAATGGATATGCTCGAACCTGCCGGAGCATGACGTGTACGTTGAGCCGTTCTTCGGGAGCGGCGCGGTGTTCTTCGGCAAGGAGCCGTCATGCACCGAAACGGTAAACGACATTGACGGCAACGTGGTCAACCTATTCAAAACCCTCCGCGAGAGGACTGAGGAACTCTGCGCGGCGGTTTCGCTCACACCGTGGTCACGCGATGAATACCTGACATCCTACCTCCCCGGCGACGGCACTGACGATGTGGAGCAGGCGCGCGTGTTTCTCGTGCGGTGCTGGCAGGCGTTCGGCACTAGGACGGGACTGAGCAGCGGCTGGCGCAACCGCACAACGGGTAGGTCGCCCACCGAGCCGGACATATGGAAAACCCTGCCCGAACGGTTGGCGATGGCTGCGGCTCGTCTTCGCCATGCACAGATTGAGAACATGGACGCGATTGACTTGATTAAACGGTATAACGCGCCTAATTGCCTCATTTACGCCGACCCTCCGTATATGCCGGAAACACGCAGTAAAGGCATTTACGCGTTCGAGTGCGACGACGGCTACCATGCACGGCTGCTCGATGCGCTTGATGCGAACCAAGGCAGCGTAGTGTTGAGCGGGTACGCCCACGGCTTGTACAACGAGCGGCTGGCGCATTGGCAGCGTGTTGATAAGAACAGCTACGCAGAGAAAGGCGCGGCTCGTAACGAGGTGCTGTGGATTAAAGGTTCGGGGGTGGCTGGCGGTGTGTAATAATCTTACGCTCGGCTCTCTCTTCGATGGCTCCGGAGGTTTTACGCTAGGAGCCGTTTTGACGGGCATCGAACCCATCTGGGCTTCGGAAGTAGAGCCTTTTCCCATGCGCGTGACCACCAAACGGCTGCCGGACGTTAAGCACTACGGCGACATAAACAAGATAAACGGCGCATTAATCCCGCCTGTGGACATCATCACGGCGGGTTTCTGCTGTCAGGACTTGTCCGTGGCTGGCAAACGCGCAGGGCTGCGCGGCGAACGGTCTGGCTTGTTCTACCAGATACCGCGCATCATCAAGGAGATGCGCACCGCCACTAACGGCGAATACCCGAAGTACGCCGTGCTGGAGAACGTGCCGGGGATGTACAGCTCGGCTGGCGGAGGCGATTTTCTGGAGGTGCTCAATGAACTCATCCAAATCAAAGACGAAACCCTGTCAGTACCTATGCCTGAGAAAGGCAAATGGTCGACAAGCGGCGAAATCGTGGGAGACGGTTTCTCAATCGGCTGGCGGACGCTTGACGCTCAATTTTGGGGAGTCGCCCAACGTCGCCGCCGTTGTTACATTGTCGTCGATTTTACAGGCGGACGTGCCGGGGAAATACTATTTAACGAAACGCGCCTGCGAGGGAATCCTCCGCAGGGCTGCTTCGCGCGGCAAGGAACTGCCGGAAGTCCTGCGGCTGGCACTGGAAGCGCAGTCAATGTGCTAAACGACCAAGGCGGCGCGTTCATGGACGTTTCCGAAAACGTAACGGGAACGCTGCGGTCGCAGGAACACGGGCATCAGCCCATAGTGTTTGAACCCGGCGCTATGCTGCGGCTAGGCGGGCATTGCTGGCAGGGAGAACCCACAGGCGCGCTCCGTGCCGACATGGGAGACAACCGGCCTGCGGTCGCCATTCCGATTAACACTCAGGTCGGCTTGCGCAGCCACAAGGACGGCGACGGCACGGGTCTCGGCGTTGCAAACGACAAGGACCCCGCCTACACCCTGCAAGCCGCACACCCTCACGCCGTTGCTGTCGTGGAACACACGCCCTGTGTGTACGACGCCCGAGGAAACGGAGACGGCGAAACCGTCAACACCATAACAGGCGACCATAACAACCGCATAACGGATTACACCGCGCTCGTCATGAACGAAAGGCAGTACGCGCTTACCGTCAGCGAGGAAGTCGCGAACACTTTGACCGGGACTGATTTCAAAGGCACACAGTGCGTGTTCGAAAAAGTGCCCGCGACTTTTGACGTGCGGCTTACTTCCGAGGGTACGCTCAACGCCCGCAGCCACGTCTATGGCAGCGATGTAAGCCGCTCGGTTGACCGCAGCGGCAACGTTCCCGGCAGCAACCAAGGCGGTATAGCGGTAGTGGCTGTCGAGGGCAACGGCTCACGCCCTTCGCACAGGGGCGACGGCTACGGCGGCGAGGTCTCCTTTACGCTCAACTCGGTGGAGAAGCACTCGGTCTGCTACCAAGACCAGGTCGGCACGTTATGCGCTTCGGACTACAAGTTTCCCCAGCAGCAGCAGATTGACGAGGGCAAAGCCGTGGTGGAGCGCGTGGCGGTCGAAAACCATCAGCACGGCGGGTACCGCGAGATCGGCACGGCGGGTACGCTCAAATCATGCGGCGGCACCAACGGCGGCGGCTCAGAAAGCATGGTGGTCGAGAACCGCTACGTCGTCCGCAGGCTCACCCCGACCGAATGCGCCCTGCTCCAAGGCTTCCCTCCGGACTGGTGCGCAGGGCTTGAGACGCATGACCCGACCGAGGAGGACATCTCTTTCTGGTCGGAGGTCTGGGAGACGCACCGCATTATACAGGGAAAGTCAGCGAAACCGAAAAGCCGCAATCAGATAGTGAAATGGCTGAAAGACCCTCACTCGGATTCGGCTGAGTATAAAATGTGGGGGAACGGCGTTGCGCTTCCGTGCGTAGCGTTCGTACTCGACGGAATTGTGTCATGTACACAAAGATGTGCGGCAGCCGCCCCTTGATGATCGGTACATATATTATGCGTAATTGTCTTGCTATTCCGGGCGTTTAGAGTGATATATGTGATGCGCGGCAGGCCTGCGCAAACCGCGACATCAACAAAACGGAGGATACAGCAATGCAGAAAGTCAGAATCAACGCCGGAGGGCAGCAGGACAGGAAAGAACTCACCAACAGAATCGGCGGGCTGGTCGGCGTCGCACCGGTCTACGCGGGCGCGGGCGGCAACGTCATCGGAGGCGAACGGTTCAGGTTCAGCTACGTCGTGATGAACATCACAATCGCGCAGGACTGCACAATCGTCTGGGACGGGCGCACCGACGCCGAAACTATGGACAAAGTCTTTGATGGCTTGGAGCAGGCGGGTTACAGCTTCGAACGCCCTGCCATCGAGACCTTCAGCACAGCCACCGACACGGCAGACAACGAAGCTGACGAAACCCAAATTACCGATACCGATGAAGCACCCGCGTTCGAGGAACTGCGGCTCACCGAGCATGAGGAGTTTGGGCTAGGTCAGCAACACCGCGACCACCCCGGCGAGGACGGCATAATGCCAAGCGACGTACCAGACAATTATGAGGATTACCCACACTCGCTGACCATCGAAATGCCGCTCGACGGCTTCACGCCCGAAAAATTCGAAAACCTCTCCAGACTGGTTACCGCCAAAGCCCCGCTCCTCAAAGCTGCGCTCGGCGTGGACAACCTGCCGATTGAGCAGACGGCTGACGCACTCAGCTTCCCTTGGTTCAAGAGCGATGCCGCAATCGATGCCGCGCACATGGAAGCGTACTCGACTTTGGTCAGCATGCTCTGCAAGACGGCAATCGAAAAGAAGCGCGTCACGGCGAAGGAAAAGGACGCGCCCGACAACCCCAAGTACGCCATGCGCTGCTTCCTGCTCTCCCTCGGATTCATCGGCGAAGAGTACAAAGCCGCGCGTAAGATACTGCTATCCAACCTTGACGGAAACTCAAGCTGGAAAAACGGCAAGAAAACCGAAACGGAGGTATCAGGCGATGAGTAACCCCATAACAAAAACCGCGCTCGAAGCGCGCAGGGCAATATACAAAAAGGGAATCCGCGTGGAACTGATAGCCATGACAGACCCCTACGCCAAACTGAAACCCGGCGACCTCGGCACGGTGGATTTCGTGGACGACACAGGCACGGTGTTCATCGACTGGGACTGCGGCTCTTCCCTCGGCGCGGTCTACGGCGAGGACGAGATAAGGCGCATATCCGGCAAAGCCAGCGAAACTCTCATAGGACAGATTCTGGAGGTCAGGGCTACGGGAAAGACAAATATGTTCGACACCAACAACGTGCAGCGCATTGCGTTCGACAGCGGGTACTACGAACTGGTGGGCTTCATCGAGACCGACCGCAGGGCATACGCATCCTTCATCATGACGGGCGAAATGCCATAAACTACACAAACACGGCGGCTACACACACCCGAAAGATTGTGTATAATATGGCTCAGAATTGACTTGCTATTAATCCGTTTTGAAGTGATATATGTGTATGCCGCAAGGCACACAACACTTTGAAACGGAGGGCGCGACAATGTTTAACAGCAGGTTTGGAATCGAAATCGAGATGACGGGGATCACAAGAGGAGAAGCGGCGAGGGTAGCGGCGGAGTACCTCGGAGGCACGGTGAGGAGCATTGATGACTGCTACGACACCATGGCGGTCACGGCGCCGGACGGCAGGGTCTGGAAGTTCATGAGGGACGCGTCCATCGACTGCCAGCGCAGGGAGAACCGCCAGAAAGCCGGAGCAAGCAAAGCCTACAGCGTCGAGCTGGTCAGCCCCATCCTCACCTACCGCGAGGACATCGGCACGGTGCAGGAACTGGTCAGGCTGCTGCGCAAAGCCGGGGCATTTGCGAACGCAAGCTGCGGGGTCCACATCCACCTCGACGGCGAACCCCACACGCCGAGGAGCATCCGCAACTTTGTCAACATCATCGCAAGCAAGAACGACCTTTTTTACAAGGCTCTCCAAATCGCGCCGGAGCGCATCCGCTACTGCAAGAAAATGGACAGCTACTTGGTGGACAGGATGAACCGCAGCAAGCCGCAGACCATCGGGCAGCTTGAGGAAATCTGGTACGAGGGCTACAGCGAGAGCCGCACACTGCACTACCACAACAGCCGCTACCACTTTTTGAACCTCCACAGCTTTTTCACAGGGCATCAGACGGTCGAGCTACGCGGCTTCAACAGCGAACTGCATGCCGGCAAAATCCGCAGCTACATCGTCCTCGCCCTAGCGCTAAACAATCAGGCTCTCACACAGAAGAGCGCGTCGGCGAAGAAGCCGCAGGCCGACAACGAGAAATTCGCCATGAGGACTTACCTCAACCGCATCGGCTTCATCGGCGAGGAATTCGCCAACTGCCGCGAACACCTGACGGCGCACCTCGACGGCTCGGCGGCATGGAGGTTTCGGGCGGCATGAGCTGCCCGGACGTAAACAGCGAAAGGAGCGAAACGACAATGGATAAAGGATACAGATTGTACATAGCATACGGCTCGAACATGAACCTCGCGCAGATGGCAGCCCGCTGCCCCACGGCAGCCATCGCAGGGGCTGCCGAACTTAAAGGCTACAGGCTTCTCTTCAGGGGAGCGCACGAGGGCGCAGTGGCGACCGTTGAGCCGCACGAAGGCGGCAGCGTCCCTGTGCTTGCATGGTGGGTGACTCACGCGGACGAGGCCGCCCTCGACCGCTACGAGGGCTGCCCGTGGCTCTACCGCAAGGAAACGGTCAGAATCAGGATGGACGGCAAAACGCACCTCGCGATGATTTACGTCATGAACGTGGAGGATTTGCCGACGGGGAGATACCGCCCGCTCGGGCAGCCGAGCGCATACTATTACACATCCATACTCGAAGGGTACAAGGATGCCGGCTTCGATGTCGATATCCTGCGGAAAGCCACGACCGACTCGGTAGAGCCGGATGAATACGCATTTGACGATACGCCGTAGTATACACAACCCCGCCCTTGAATGATTGTGTACTTTATATCGCGGAAATGACTTGCTATTAATCCGTTTTGAAGTGATATATGTAAGTGCCAAACGGCACACAACACTTTATCAAGGAGGCCACCGCCATGACAAATCAACTCAAACTCAACCAGACCGTCCGCAACCTCGGAATCCTCGCCAAGGTAGCCGGTTTCCACGAAATCACGGGAGACCCGATACTCCGCCCGCTCTGGGACGACGGCAGCCGCTGGACAGCCGATGCCGCCAAGTGCGAACCCATGGGCGGCGAACCCGAAACCATGGCGCACAGGGAAGGTCTGGTATGCCTCGGTTAATCCGGGGCGCACGAAGGAAAGGAGGCAGACGCTATGTGGAGCGAAGGAACAATCATCTGCGCGGAAACCGGGAACAGCTATAAATACTGGGTCAAGCATTATGAGAATCCGAGTACCGACTACGGCATCGACGGCGGCAGAATCAGCAAGCTCACCATCCGCAAGGTCGGAGAACCCAAAGACCTCTGCAATTACGACAGAGGCTGGGACGTAGAACCCGCAGACGAAATCAAGGCGGTCTACGCCACTATCATCGGGAAATACAACTAAAACCTAACCACGAAATCAGCCGAGGGCACCCCGCTAGGGGTTGTCCCTCGTACAGATAGATTTTAGTCTCAAGCGAAAATATGGCCGTATGCTAGTTTTTGCACAATATTCAAAATGCCTCTGCCTCGCAGATAGCCGATGCCGCCAGTAATCTGCTCTACCGTATAGTGCGGTAAAAGTGCTTGGACGATTTGACTTGTCGCCCACTGCGGATGAAGTGTGAATAATTGACGGATATCCAATGTAACCATGACAATAGCCTCCATTAAAATAATTATACTTATTAATAGTCACGAGCAAGAAAAAAGTAAAGTGCTTTTTAAAGGTAAAACCAAACTTAACAATTCCGCAACATTTCAAAAGCTCTCAAAAGTCTTCACACGAACCGCAGGGAGGAGGATGCCGGATGCCTGAGTTCACATACAAGCCAACGCCGCTGATGCTCCCCACGAGCCGCTACGACGGGCGACGCGCGGACTTCGCGGTCAACTTCATATCCATGCTCAAACACACCACCGGCGAGTGGTACGGCAAACCTTTCCGTCTAATGCCGTGGCAGGAGCAGATTGTCAGGGACATCTTCGGCATAGTCGGCGAGGACGGCTACAGGCAGTTCCGCATGGCGTATGTGGAAGTCGGCAAGAAAAACGGCAAGTCAGAGCTGGCGGCGGCAATCGCGCTCTACCTTTTGTTCGCCGACGGCGAAGCGGGCGCGGAAGTGTACTCCTGCGCCGCTGACATCAACCAAGCCAGCATCGTGTTCAACACCGCCAAGGCTATGGTCGAGCAGTGCAGTGACTTACACAGCCTGTCAAAACTTGTGCCGTCCACAAAGCGCATCATATTCCCGCACACCAACAGCTTCTACAGGGTGCTGTCCAGCGAGACAAAATCCAAACAGGGCTTCAACGTGTCAGGCCTCATCTTCGATGAACTCTTCGCGCAGCAGACGCGGGAACTGTTCGACACGATGACCAAGTTCACGGGCGATGCAAGGCGGCAGCCGCTCTACTTCCTCATAACCACGGCGGGCAGGGACAGGACGAGCATATGCTACGAGATACACCAGAAAGCTAAAGCGGTCATGGACGGATCGAAGCTGGACCCCGGCTTCTACCCTGCCGTGTTCGGCATCGAAGATGGCGACGACTGGAAAGACGAGCGTGTATGGCGGCGCGTAAACCCGTCCATCGGAGTGACAATACCGTTTGAGACCGTGCAGGCCGCCTTTGAGCAGGCGATGCAGAACCCCGCAGAGGAGATGCACTTCCGGCAGTTCCGGCTTAACGAGTGGTGCAACGCCGATATACGCTGGATGCCTATGGACAAATGGGATGCCTGCGGCGAGTGGTTGGACATTGACGATTACAAAGACCGGGACTGCTACGCCGGACTGGACTTGTCCTCCACGGGCGACCTTACTGCGCTTGCGCTGGTGTTCCCACCGGAGGGCGGCGATGACGAGAAGTACACCGTATTGCCTTACTTCTGGCTGCCTGAAAACGCCATCGACCTGCGGACACGGCGCGACCATGTGCCGTATGCGGTATGGAAAAAGACAGGCATGGTCAACACGACCGAAGGCGACGTTGTCGATTACGATTATGTCGTTTCGTTCATAGAGAAACTCGCCGACGAGTTCCGCATCCGCGAAATAGCCTACGACCGCTGGGGCGCGGAGAAGATACGCCGCGACTTGGAGGAGTTGGGCGCGGAGCGCGGGTTCTCCGTGTTCCCGTTCGGTCAGGGCTTCGCTTCGATGGCTGCGCCGACGCGCGACTTGATGCAGTTGGTGCAGGAGGGCAAGTTCCGCCACGGAAAGCACCCTGTCCTCGACTGGAACATGGGCAACGTGGTAGCCGAGACTGACGCGCACCTTAACGTAAAGCTGTCAAAAAAGAAATCGACGGAAAAGATAGACGGCGCGGTAGCCCTCGTCATGGGGCTTGCTAGGGCGATGCTGATGGGCGGCGGGGCGACGGATAGTGTTTATGATGAGCGGGGGTTGTTGTTTATTTAGCAACACTATCAGTCTTAGAAAACGCAAACCGCATATTATCGTAGGATATTGAGGGCGAGTAGCCTTGCTGTATACAATATGCACACAACAGAATTGTGCTTATGCCTAGAAAATTTATTGTGGCAAGAACGTATTTACCATTGGGTCCGTTGATAATTGCTGCCATTGATTGTTCACCTCCTTAAGGTTGATATGCGCAACTAACCTTTCGCCGGGGTTGATGTGATTTCCTCTCGTTCTATATCTCCTAGTGGACACTCAATGATATAACCCGAGACTATAAACTGCTCATTACAGGCAACACAGTCTTTATAGAAATTGATTTTTAGATGGCGCGCTTCCTCAGTGCGTGTTTCGGAAAACAAATGATACTCATTTTCTAGGTCAACAGCGTTTGTTGACTTACAGTAAGGGCATTGCAATTCTCTGACAAGGCTAAATACTGCAGGCTCAATGCTGACAGTACGTACTATTCTCATTGAAGCTGGAGCAAGTGGTACATGGCTATAGCAGCTTCCGCTCACGAAGTATTTTGCACCTATGGTTCTTGATAATTCTTTCTGAGTTCTTGTAGAAGGGCGTATAGGCTCGTAACCGAACCTCGAAAGAATTGTTTTTATCATACATCCTACAACTGTCCGTCGCTGTTCATTAGCAAGGTCAAAACTATCTGATGGGTTTTTGGTGCAATAATTCTCGATTATTAGGACAACAGGAGATAGCGCGGGTTTTCCGGAATCTGATGCTTCAATCATTGCGATAATACTCCAGTCTCGAGACAGCAAGTCAAAAACCGCCTTAGCACCGGTGCTAGTTTCGAGGTCTTTGCCGCATTTTGGGTTTTCAATAAGGAAATCATGGTATGACGCTTTCATCTGCGGTTCTCCCTTCTTAATAGCAACTGAAATTGGATGCTTTAATTATAAAGCATCCAATTTCAGTTGTCAAGACCTTAGAGGTGATTTAATGAAAAATATTTTTACCCTGTTCCGCTCCCGCGACAAGCCCGCTAACCGCGTCGGGAGCGGCTTTACGTTCCTGTTCGGCGGCACATCGTCCGGCAAGGCGGTGAACGAAACGACGGCGATGCAGACCTCGGCGGTCTACGCCTGCGTCCGCATACTTGCCGAAGCCGTGGCGGGATTGCCGCTCCACGTCTACGAGCGGACGGAAGCAAGCGGGAAAACCATCAAAACAGACCACCCGCTGTGCCGTCTGCTCCACGACGAGCCGAACGGCGAAATGACCTCGTTCGTGTTCCGCGAGACGCTTATGACGCACCTGCTGCTCTGGGGCAACGCCTACGCGCAGATTGTCCGCGACGGTCGTGGCTGCCCCGTTGCGCTCCACCCGCTGCTGCCGAGCAAAACGGTTGTCGAACGCGCAGACAGCGGCAGGCTGCTCTACACCTACCATGGCGATAAAGGTCAGGCAAAACTAAGCCGCGAGAGCATACTGCACATACCGGGTCTCGGCTTCGACGGTCTCATCGGCTACTCGCCAATAGCGATGGCGAAGAATGCGGTCGGCATGTCCATCGCCACCGAGGAATACGGCGCTAAGTTCTTCGCCAACGGCGCGAACCCCGGCGGGGTGCTGGAACACCCGTCAACCATCAAGGACATACAGCGCGTTAAGGACAGTTGGAACTCCGGCTACCAAGGCAGCGGCAACGCCCACCGCCTTGCGATACTGGAGGAGGGCATGAAGTACCAGCAGATAGGCATACCGCCGGAGCAGGCGCAGTTTCTGGAGACGCGCAAGTTCCAGATAAACGAAATCGCACGAATATTCCGAGTCCCGCCGCATATGGTCGGTGACTTGGAGAAGAGCAGCTTCTCCAACATAGAGCAGCAGAGCCTTGAGTTCGTAAAGTACACGCTCGATCCGTGGGTGGTGCGTTGGGAGCAGTCGCTTCAGCAAGCATTATTACTGCCAAGCGAAAAAAACACGGTGTTCATAAAATTCAACGTGGACGGCCTGCTGCGCGGCGACTACGAGGGGCGCATGAAGGGGTACTCCATCGGCATCCAGAACGGGTTCATGTCGGTGAACGACGTGCGGGCATTGGAGGATATGAACCTGCTCTCCGAGGAGGAAGGCGGCAACCACCACATGGTCAACGGAAACATGGTCAAGCTCCGCGACGTTGGCGCGGCGTACAAGCAAATCAAGAAGAAGGAGGACGGCACAGCATGAAAACAAAGAAATTCTGGAACTGGTCGAATAACGAATCCGAACAGGAACGCACATTATACTTCGACGGCGTAATCTCGGAGGACACATGGTGGGGCGACGAGATAACGCCCGCTCTGTTCAAATCCGAACTGACATCAGGCTGCGGCGACATAACCATATGGCTCAACTCGCCCGGCGGCGACTGCATAGCGGCATCGCAGATATACGCCATGCTGATGGATTATAAGGGCAAGGTCACGGTCAAGATTGACGGTCTCGCGGCATCTGCCGCAAGCGTTATAGCGATGGCAGGCACGGAAGTCCTGATGGCGCCCACGGCTTTGATGATGGTGCATAACCCGCTGACCATTGCAATCGGCGACAGCGACGAGATGCAGAAAGCAAAGGCGATGCTCGATGAGGTAAAGGAATCCATCATCAACGCCTACGAGATTAAGACAGGCCAGAGCCGCGCCAAGCTGTCAAGCCTGATGGATGCGGAGACATGGCTCTCGGCGCACAAGGCGGTAGAGCTGGGCTTCGCTGACGGAATGCTCACGGACGGGAAACGGCAAGCCGCCGACACAGCGGAGGCCGCAGAAAATTACGCATTCAGCCGCAGGGCTGTGACCAACTCCCTGATGGACAAGCTGAAACCAAAAGAAAACGAACAGCCGGAACTGCAAAGAGTCCCCGCAGAGTCGCTGGAAAAGCGGCTCTGTTTAATATCACACTAAATAACGGAGGTAGAAAGAAAATGAGCATGATACTTGAACTGCGCGAGAAACGCGCGAAAATCTGGAACGCCGCCAAGGAGTTCCTCGACAGCAAACGCGGCGCAGACGGGCTTGTCCCCGCCGAAGCCGCAGCGGAGTACGAGAAGATGGAAACGGAAATGGTGAGCCTCGGCAAGGAAATCGAGCGGCTTGAACGTCAGGCGGCATACGCCCTTGAGTTGGCGACACCCACCAGCCAGCCAATCGCGACCGCGCCGCAGAAACCTGGACCGGCAAAAGAGGGGCGTGCCAGCGACGAGTACAGGCC
>Ga0099364_10006012_pt1 | contig 17790 bp, 15 predicted proteins | sample TergutTh196P3_FD_73070 | JGI IMG/M metagenome (GOLD analysis project Ga0099364, IMG submission 73070) | Microcerotermes parvus P3 segment gut microbial communities from Pointe-Noire, Republic of the Congo - Th196 P3 | ecosystem: Host-associated > Arthropoda: Insects > Digestive system > Gut ...
ATTAACCTTTATAGAACCCGCTCCCATACGGGCGGATAATGCGTTTCTCTAATAAAAATATTGACAAGTAAATATTCATAGGATATACTTTATATATCCTGTAATAGTGGAGGCTATTTAATGCAGACAACAGTAGTAAAATGGGGTAACAGCCACGGTATAAGACTGCCAAAAGCATTTCTCAAAAGTATTAATATCGTGGAAAATGATCCTGTAGATGTTTCACTTGATAATGAAAAAATTATCATTAAAAAAATGGAAATAAAAAAAAGGAAAAGATTGGAACAAAGACTTTATGAATTTTATGGAGAAAATTTTGATAAAATAGCCGAACCACAAAAAGAATATGATTGGGGTAAACCTGTTGGAAAAGAAATATGGTAAAACAAGGTAATATAATACTGGTTGATTTTGATCCGCAGTCAGGATATGAACAAAGAGGCAGACGCCCGGCATTGGTAATCAGCAATGAACTTTTTAACAAGTACTCAAAAATGGCGATTGTATGTCCAATAACGAATACAGACAAAAACCATCCTCTTCATGTTAAATTGGATAAAAAAACGAAAACCAAAGGTGTGGTTTTATGTGATCAAATAAAGACCATGGATATTAAAACACGTAATTTTAAGTTTTTAGAAGATATTCCGGAAAATATTCTGGAAAATGTTTTGGATATAGTTTTTTCGTTAATGGAAAAATAAAACAAGGAGGCTGTTATATGCCGGAAAAAAATTACAGAAGCGAACTCGTGGGGCTTTTTGGTTATCCTGTTGATGAAAATCCTACAGTCATTACAATGGAAGCCGGATTTAAGAGCCTGGGTCTGGATTACCGGTACTGCACAATGGAGGTAAAACCGGAAAACCTTAAAACAGCCGTGGCAGCGTTAAAAGCCCTGGGTTTTAAGGGCACACATTTAACCGTACCGCACAAGGTAAGTGTCATTCCATTTCTGGACCATATTTCAGAGGAGGCCGGGCTTATAGGCGCTGTCAATACTGTATATATCAAAGACGGCGAAACCTTTGGGGTAAATACAGACGGAAAGGGTTTTATTCAGTCGCTGGAAGAAGATAAAATCTTAATCGAAGGCAAGAGGATTACAATTCTGGGAGCAGGCGGCGCTGCCCGCGCAGTTGCTGTCGAACTGGCGCTGAAAAAAGCATCCCGCATCACCATTATTAACAGAAGCAGGGAAAGGGGAAAGGAACTTGCTGAACATATCAGCAGTATTACCAAAGCCGTATCGGAATTTGTGCTATGGGAATCTGCGGTTGATACTTCTCTAAATGGCTGCCCAATACCGGCGGACACTGACATTCTTGTACAAACAACCAGCGTGGGGCTTTACCCGGACCCTGCCTGCCCCAACATCGACTACTCAACCGTGCGTCCGCCGATGCTGGTATGCGACATTGTTCCCAATCCGCCGGAAACCCTTTTTATCCGCAAAGCCAGGGCAAACGGCTGCCGGACGCTTACAGGCCTGCCCATGCTTGTCAACCAGGCCGGCATCAGTTTTAAGTTCTGGACCGGCCTGGACGCGCCGGTTGAGGCCATGAGAGAAGCAACAATGCGCGAGTTTGGGGTGTAGAACCATGGGCGCCGCATAATGGAAAAGAATAAAAAAACTTTTATCGCCGCAAATATAATTATATTGGGGCTGGTAAGTTTTTTTACAGATATCAGCACGGAAATGGTCTACCCCATTCTTCCAATATATTTAACATCAGTTATGGGAGCAACGCCCGCAATAATTGGTATAATTGAAGGTTTGGCCGAAAGTTTGGCAAGCATTATTAAATTGCTTTCCGGAATTATTGCTGATAAATACGGCAATAAAAAACGTCTTGCATTTATCGGTTATTCATCTTCGGTAATAAATAAAATAATAATTTTGGCGTCTGTTACATGGACAGGTGTTTTATTGGCAAGAATAGTCGACCGTTTTGGCAAAGGAATAAGGACAGCCCCGCGGGACGCTTTAATTGCGGAATCTTCAATTAAATCACAGCTTGGTAAAGCATACGGTTTGCATAAGGGTTTTGATTTATTGGGAACAGCCGCAGGTATATTATTGGCATTTTTTATATTATCGAAAAACGCAAATAATTATCGAAAAATATTTTTGTATTCCCTTATTCCTGCGGCAATTGGAATTATCTTTGTTTTATTTGTAAAGGATAACAGGAAAAAAATATCCGGAAAAATAATTTCGTTTAATTGGAAATCACTTGATAAAAGGCTAAAATTGTTTTTGGTTTTTATATTCGTATTTACTCTTGGAAATTCGTCAAATGCATTTATACTGCTAAGGGCCTATAATGCCGGTTTTACGGTGCAGAATGCCATCCTGCTCTATTTCCTGTTTAATATTGTGGCATCAGTTTTATCCTATCCATTCGGGCATTTATCAGATAAATTTGGACGGAAAAATATTTTATGTACCGGGTATTTTTTATATGGTATAGTGTATTTTGGGATTGGTCTGTTTTCAGACAAAACATTGTTTATAATACTGTTTATTATATATGGTATTTATACAGCATTAACCACAGGAATAGAAAGGGCGCTTATTGTGGAAATTGTACCGGAAACACAAAAAGCAAGCGCATTGGGTTTACATGCCGCAATTGCCGGAATTGGTTTATTACCTGCCTCGATAATAGCCGGCATATTATGGGATTTAACGGGGCAATCAACACCTTTTATTCTTGGCGGAATATTGGCATTTATTACAAGTATTGGTGTGTTTATAATATTCTCAACACCATCACTTCCCAGGGCAGCAGCGCTTTGCCGATAAACTGCCTGTCTGTATTGGAAATTACCGGTACTCCTGACAACAAAAGCGCGGCCTTTTTTGGGATTTTAGCTTTACGGGACGAGAAATTAAGCGCCATGGAAAAAATCTCATTGCCCAGCCTGCGCTGATAAACCATCAGCCTTGTATCCGCGAAAACCGGAATAAAATCACCGTGTTTAAGACATTCATTTTTCTGCCGCAGGGCGATCATCTTCTTATAAAAACTCAATACAGAATCAGGATCATTTTTTTGTAAGGCGTAATTGATATATCTATGGTTTGAGTTGACGGCCAGCCAGGGCTTTGATCGGCTGAACCCCGCGTTCTCACTTTCATCCCACTGCATAGGCGTGCGGGCATTGTCGCGGGAACTTGCCTTGATCCACTTCCAGCGGAGGAAGCCGGGTACATGCAATTTCTTCATCAACTTATTAAGGCTGTGGCTTTCTACGTCATTGACTTCATCAAGGCTTTTATAATCAAAGTTTGTCATTCCTATTTCCTGGCCCTGAAAAATAAAGGGCGTGCCGCGCAGGGTTAGTTCCAGCGCTGCCAGCATCTTTGCGCTCCGCTGCCAGTATTTGGAAGGCCTTCCTCCGCTGGAAAGGTTTTTTGCAGGATTTTTTTCCGGGCCAAAATGGGACACAATCCTGGACTGGTCGTGGTTTTCGAGGTATAGGGCATTCCATTCCAGACGCTGCCACTTGCTTAAAACCTCCAGGAGCTTACTGGCGCGGAATTTTTTGGGAATAAACCGTTCAATGCGGCGGTCAATTTCCAGATGCTCAAAATAAAAAAGCATGTCAAGTTCCCTGCGGTTTTCGTCACAGAGCAGCTTTGCCTCATCAAAACCAACCATGACAGTTTCGCCGACAGTAAAGCACAGGTATTTGTCCAATACATCCCGGCGCAGCTCCCGTAAAACAGCATGGTTTCCTTCCTGGGATTTATAGTGCTCTATACCGCAGACAGCTGTATTTTTCTTTCCATCTTCAAGGCTTGTCTTGTAAATAATATTGATCACATCGCAGCGGAAACCTGCCGCGCCCTTGTCCAGCCAGAATCTGAGTATGTTTTTTATTTCTTCAACAACTCTTGGGTTTTTATAATTAAGGTCGGGCTGTTTTTTGTCAAAAAGATGCAGGTAATACTCCCTGCTTTTCTCGTCAAATTCCCAGACCTCGCCCATAAAAAAGCCTGTCCAGTTATTGGGGGGTAGTTTTTTCCCGTCAGGCCCTGTTTTCCCGGGACGCCAGATGTAGAAATCCCTGTACGGGCTTTGCGGGTCACGGCTTTTTTGAAACCACTCATGCTCGTCACTTGTATGGTTGATAACCAGGTCCATGATAATCTTTATATCCCGCTTTTCAGCTTCGGCAAACAGGGCTTCCATGTCCGCCATTGTTCCGTACTTTGGATCAATGGAAAAATAGTCGCTTATATCATAGCCATTATCCGCGTCCGGGGATTTATATACCGGAGAAAGCCAAATAATGCCAATACCCAGGTCTTTTAGCTCATCCAGCCGGGAGATAATTCCCGGAATATCGCCAATGCCGTCGCCGGAAACCCCATTAAGCCCCTGTGTGTCCTGAAAACTCCGGGGATATATCTGATAAGCAATACGGTCTTTCCAAAAGGCTTTTGTTTTTTGCATTGAATCACCAACCTCTTAATATCATAATCCATTGAGCCTCTATTCCATGATTCTTATATAAAATATAAAAAATAAGTAGTCAGGCGTTTGACAAAATAGTATATTATAGTGTATAATTATACAAATTTAGATATTTACGGTCAGAGGTAGAGCCATGAACTATATTTTATTGGCAATCCTCCCTCTTGCCGGGTTATTCTTAGGCTGGATTATTAGATGGCTGTATGCCAGATTTCAACTTACGGCATCGGAGCAGCGTGCCGAGCGTATAAAACAGGAAGCGGAGAAGGAAGCTGAAGCCAAAAAGAAGGAAATACTTCTTGAAGCAAAAGAACAAATTATTCGTGATCGCAACCAGCAGGAAAGGGAAACTCGGGAACTAAGGGCGGAATTGCAGCGCTATGAGCGCAGAATTCAACATAAAGAAGAGAGTATCGACAGAAAAAACTCTCAAATAGAAAGAACCGAGCAAATTTTAAGTGATAAAGAGCGGGCCTGCCGGGAACGCGAAGAATACCTAAAAAAAGAAGAGGAACGTTACCGGATAGAACTGGAGCGGGTTTCGGGCCTCAGCACAGAAGAAGCCAAGGCCATTATAATCCGTAATCTCGAGAATGAGGCCAAACATGATGCCCAGACCCTGCTTAACAAAATCGAACAGGAAGCCAATGTTGCAGGAGAAAAAAAGGCCAGGGACATACTGGTAACCATAATACAGCGTCTTGCAACAGAGATTACAGGAGAGGTAACGGTTGCCACGGTTACGCTTCCCAACGATGAAATGAAAGGCCGCATAATAGGCAGGGAAGGCCGGAACATCCGTACACTGGAAACCCTTACAGGCGTTGACATTATCATTGATGATACGCCGGAAGCTGTTGTTATTTCCTGTTTTGACCCTGTGCGCCGGGAAATCGCCAGAGTAAGCCTTGAAAGACTTATTGCCGACGGCCGTATTCATCCTGCCAGAATCGAAGAAATCGTTACAAAGGTCAGCAAGGACATATCCCAAAAAATCTTTGAAGAAGGCGAAAAAGTCCTGTTTGAACTTGGTATTCATAATATCAAGCAGGATGCCATACGCACCCTGGGGCGGCTTTATTTCCGCACAAGTTACGGCCAGAATGTCCTTTACCATTCAAGGGAAGTGGCGATTATCGCGGGAATGCTTGCCTCGGAAATCGGCTGCAACCGCGAACTGACCAAGCGCGCTGCCCTGCTTCACGACATTGGCAAGGGCATTGAGTCTGATTCTGACCTTAACCATGCGGAAATTGGCATGGACATGGCCAAGAAAATGGGAGAAGATCCGCGTGTCATCAACGCAATCGGAAGCCATCATAATGATATTGAGCCCATCTGTATTGAATCTGTATTGGTTCAGGTTGCGGATGCCATTTCCGCTGCAAGGCCGGGCGCGCGCGGCGAAACCCTGGACAACTATATCAAGCGCCTTGAAAACCTGGAAAATATCGCCTCCGGTTTTACAGGCGTTGATAAGTCATTTGCTATTCAGGCCGGAAGGGAACTGCGGATTATTGTCAATAACGAAACCATAAGTGACGAGCAGGCAAGGGATCTTGCCAAGGAAATCGCGAAAAAAATCGAAAACGATCTGCGATACCCGGGAAGGATTAAGGTGACAATAATCCGTGAAACCAGGATTACAGAATACGCACGTTAAAATCGCAATGCTCGGCGATGTAATGGGAGAGCCGGGCCTCAAAATCCTCGAAAAACTGCTCCCGGGCTTTATTGAAAAAGAAAAGCCGGATTTTATAATGGCAAACGGCGAAAATACCGCAGGCGGATTCGGTACAAACGAAAACGCAGTAAAACGCATGATTGATTCAGGCATTGATATTATTACCGGCGGAAACCATATCTGGGAGAAACGGGAAGTCTGGCCTTTGCTGGATTCGGAATTAAGGATTTTACGGCCATTAAATTATCCGCAAGGCCCCGGCCGCGGCTGGATCGAAGTTGAAAAGGAAATCCGGGGAAAGAAAACCAGATTCCTTGCAGTAAACCTCCAGGGCAGGGAATTTATGAATCCCATTGACTGCCCTTTTAAGGCTTTTGACAGCATTGAAGTAAATCCCGAAAGAAAATCCATTATAATCGTGGATTTCCACGCGGAATCCAGCCGCGAAAAAGAAGCCCTGGGGTTTTACCTTGACGGCAGGGCAGGCATTGTGGCAGGGACTCATACCCATGTCCAGACCGCGGATGAAAAAATCCTTCCAAAAGGGACAGCCTATATAAGCGACCTGGGTATGACAGGGATTATTGACACGGTAATCGGAATAGATCCAAAAATTTGCATGGACCGCGTAAAAAAACAGGTGCATTATCGCATGGAAGCGGCGGCGGAAGGAAACATTACCCGCATTCAGGGCATTATCGTAGAAATTGATGAAGAGTCGCTAAGAGCTTTTTCCATAGAAAGGATTAATCTGCAAGCCTAATACATTTCTCTGTTAAGAGGGCTGCCTATCCACACTCCCTCGCCAAGAAAATCTATCCTGCGGCCTTGGATCAGGATTTGTACATCCTCGATATTGGGAAACTCGGTTGCTGTCCAGATAATTTGCCTTAAGGCCGCGGCATAGCCTTCGACGCCGTAGACATTAAACTGAAAATCTTCGCTTAAATTTATATATACGGTACTTCCCCGGACCATAATATTAATAATGCGGGTTCCTTCCGGTATCAGGGATATAAGCCCGCGCTGCTGTTCTGCTAAAGAAGGCCCTCCAAGGAGCGCGCTTAATGTATCGGTCAAAGGCGTATCAGTAACAGGAAGGCTTCTGTTTACCCTGTTACGGATAATAATGCCGTCCCTGTCAACGCTTATAAAGTACATTGCCCTTTCCCTTAAAGCCGGCGCCACAGCAGCAGACGGAGTCTCCTGCGGCCTTGAAGCCGCCGCTGAAACAGTGTCAGTCATTGTTTCGGCGCTGCCGGATTCGGCAGGGGTGTTAGTCTGTTCGGGTAAAAGTATAATTGCCGGCGGCCCGGAAGACAGAGGGTCAGTATCTCCATCAAGCTGCATTTCATCAAGAATCAGTTCGGAGCCTGAAGGTTCAACAGTCATTGGAACCAGACGATCGGCGGTTATGCTTTCCTCTATTGTCCGGCGTATATTTTCCCGGTTATAAAAAAAAAGAAAAGAAACCACTATAAAAAAAGCAATCCAGAAGATAACGCTGATTGATTTTTTGGGGGCAGCTTTGTTTTTATTTGATTTCCTGGGCATATTTCTTTAACCCTTAATGGATGACTGCCTGCGAAACTGCTTTGCCATCTCTTGTATATACTTCATTCGGATTATTGGGATCAAGATATCTTTCACCCCTGTAAAAAAAGACATACTGATACGTACCGGGCGGAAGATTTAGATTAAGGGTATATAAACCCCTTCCTGTTTCCCTCATTTCATACATAAAAGGGTCCCAATTATTAAAACTTCCCCCAACCGTGATTATTTCTCCCGGAGGAGCGATAAAACTAAAGCTCAGGGAACCGGAAGGGCCGTCAAATGTTGAAGGCGGACGAACCCTGGAAGGCAGCAAAACCCTTGAATGGGCAATGCCTCCCTGCGCGGAAACACTGTTGGGGTTCACAGGGTCTGTTGTCCATAATCCGTCAATGACCATTCTGTAATCAAGGTTTTGAATCCCGTCAGGTATGACCTCGACATGAAAAAGAATGCCGGAATCCTCATAAAGCTCGACATTTCTGTTTTTGCTTTCTGCCGCGATTTCCGCCGGATCGCGCGGAATAAGCAGCCTCTGCAGCCAGTGAACCCTGGAAAAACCCTCGTATGCGAAGGATATGCCCACCCGCCTAAAGGAAGACGAGGCTGTAAAAATAACCGCGTCCTCAAAAATTACCGGAGATACAGGGCTTCGAAGGCTAAGAAGATAGTCAATAAACTCATAAGACTCTAAATCCACTGCCCATATAGTGCCGATACATAGTATAAGGAATACTGCCGTAATTATTCTTTTCATCCATACTTTTTATCGGCAATTGGGTTTATTCCAATTAACATATATACAGGAGTATAGTAATATAAACCATGCCGTCCTTGAAAAATTTGGGAGAATTCAGCTCCTCGTTCAGTAAAATCGGCAGAGAAAATGAAGCCAGATTGGGACAGGATCTCCCTCCGGACCATCTTCAACTCCCCGAAACTGAACCTGATCCGGCATCAGCGCCGGCTGACGCTTTACAAGGCACAGCAGACAATACAGACGAACAGAATAATATATCTTATGGCAGCAACAGAGCTGCTGCCGGCATGCCATTGGACTATGTCCCATCATTTGAAGAGCTTGATAATATACCATTGATTGATCCTTTGAATGAAGATTTGAATGAAGATTTGACTGAAACCGAAGATGCTGAAACTGTCGAAGATTTTCTCAATTTTGGTGATTTAGGAGATTTACTCGGAGGCAGCACCCAGGACATTACAGAACCTGATGACACAATATTTCAAGATTCGCCTGATTCCGGAGACATCTCTGATCTTCTGGACACTATTCCGGATGATTTTTCCGATGACATGCCGGCCGAAGATCAAGCTGCCGCCGGCACCGGCGCTTATGCAGACACCGGCGCTGAGGATGACGCGGCTGCTTTTGAAGATAACGCTTTTAGCGATGATGCTTTCAGCATGGATGATTTGGGCACAGATGACACCTTCAGCGATGACGCTTTCAGCATGGATGATTTGGGCGATTTTACAGGAGACCAGGCAGAAGAAGATCAAGCCGCATCTGCGGACTCTGACACCGGCGCTGCTGCTGAAGACGACTTTGGTCTTTCAGGGTTAAACCTTGGCAGCGAAGACGAGTTGTCGTCTGAAGATCCAACAGCAGACGACATGGACGGCTTTGACATGGGCGGAGAGCTGATAGATGAAGGATCTTTGATTGAAGAAGCTGAAGATTCATTTGATCATTTCGACCTTGACGGCGGTATGTCTGAAGGCCTTAAAGATCCTGAACCTGCTGCAGGCAAAAGCGATGATTTTGGGTTTCCGGATATTGATGATATATTCAGCCCTGCAGCAAAAAGAACCGGGGCAGCCGGCCAGGATGAGCCTGATGAAATAAATCTAACAGAGAAAGAGCTTATCCAGCTCAATGAAACTCTCGAATCATATCCGTTAAACCTCCGCATTGCATGCAAAGAAATAATCGTTGAGGAAGCCGTGGCCCCTGACCTAATGGTTAATCTTATAAAGGCTTTGACAAGCGGAGCGCCGCCAAAAGAAGCCGCGGTTATTGCAGGCAAAATCCTTCAGCGAAACATTCCAATACCCAAAGGATTTGAAAAAAGAACAGGCCAGCAATTTGAAGAAGAACTAACAAGTTTCCAATATGTTTTTATACACAATTTCCTGCCCGTTCTACGTACTTGTATACTGGCTGCCCTGGCTCTTGTATCACTGGGATACCTCGTATGGAATTTTGTTTACAAGCCCATCCGGGCCGAATCCGTTTACCGCAGGGGATATGAACGGATAGCCGCAGGGGAATATGCGCGCGCAAGAGAGCTGTTCCGGGAAGCCTTTGAAATTAACCAGAAAAAAGAATGGTTTTACCGTTATGCCCGGCGATACAGGGATGAACGGCAGTTTATTTATGCACAGGAAAAATACGATGAACTGCTTAATTATACCGCTTCCAGAAACAGGCGCGGCATTCCCGATAAAAGAGCTGTACTTGAATATGCGGCCATGGAAACATATTATCTGCGTAATTATGCAAAAGCAGACAGGCTGCTGCGCCGGCATATTCTGGATTATTCCGTCTGGGACAGGGATGCCCTTCTGGCATTAGGTGATAACAACCTGGCCTGGGGAGACATTGAAAGTGAACGTTACGAAGATGCCAGGGAAGCCTATGCCAAGCTGATTGAACGATACGGCAGATCAGACCCAATCCTTGAACGTATGCTTAAATACTTTATCCGCACGGACAATCTTGGAGAAACCCTGACCCTGCAGCGTTATTTTATGGAATCAGAAAAAAGGCGCATTACGGCCGAAACCCTGGCTGAATTGGGCGGTTACTTAATGGATAAACTTACCGAAGAAATCCTTGGAGTCCGAAATGAATATATCGGAAGCATCAGGGGAGTCAGGGAAGTACTTTTAAGGGCCGTGCGCAGCGATCCCATGCTGCCGGAATCCTATTTTCACCTGGCAAGATATTATAACCATTTCAGCAGTTTTAGGGACGAAGAACTGGTATTGGCCAGGGCCATTCAGGCCTTTGATATGGCAAGAATGGAAACCCCGAGGCGCCTTGGTTACAGGCTGGAAACTTTAAGGCGTTTTGGTGAAATTCACGTTCACAGGGGCGAATTCTTCAGGGGTGAAGAATACCTAATCAATGCAGCAAGGCTCTACGAAGACGGCATTGAACGGCGTCTGATAAGAGCAGCTCCCGGATTTGGCAGGATTTATGCGGATTTGGGAGACCTTGAATTTTTTGTCAAGGATGGGAACGCTGCTGCTGCGCTTCAATATTACAGAAGAGCCGAGCAAAACGGTTACATGCCGACTGAAATTCAGTACCGCATGGGCGCGGCGCATTACCAGCTATCCCAATGGTCACAGGCCCTGGAACGTTTTACCGCCGCGTCTTTTCCCCAGGACTTCAACCAAAGGATACTGTATGCGCTGGGAAACACTTCATACCTGCGCGGAAACTATCATGCGGCGCAGGGATACTTTGATCGGCTCCTTGGAATACTTGAAGCTGATATGACAAGATTCACATTAATCAGGGCATCTGACAACATGGAAGAGAATATTCTGACAGAACGCCTTATGGTGGTTCAGAATAATCTTGCTGTTACACTGGAAGCGCTTGCAAACAGGACAGGCAACAATGAATACAGGTCTAGAGCTTTGAGCCTTTATACCGAATCTCAAAGGGCATGGGATATTCTGACCCGCAATCCTGAAACCCTGGTAAGAATGCGTCCGTCTCCTGATATAAATGCCCCGGGCATAAATCCCGCGTTTCTTAATGTACAGAACAGCCTTTACCCGGTTCCGGACTACGAACCCCTTTTCTTTATGCGCATAGACAAAGACCTTCTGGAACCTTCGATCTGGGATGAAATAGCCCCCCCGAATTTCCGCCTGGCTGAAGGCATTTACGAAGGCCGATAGCCTGCGGACACAGGCCGATAGCCGCCAAGGCCGCTTACCTGCGGACACAGGCCGATAGACGGCATAATTAGATAAGCATTTTAATTTTCAAGTTTTTTTATAGTATCAATATCAAGTCCTGTGATTTTTTGTATTGTTTCCAAAGACATACCATTTGCCAGAGAATTTCTGGCAGCTTGTTCCAGACCTTCCCTATGACCTTCTCTATGACCTTCTCTATGACCTTCTCTATGACCTTCTCTATGGCCTTCCTTATGACCTTCTCTATGGCCTTCTCTATGGCCTTCCTTATATCCTTCTTTATGACCTTCTCTTTGTGCAGTAACCCTCTTACTTTGCATATCTAATTCATATTTAAGCTCACTCAATAAGCGGGCGCGTTCTATTTCATCTTTGCTGACTGTCATTAATACTTCACTGGCCATTGCAATGCCCTCCTCTTTAACCAATATCTCATTAATTTTACTACGTTTACTTCTATCAGTCAAATATTGAAAATATACAGCCCAATATTCCTGAACACTCATGTCTGAAACTGATTTTTCTGCTACTTTTTCCACTTTTGACAGCTCAACGGTGATAATCCTGCTTTTTCCATTAAGAGAGATAGCATTTATTGGATCATAATATTCAAAAGCATGCAGGAACTTATCATCTGTAAAAAATCTCTTTTTTGCCAAAATAGCAATTTGATAAGCCTGCTTTAAGTCATCGTAGTTATAATTCATTCCCCGTATGTCTTGCCCAACAAAAAGTTTTCCAGCAAAAAACTCAAGACGTATTGGTTCAAAAGGATCTGGGTTCAGGCTCATCTCGACGTTAATTAGCTCTCCGCTTTCTGTTTTACAGCTGATATCAAAGCGGATTTGCCGATCTCTTAGATTGTCAATAGGCGGCTCATTGGCATTAATGTTATCTACTTTTACTTCTCTTCCAATAAAAGCAGAAATGAATTTTGAGAGCGCACCGTTTGAGGCCGGGCTGGTTTTAGTAAAAACAGCCTTAAATACATTATCATACCTAATATCAATTAAGTCATCTTCATCCCTTAAATATATATTTGCCATAATTTCCTCCTGGAACTTAATGTTTTGTAAATTTATTACGGGTTTATGATGCGTGGTGCTTTGAAATTTATGATAAATATAATGAAAAAAGAGCAATGAATGATATGGAGAATGGAAGCAATATACAATTAGCATAAATTATAATTTGCTTATTGCACCCTGCTTTCTTCCCGCTGGCAGTTTATTTCCAGTTATGGGTCAAGTTTAGGGTATAGCGGGGGATGTCAGTACCACTACGGCACAAAGACAATCTTCCTGATCCGGCTGTTGCCGAGGTCCCCCACATACAAGTTTCCTGCACTGTCAATCGCCACGCCAGCAGGCCAATTAAACCGTGCCACATTTCCCGGGCCATCGGCGAAACCCCCTTCTGCCTCTTGGTCAGCGGTTGGTCCGCTTCCTGCTAGGGTGCTTACTACTCCGGCCGGGCTTATTTTTCTGATCCGGTAGTTGGCGTAATCCGCGACATAAACGTTCCCTGCACTGTCAACTGTCACGCCTCCGGGCCAATTAAACCGTGCCACGGTTCCGTCACCATCGGCGAAACCCCCTTGGCCATCGCCTGTTGGTCCGCTGCCTGCCAGGGTACTTACTACACCTTCTGGGCTTATTTTTCTGATCCGATTGTTATAGCCGTCCGCGACATACACGTTCCCTGCATTGTCAACTGCCACGCCAGTAGGATTATAAAACTGTGCCTCAGTTCCGGCGCCATCGGCGAAACCCCCTACAAATAGGTCGCCTGTTGGTCCGCTGCCTGCCAAGGTGCTTACTACACCTGCCGGGCTTATCTTTCTGATTCGGTGGTTCCAACCGTCCGCGACATAAACATTCCCTGCACTGTCAACTGCTACGCCAGCAAGCCCATAAAACTGCGCCTCGGTTCCGATACCGTCCAGATATCCAAGTGTACCATCTCCTGCCAGGGTGCTGACTACCCAATACCCGCTTTCGCCGTTATCGTTACCGCCAGTATCGCAGGCTGTAAACCCAAAAACAGTTATGGCAAGGATGAGTAGAATATTAAAAAGCAGACGACTGTATTTCCAAATAATGCGCGAGGGCAATTGATTACAAAGAGTTTTCGTGTTCGACCTCTTTTAGTTTGATTTATGAAGCTGCTAAAAGATTCGCCAAAAAATTTGATTGTTGGAACAGCTTCATACCAATATTATCGCATGGTTTAGGGTTTTTCGCAAGGCAGAGAATTGCAAACAGTGACTGTCACCGACACGTCGTTATAATCCTTTTTGCTTAATTTTGATTCGATAATGCAAGTTCATTGGTTATTGCTTTCTCCACAAAACTGTTTAACGATATCCGTCTTTTTTTTGCAAAAATGGCAATTTGCCTATGTAATTCCGGAGATAATCGTACATTGAATTTACCGGAATAAGGCTTTTCAGGTTCTACACCTTCTTCTTCGCACCAGCTAATATAGTCGTCAATAGAATCTTTGAAGGAACGCTCTATCTCATTAACTGTTTTTCCCTGAAAAGTAATAACATCTTTGGTATTGATAATATCTCCATGAAAAATTTTTGCCTGTGCATCATACTCTACTGTACCCAAGTATCCTTTATATTCAATCATAATATACCCCCGCATTTTCTAAAAATCTTCTAAGTGAAATGACCGTACCTTTATCTGTCGTTTTTTGAGGGTGTGGGCGGTGAAACACAGCCTTTATTCCATATAATAATGGTACTATAAAATGATACTATTGTCAATACATAATAAAAATAATCCGTGGGCATAATTCGTTAATTCCCCGTAACCCTGGCTTGAAAGAAATCAAGCCTTTCAAGTATGCTTGACAAATGAAGATATGGCTTAAATTTTTTGTCGGCTCGATTTTGGGCATAATTGCAGGGATTCTTCTGCCTTCCAATAACCAGACTGTTCTGGGAGCCCTGGCCTGGGTGGAACAGCTCGCCATCGGGATTGGCCGGTATGCCCTGGTGCCCATGTTGTTTTTTTCGCTGACAATAGCCATTTATGAACTGCGTCAGGACAGCCGGTTCTGGCGGCTTTTGCTGCAAACTTTCGTTGTTATAATCGGCTGTACGTTTTTTGTAATTGCCGCCGGTATAATTGTAACACTGGTTTTCCCGCCTTCACGGATTCCCATTTTTATCGAAGAACAGACAGAAATAATATCGCTTAACATATCCGGCAATATTCTTGAACTTTTCCCGTCCAATATGTTTTCGGCATTGTCAGGCAGCGGCATATATCTTCTTCCGGTTTATGTGTTTGCGTTTTTTTTGGGCATGGGGCTTACTTACGAAAAGAATTATACCAAGTCGGTAATTTCCCTTATGGATTCACTGTCGCGGATTTTTTATCATATTGCGTCGTTTTTTTCCGAGATTTTGGCCGTTGTAATGATTGCCCTAAGCGCTTATTGGGCCGTAAGGTTTCAAAATGTTCTTGGCACGGAAATGTTCAGGGATATAATTATGCTGCTTGGAATTTTCAGCATAATCCTTGCATTCGGCATACTTCCGCTGTTTTTCTATTTATTAAGACCCAAGGTTAATCCCTGGATTATTCTTTACGGCTCTTTGGGGCAGGCGTTTGCCGGTTTTTTCTCCGGTGACATTAATTTTACCCTCCCGGTTGTGTTCAGGCATTTGAAAGAAAACATGGGGATCAAGCGGAGGTCAGGAACCGTTACCATTTCCCTCTTTTCCGTATTTGGCCGCGCGGGAAGCGCCATGACCGCCGCCATTGCGTTTATTGTAGTTATTCAATCCTATGTCAGCCTTGGGATTACAACAGGAGATATTCTTAAAATCGGAGCTTATGCTTTTTTGATTTCCTTCCTTCTGGCAAGCTGCCCGGGAAACGGAGCCTATGCTGCCCTGGCCGTTCTCTGCATGTTGTACGGCAAAGGCTATGAATCAGGATACTTAATACTTAAACCCATTGCTTTTTACATGATATCCATAGGGACCTTCCTTGATGTAATGATTGCAACTTATGCTTCCCATGCCATTGCCAAATTCAACGGGTTCCAGGAAGATAAACGTCTGGATCATTTTGTCTAGGCTTTTTAAGCAGAGAAAGCCAATGCCGATTCGGGAAAAACTGAACAAACTTATTGCTGAAAGAATACTTGTCCTGGACGGAGCCATGGGCTCAATGGTTCAGGCTTACAGCGCTTCCGGCGTAAATGATCTTCTCTGCCTTTCAAGGCCGGATATTATATACAACATTCATAAAGCATATCTTGAAGCAGGGGCTGATATTATCGAGACCTGCAGCTTCAATGCCGCCTCAATATCCCTGCGTGAGCATGGCCCTGGAGACCAGGCCAGGGAAATAAGCGCCGCCGCCGCCGGCCTTGCGAGAAAGGCCGCGGATAACCTCTCCGCCCCGCAGAAACCCCGTTTTGTGGCCGGAAGCATGGGGCCCACGGACAAAAGCCTAAGTTTTACTCCTGACCTGGATAATCCCGGCAAGCGGCTGATTGGCTGGGACGAAATGGAAGCGGCTTATTACGAAAATGCCGCGGGATTAATTGAAGGCGGCGCCGTTTTCCTGCTCGTGGAAACCGTCTTTGACAGCCTTAACGCCAAAGCCGCGCTTTATGCGGCCAAGCGCCTTTCCAAAGAACTGGGAAAGGATATCCCTGTTATGGTTTCCGCGACCGTCAGTAAAACCGGACATCTCCTTACGGGCCAGACCATAGAAGCCTTTGGCGTGTCCATGCTTGAACACGCGCCTTTGGCCATCGGGCTTAACTGCTCTTTTGGAGCGGATTTGCTTAAAGGCCCTTTGGAAAGGCTGTCTTCTTACGCTTCCTGCCCCGTGATTTTTTACCCCAATGCCGGCCTGCCCGATGCCCGGGGACATTATAACGATACCCCCGAAACAATGGCGGCCGCGGCGGAAAGCTGCATGAAAGCAGGTCTTGTAAATATTATTGGCGGCTGCTGCGGTTCAACGCCCGCCCATATTGCCGCCATATCCAATAAAGCCCGGGAACACAATCCCCGGCCCGTTCCTCCGCCCGCGGACAAAACCTTTCTGGCCGGAACCCAGGTACTTGAACTTGATGATGTTGATAACTTCATCAAAAACCAGACCAAAGAAATCCCCTGGCAGACTGCCCTCGATCAAGGCAATTACGAAGACGCTGTGGAAATCGCCCGGGACCAGGCTGGAAAAGGCTTAAAAATCCTTGCCATAAACACTGACAAATCCCCTGATCCGGCAAAAACACTTGAAAACTTTATTTTTATGGCCGCGGCCTTTCCCGACCTTGCCAAATTACCGGTACTTATTGAGAGCGCATCCATGGAAGTAATTGAAAGAGGACTCAGGTGCTTCCAGGGCCGCGGTCTTGTCCGTTATAAAGGCCCGTAAAACAAGTTTCTTACAATCTTTATTTATCCCTAAAGAGCATTTTTCAGATTCCGATACTTGAAATGAAGATGAATCAATTTATGTGCCCGTTGGGCCTCCATGATTTGATTCTTCCCTCACCCTTTCGGGAACGGGTGGGTCGAGGGTTCTCACAGGCACATTTTTTAACACGGCATGGATGCCGCGGCGTAATAGCTGCCATTGGGGCAGTTGGCGCCGGAAATGCCAAAGGAGTGTTTTATGATAATCAATCACAATTTGAGCGCAATGTTTGCTGACAGGTCACTTAAAGTGACACAGGTCTTTTTGGACAAGAACATGGAAAAACTGTCCAGTGGTTTGCGCATCAACCGCGCAGGTGATGATGCTTCGGGGCTCGCTGTTTCTGAGAAGATGCGGAGCCAGATTCGCGGTTTGAATCAGGCGTCTACAAACGCCCAGAACGGTATTTCGTTCATTCAGACAACGGAAGGCTATCTCCAGGAATCCCAGGATGTAATCCAGAGATTGCGTGAGCTGGCGGTGCAGTCCGCAAACGGTATCTACTCTGACGAAGATCGCATGTACATCCAGGTTGAAGTATCATCGTTGATCGCAGAAGTAGACCGCATTGCATCCCACGCGCAATTCAACGGAATGAATCTGCTTACCGGCAGGTTTGGCCGTCAGCGCGGAGAGAACGTAG
>Ga0099364_10006013_pt1 | contig 17788 bp, 16 predicted proteins | sample TergutTh196P3_FD_73070 | JGI IMG/M metagenome (GOLD analysis project Ga0099364, IMG submission 73070) | Microcerotermes parvus P3 segment gut microbial communities from Pointe-Noire, Republic of the Congo - Th196 P3 | ecosystem: Host-associated > Arthropoda: Insects > Digestive system > Gut ...
ACTAGTTAATTTAACATAAAAAGTTGATGTAAAAAACTATTTTCTAAAATAGAAACTTTTTGCTTGACTTTTTAGGCTACTTTTTAAAAATGTCCACGACGGACACAAAAAGAAATAGAAAGGATTTTTTATGGTCAAAAGAATATCAGTAAATCCCTTGATTTTGCAATGGGCAATTCAAAGAGCTGGCAAGAGTTTGTCAGATTTAAGAAATAGATGTCCAAAACTGGAAGAATGGATAAACGGACAATCAGAGCCTACTTATAAGCAATTAGAAGAATTTGCTAATGCAGTTTATATTCCATTTGGGTATTTATTTTTATCTGAACCTTTTGAAGACGAGATACCTATTCCTGATTTTCGGACTATCAAAGATAATTCATTAAATAAAATAAGTCTAAATTTGATAGATACTATTCATATGTGTCAAAGTAGGCAAGACTGGTTTAGAGAATATGCTCAGAGAAACAACATAAAAAAAAATGATTTTATCAGATCAGTTTCAATTCATGATAGCATCGTAGCAGTAGCTGATTTGATTAGTAGAAAACTAAAGATTTCTTTTAACGACAGGCAAAGCGTTCATTCTCCTAGTGATTTGTTACGCTTTTTAAAGAGTAAGATTGAAGAAGCTGGGGTTTTAGTAATGGCATATTCAATGGTAGGGAATAGCAATCAAAGAAAATTAGATGTAAAAGAGTTTCGTGGTTTTGCATTATGTGATGATTATGCTCCGTTAATTTTTATTAATTCACGAGATAGTAAAACCGCCCAAATATTCACGCTTATCCATGAATTAGCCCATTTATGGTTAGGAGAAAGTGGTATATCAAATCCAGACTTTGTCTCAGATAGCAAAGCTAATAATGAAAATTGGTGTAATATGGTAGCCGCAGAGATATTGATCCCTTCTGATATTTTAGAAAAAAAAGTAAATAAAACCGATTCAATTGAAACCACAATAAACAATTTAGAAAAAATATTCTATGTCAGTAAGCTGGTTATTCTCAGAAGATTAAAAGATACTGGCATGATATCTAACAAGGAATATAATGAGTTATATAGAAAAGAAATGTTGAAACCTATACCTATAGACAGAAAAACTAAAGGTGGTGATTCATTTAGAAATTTACAATCAAGAATTGGAAATAAATTTTTATATTCAATAATGGTTGATACATTAGAAGGGCGGACAATGTATAGGGACGCTCTCAGATTGACAGGTATTTCGAAAATTGAATCTTTTAAAAATAATGCTGAAAAAATGGGGGTCTTGTGAAATATATTTTAGACTCTAATGTTTTGTTGGAAGCTAATAACCGTTATTATGGAATGGACTTTTGCCCTGCATTCTGGGATTTCATACTTGATTTGAATAAAAAAGAAAAACTCTTTCTCATTGATAAGGCTATACAAACAATATCAAATATTGATGAAAGTATTAGAACATGGATAAAGGATAATGGCAAAGGATTTTTCTTGAAAACAGATGAAATAGATGTTGTAAGAATCAACGATTTAACTTCATATATAAAAGGAATGTCATTACAACAAAATGTAAAAAATGATTTTCTGCATAGTGATAGTTTTCACCTATTTGCTTATGTTCTATCAAATAGAGACGAATATATATTGATATCACTTGAAAATGTTGATCCAAATGCTACTAAAATAAAACTTCCTAATCTGTGTAAAGATTTGAAGTTAAAACATAAAAATATATATGAATTTCTCCGAGATGAGAAGGCACTTTTTGTTTTAGGGAGTAAATAAGAAAAAATAATATTGGCTTGGCATCCTATTTATTTAATATATATGGGTATTAATATCAACCTTAGTTTAAAGGTAACCACACTGATACTGAACCACCATTAACTCGGAAATTACCCCACCCGTCATTATTGATTTGAACTCTATGTGTTGCACTACCAGTGCAGTCATAAAACAATTTTCCCTTGTGCCTGCATCCTACTTCCATCCATTTTTCACCACCGTGTTTATCTGTTAATAAAACAGCTAATCCAGAATTTTTATGTTTATCATTTCCCTCTCTAGTCCAACCTACAATATCTGGATGATCGAAATAGTCTCGCTGTTCTCCGTAAGCATTGTTCCTGCGAGCTTTCAGTAAAGGAAAAAGCCAATTACGTCCAGAAGCCACATTGTGGGCTTGAATGCCATAGTAATCTCCATAAAAAACGCATGGATACCCTTCTTTCCGTAGCAGGATTAAAGCATAAGCTAAAGGTTTAAACCATTGAGGAATAAAATTAGGATGCGATGCACCTTGCTGAGTATCGTGATTGTCGACAAAAGTGACTGACAGTGGTGGGTTTTCTTTTGTAAGAGTTTCATTAAAGATAGAACCTAAATCAAAATCACCATTACTTGTAGCTACCCTTACAAATTTATAATGCAATGGAAAATCAAAAAGTGAAAGTTCATAAGAAGTTTCTTGTAAGTAGCGATTTAAATCATGCATATTCCCGCTCATATATTCGCCGACAGCAAAGAATTCTTTATTATTCTTATCACGCATTTGGCATAACCAATTTTTTAGAAAAAATGAACTTATGTGTTTCACAGCATCAAAGCGAAATCCATCTACTTTGGTTTCATTCAAAAACCATCTGCCCCAATTTTCTAATTCTCGAATAACCTCTGAATTATCTAGATCAATGTCTGCACCCATAAGATGATCATAGTTTCCTTTTTCTCTATCAACATGAAACTCCCATCTTTTACCTTCGAACAGGAAGAGTCCGTTTCACTTTGCTTTATCATCATAATCTACGGAATCGAAATGACTCCAATTCCACTTGAAGTTTGAATATTTATCATTACGGGTAGGAAAATTAAATTTTGTCCAAGCATGGATTTCTCTATTTTTACCGACAGAATATGTGCGATTGTCTTGGTGATATTCTTTTGCTTGAACTTTTTCCCAATCATCAGCTCCCATTTTGTGATTGAAAACGACATCTGCATACACAGATAATCCCACATCATGACATGCCTTAATAGCAGACAATAGCTGTTCTTTATTACCATATTTTGTAGGAATAGTGCCTTTCTGGTTAAACTCACCGAGGTCATATAAATCATAAGCAGAATACCCTACATCGTGTTGACCATAATATGCTTTATAGCATGGCGGAATCCACACTGCTGTAAAACCATCTTCTATTAATTGATTAGCATCTTTTTTAAGTTGTTCCCACAATGGGAAACCGGGCCTTAATAACCATTCAAAATATTGGATGATAGTGCCGTTTATTTCCATTTTTTATTCCTAATTTGTCATGTTTTTGCATAGATAAAAATTTCAGAAGGAGTTGACACATTTCCAATGTTTTTAAATTTTAATTGATTTAAAGTATCCTGTATTTTTTTTACAAAGTACTCAGGTCTTGCCTCTTCTAGTTGCTTATTGTGAGGATTGAATAGACCAAATGAATATTTATCTTCATTTATATAGCCGCAAGCAATTGATAGAATAATATGACCGCTACTATTGAGTAATCTCTTTGCTTCTTTCAAGCTTTGAGTAATATTAAAATAAGTAGACTGATATGTACGTAAAGAAATATATAGGTCATAAAAAGAGTCTTTGAGTTCTCTCATATTGCTGGCATCAATTTTAAGTGCATTAGAATGTGGCAGTAATTCATATGCTCTTGATAACGACAAAGGTGCTATATCGGTAATTGTCAGTTTTTTTATTTTTGAATAAAGAAGTTCCCCTTCAATTCCATTTCCTACACCAACAACAATTACTTCTAATTCATTATATATTTTATTGATTTTTAATTTTTTTAAAATACTTAAAAAAGTGTTCTGAAATATATTATCTTGGTAATTTCTTACATTATTGTCATATATTGTACTTAAGTATCTCTTGTCATATCCAGTTGAGACAGCCTCATAAATGATTTTTTTTAGAAAGACAGAATCTATATTTTTATTTTTTGATTGACAATAGGATATTATATCGTCCAATGTAGCATCGTCAGAACTTGGCAACGAATTTATATTCTCAATCCCATTTTCATTTAAATGATTGATTATTAGCTCTGGTATAAAACCTATATTTTTTGTCATAAATCTCCTTTATACAAATTTAAACTCATAAGAAATAATCAGATTTATATATAGGCTGAAAAAATATCATAGCTCCATTTTCTGAAATAACTTCAACTCTAACTATTTCTTCATCTGTGAGCTGAAATTTTCCTACATCAGATATCTGCCTTGAAATCAGTTCACCTTTTTTCCCAATAAATCTATACTCAAAATTGTCTACTCTACATAAATTTTCATAGCATACTTTAACAAAAATAACATTATTATCTATATACAAATATTCTGGATGTAACCCAGTAGAAACACACACTCTCTTTTCTTTTAATGCCAACATCTTGGACTGAAACCACAAGCAGAATATTACGAAAAAGACATTGAAGCTGCACTAATAACTCATTTACAAGAATTTTTGCTTGAACTTGGAAATGGTTTCAGTTTTGTGGCTCGTCAGAAGAGAATTTTAATAGAGGATGATGAGTTCTTTGTAGATTTAGTATTCTACAATCGGTTACTTCGTTGTTTTGTTATTATTGAAATTAAAACACATAAACTAACTCATGATTCATTGGGGCAATTACAAATGTATGTAAATTATTACGATAGATATGAAAAATTGCCAGATGAAAATCCAACCGTAGGTATATTATTATGTACTGAAAAAAACGAACTTATGGTAAAAATATCTCTTCCAGAAGACAACAAAAGTATTTTGACAAGTAAGTATCAGCTTTATTTGCCATCTGAAAATGAACTAACCGAGGAGATTAAGAAATTGTTAGACAGCACTATTGAGAAAAATAATTAAATTGATTTTGAATAAGGTAGGTTCACAATTTGGAAATAAATCAATAGGAAAAAAGGAGATTAAGATGGAGTTTTTAGAAATAAATTGGAACGAAAGTCACATTTTAAAGACTAATACAAAATTTATCAAAGACAACCCTTCTATTTAGATGGTGAAGGTAAACGGATTTATGTTCGACATTCGCACAATACCTATAGAAATTCAAATACAGGCTTTTGAAATGGGGATTATTCCATATATACCGAGCGAAAAGGAATAATATTTGGTTTATTTTACACAAGGTGAGGACATAATTAAATAGAAAGTACGCATGTCGCAGAACATCACACAGATTGAAAAAGGTAAAATCATGTTAGATTATCTTGTTCAAAAAGATAAATCTGGTCTTTGACAAAACAAAGTATCAAATAAGATATTGTTTCTTTTATAAGAATTGTTTAGTAGTGTGCGATATGGAATTACTTCAATATAAGCGTTGAAAATATCATGATAAAAGTAACGACATTCACCATCAGGAGTTATTCTATAATTTTTACTATCAAAATAAGATGCCATCTTTCCCGAGATATCACATAAAATATAGCAGGTAAATCTGATATCCTTAGACTTCATCTCTGCAAGGACTAGCCCATTCTTATCTTTACATTTACCATTTCTTATATCATCGATATACTTTATAACCTGGTCAATACAATCTTTATCTTCCCTACCTGGACGCTTAAACTCAATAATAGTAATATTATTTAGCAAATCTCTGTTACTATCACCTGTTAATGCAAATGGATTGTTAAAGATTAGAATATCCGGTTGATTTGTGCTATCATTCTCTAACATAGAGCATGATGAAAGAGATTTATCAGATGCTAAATAATAGTGATACGCAAGCCTTTCATCAATTATCCATAAATTATGTTTTGTGTAATCTATATCATCTGATGTTTTCACCATAGGAAAAATGATATTATGAATGTCTTTTTCAAGGGCATATCCATTATTTGTAATTTCTGTCTTTTCCCTCTTCTCTTCAAGAATTTCTAATATAACCTTTCTTTGTATTATATATTCATACTATTCCTCACTTAAAATAATACGATACATTAACATCCCCCCAATTATAAAGCCTACCGTAGATCGTAATTCTGCGAGCGGACAGCATAAATGCGTCCCTACGGAACCGCCTTGCAAAAGGGGGCAATTTTAGTGTGCTATTTTAAATGAGGAATAGTATCAGCTAGTTTATCCTTACCTAATGCTGAGGCTTTCTCTAATAATTCGCTTTTCCTTTTGGAATACTTTTCGAAATCCTTAACAGTGGCTATGTCATCTTTGATAAATTCGGTTTGTTCTTGTTTAATCTTTAGTTTGTAAATCTGGTATTGTTTAAAAGTTCAAGCTCCAACTTTTTATCGTCATCTGTTAATGGTATTGCTTTGATGCATTCAGGATTATATCTCAACAGTGAACGATAAATAGGGTTGTGGTTATACACAAAATCATTAATTCTATCTTGTCGTGTTTTGTTATACTCCTCAATCTCATTATATAAATACTCTCTGATGTGTGGCGTAACAACATCAAATATGTCTTTTTTAGATATAGATTGAATCGAATCATCAAACTCAAACTCTAACTGTGCTACATCCGAATCATCACCATCTTCAGCTTTTTTAATTGAAAAAACGAAATCAGTGCGTTCACTATTTACATTTTTATCCAATATTGAACTTCTCAGATATCCGTTGTATACGAAATCTCCGTGTTCGTTAGAGAGTTTCCCAGACAATTCGGTTATGATTTTAGACAAGTTTTCACTTGTTACTTCTCTGTCATCTGCACAAAAATGCAAAAGGTGTGAAGTGCTTGAAGTAAAATAGTGTTTTGTATTAATTAAAGTGAAAGGTTGCTCTTTGATTTCAATCTCAATAATTTTTTGTGAATCTTTAACACTTTCTTTGTATAATTCATTAACATTTTTTGAAGTCTGTCCATCTGAGATTGTTATTAATGGACATTTATTTAATGCTAGATAAGTAAAACAATGGTTCATTATCTCTTTAGCTAGTGAATCAATTTTCTTCCTGCATTCATGCTTATACTGTTTTTTAATTCTACACAATTTTACTTTTGTATAGACTTGATTTTTGTTACTTCTTTCATTTTTCATCACCTTTATTTCATCGGATATCGAAAACTCAAATTTTCTGTCGTAAAAATTATTGTCGGTACCTAAATATGTACTTTCAATTAATACATTAGTAAAAGCTTTTAGCCAAATTATTCTCCCAACGCCTTTACACCCCAAAAGAGCTTTGTGATCACTTCCATAAACATCAAATGAATCGAAATTTGCATCGTTAAAACCAATCCCATTATCTATAATTTCAAAGGATTCTATATTTGTTTCCCATTCACTTGTTACTAATAATGATTCTGTGCGGATGACATTAATATCTATTTTACCGTTTGTGATTTTTGCTTCGTTTATACTTTGAATTGAATTAATAATAGCCTCAAAAAGTGGTAATAAAGGAGCAGTTTTGGGAAGTTTCTTGTTATCTACAATTGATGCAAAATTTATTCGTATCTTACTCTGTGACATATAGCCTCCTATTTTTTACAATTGACATGACACCTGTTTATCAATTGATTTGTCTATTTCCAGCATTAAATCATACGTCTTTTTTAAGATTATTATGATTTTCTGATAATGAATAATATCATCATAAGACAATATTTTTCCTTTTCTGTCTTTGAGCCATTTTTGAGCGGGTTGGTAACCGCCGATATAAAACTCCCAAGCGACTAATGGGACATTGTCGAAATATTGTGTGTCATTGATGTAAACTTTTCCTATTTCATCATCTTTGTTTATATATTTAGTTTTATCTATTGAATTATCGCCTGCAACATTGAAATTTGCTATTTGATTATCGGGTTCTACTCCATCCATTAGATGAAGTTTGCGTAGTTCCATGCCTGCTCTTACATAATGCCAAAACTCCTCTGCATTCTCAGGATACGGTATTTTTGGGAAGTCTATTTTTAGGAACTCTTTGTATTTTTTTCTATATGATGGCGAATGTAAGCGGGCGTATATGTAATCTAGTAAATTTAATGGGGTTAGATTTTGATTTTCATCTGATAAAGAATAGGTAGAAAAGGTTTTTTCATCAAATTGAATAATCCCGATTCGCTTTGCTATTTCTCTAACTATGCCCATATCTAAATTTGGTTGTATAAAATCATTGTTTTTTTCTGGTTTTAAATAGAGAGGGAATATGTAACCGCAACCAAATCTAGCTGCAGTGGCTATCAGATTCAAATCTGTGATATGTTTAGTGATAAATACATAACGCCAATCACTATCACACTGTTTCCCAACAACTAACCCCATATTGTCTATGTTTACAAAATGTCGCATGACATCGTAGACAGGAAATGCTACAAAACCTTTTGATTTTTTTGTAAAATAAGTCCATTTAGTTTCAAAAGGTCTGTATGATATTTGCTCTAAAAACTCATTATCTATTCCAAATGACTTGACATTTTGAATAGCATATGTCGTTTTTTTATCTCGACTTTCTACTTTTTCGGTTTTATACTTTTGTTTTAAATCGTGTTCATTAAGATTTTCGAAATCTTCTAAGACATCGACTAGTTCATTTTTAGAGTTCTGGAAAGCTGTTTCGTCTCTCTTTGAGCAAATCCCTACACCATTTACACGAAATAGATCATCTAACTTGAATCCTTCATCATATTCACCTTGTAGAGAAAAATCTTTGGGGACAAGAAAGTAGTTTTGAGCATGTGGATGTAGCTTAGTCCATTTTACACTATTTAAGTCATTGTTTAGTAGGAAAGTGTATTTATCTTCTCTTTTTCCGTAGAGGTCGTAGTAGAATACATTCGCTGTAGCAACGGCGTCTCGCCTTTGATTTGATATATTTTTCAACGGCGAGACGCCGTTGCTACTTTTAATAAATATGTTTATGGACACACCTTGCATAATATCAAAGACATTTTCGTCTTTTGAACCATCTAGTGCTGTTTCTTTTTTCAACGAGCTTCCATGAAGGTTTAATATGTAAATAGTATCAAATGTTTGTAATAAATTGTATCTCATGCCTCTGAAAGTGAGGCTGTCTAAGAAACTATTATCGGTGATATATGCCAAAATACCTTCACCTTTTTTTTCGATAAAATGCTGTCCAAATCTGATAAATTTTACATAATCGTTGTTGAGCCATTTTGTGTCAGGAATGTTCTTTGTGCCATTTGGTTCTTTTTTATATTGTGAAATTAAGCTAAGTATCCATTCACTGACATTTTGACTTTCACCACTATACGGTGGATTTCCGAGAACGACCATTACAGGAGTATCAAGTTTTACAGCACCTGCTTCGTCAGCCTCTTGTGAAAACAACCTATCTTGCCCTCGATGTCCTTCAGAAAATTCGTCAAGAGAATTGGTAAGAAATACACGTAGTCTCTTTTCATTTTCATTTATAAATCCCGTTTTTTCGAGTGTCCAGTTGAGATTCAGATGTGCCATTGTATAAGGTGCCATCAGGATTTCAAAACCATTTAAGCGAGGTAGTAGATGGTCGGAAACATAACTTTGCCATAATCCTTGTTGACTGGAAAACTTATGGTAAATGTGTTTTATTGTTTCCAAGAGAAAAGTTCCTGTGCCGGTGGCAGGGTCGAGGATTTGGACTTTGTGAAGTTCGCCTATATTGGTTTTAATCGTTGAAGTATCTGCAAGACCTCTATGTAGTTCAAAATCATTAATCAGGATGTCGTCAACTGCTCGGACAATAAAGTTTACTACTTCATTTGGGGTATAATAAACTCCTCTGTTCTTTCGTAGTGTGGGATTGTATTCTGATAGGAAATATTCATAAAAATGGATAATCGGGTCTTTGTCACCCAGCTCTCCCATCACAGCATTCATATCGGTAACTCTAAACGATTCTGCCAAATCGTCCACAATCCAACTGAACCGTGTATCCAAGTCAAATACAGCAATGTTTTGAAATAGCTTTCGTAGGAATGGATTTGTTTTGGGTATCAATTTGGCGGCTTCAATTCGGTCAAATTTATTTGTTATAGCGTCCTGAAGCCTCGCTGCAAACATGCCATAAGTGATTGTCTGTGCATATACATCAGCAAAATCATGATTTGAAATATTTTTTATCAGTATCATTTGAAAAGCACTTTTTTCCTGATGGAACGAGCTGGAGTTGTTTGTGTCATTTAGAATCTTTTCTATCACTTCTGCCATCAATTTTGCTTTACTTGCCATGATTTGTGAGAGTTTTTGTGATTTTATAATACTCTGAGGTTCTGTATGGGCAAAGGCATTTATGAAATTTTCAAATTTTGCAAAATTTTCTTTTATAGAGGCGATTTTGTCATTTCTTATTTCAGCAATCTGGATTGTTTCTACTCGCTGTTGTTTTTGGTAAAAAATGAAAGTCAGATAATCAGTTATTATGAGGTTGTCGAGAGAATTTATATATCTATCAAACTGAGCTTTGTTCTGCTTACTATTCAGGTCAACGCCTATATCTTTTGCCTCAATATAACAAACAGGAATATTTGCTCTTGTGATGATATAATCAGGCGCTCCGCAGTCTATTCGACGTGGTTCATTGACAATTTGCAGAGATGAACTCTCTGATAAAATAGTTTTGATTAAAGACAACAAAACATGCCTATAACTATGCTCTGTGGCGTTGCCAGACTGATACAGCTGATTAACTTCTTTTATGTAGTCCATAAAATCTTTCATTTCACCTCTTATGCATTTACCGTTTATATTTTGTGTTCAAAATATTTAAAGAGCCTTTTTATGTCAAGAATAATTTGTTTTCCGATTCACTTCCATTTGTTACCTTTTCTTCTTTTCCAAAGTTTTTTGAGTTTCCTTGATTATCCTTAGATAATCTTGTTCTACAGGTGACAATTCTTCCACATTTTTGCTTTTATATTTTTGATATTCTTGATTTGCTTTCTCTATTGCCATTTCATGAGCTATATTACCTGATCCTACCAAAGTTGCCTCACCATATTCTGTTGTAAATTTATCTAATTCTATTATCCAATCATTCATATACATAAACTCATGTCGCCTTGCTTTCAGTTCAGCAATATCAAAAAAGGCTGAAACAATTCTATTCAAAACAAATAATTCATCCTCTGTCATATAATTTTTAGCTTTATCTATATCTGTTTTGACAGGTTGCTTTCCTTTAAAAGTTTTTAAGCCCATAAATGGTTGCTCGCTATCAGCTCGTTTATAAATAATCTCTGCTGCTGTTTGCTTTGAAGCGGCATAATGCATTTTGTTTTGAACTATTTTAAAGAAAGTAAATGTCTCTTCTTTTTTAGGATCATAATCAATGCTTGTGGCGTATAAATCAAGAACTTGCCGATAAAGTGCCTTTTCACTACTGCGTATATCCCGAATTCGTTCAAGAAGCTCATACCAATAATCGCCACCTCCAAACTCCTTAAGCTTTTCATCATTCATGGCAAAGCCTTTTAGCATATATTCATGTAAAATTGCCGTTGCCCATTGCCTAAATTGTGTTCCACGAGACGATTTTACTCTATATCCGACAGCAAGTATCATATCTAACTTATATAACTTTAGCACTCTTGACACTTCACGATTACCTTCCGTTTGAACTGTCAAGTATTCCTTGACAGTTGAGGTTTGAGACAGTTCATTTTCAGCCAAGATATTGTTTATGTGCAAACTTATATTTTGCTTTGTAGTTAAAAATAATTCAGCCATCTGCAATTGAGTAAGCCAAACTGTTTCTGCTTCCATACGAACATCGATTTTTGTTTTACCATCAGCAGACTGATAAATAATTATCTCTGTGTTACCTATAAAGTTATCTAAGTCTTTATTATTTTGAATATTTTTGTTTTTAGACACTTAAACCTCTACTATCTTTATGCTTGAAATCATATTTTCCGTGTTCACCCATAACCATTTTATAAACATCCTCTATGAAAGGAAATCCGTTTTGTTTTTCTTTTTCAATGAGGTGTTCAGTATCATTTCCTTGTTTTGCTTCATATAATATACAAAAAGAGCGAGTTACATATTCATAACTCATAATCTCTCCATTTGAGTAATATGGCATTTTGTCCTCATCTATTGAGCCTTTGCACCATTTTCTAAACAACTTATTTTCTTTATACCATCTATCTGCTATTGGGTTCGCAAAATTATGACAAAATTCGTGGATAGGCAGACTAATATCTTTTTCACTGTAGCCATCGCAAGATACCAATGCGTAAATGAAAATATCGTTTACAGTCACACCAAAACCACCATTTGTCGATGGTGATAACACTGTTCGTAAATTGCCCACATTCACATAATCCCTAAACCAATCAAAATTTATTTTCGAGTGAACATCCTCGATATACTGTCTAGTTATATTTTCATAAAATGGAAGTTGCTCTATGAAAAATTGAGCAAATGAGGTATCACAGTAGAATTTATTCAAATATTTCAGTAATTTCTCTGCGGTTTTGTGTTTCCACCTACCATCTTGCACTAAGCTACCTATGTCTTCTATAAACTCAAAATGATTGTCTATTTTTTGTATATGTATCGCAAACTTGAAAATAGCATCATATCCGAATGGTAGGCTTTGAGCATATTTGACTATGGGATGTTTTCTATGTGGGTCAAAGTCTGTTTCAAGTCGATTATGATAGTCAGTCAATTTATCACTATAATCATCTTTCCCTGCAAAGCGAAATACGAGTGACACCAATTCAAATCGTTCATCAACCAGATTTTGAATAGATTTACTGCAGATACTCACATTCATCGTTCCAATCTTCTCAGATATTCCACTGCTGTATCCAAAGCGTCTTCTGAAGGGACAAGGATATCAGGAACAAGCGTATTTTGGTCTGCATTTGCGTCTGGTCTCAAAAACCATGTTGTGGATACCCATATTTGCTGTTTAATGATAGGTGTGGGGAAATAAGTCATCTGTCCAAAGCTACTAGGTGAATTTGAGCTTGGTTCTCCGATGATATTTCCTAGTTTGCCGTCTTGAACCTTTGCCATGAGGAAATGTGCACTACTAAAAGAATTCCTATTGGATAAAACACTTACAAAGACATTGTTTGGGTTTTCGCTTTCTGAGCTGGGGGTGCTAATACGTCTGCCGTCTTCATCAAAATCGTCCTCAGTTAATTCAAAGATGTCTCTAATTTCTTCACTATCACGAAGCACTCCACCATGTGCAGGGAGAGAGATGCCCATAGCCTGAAGCAACCTATCTCCTGCATCGGAATTGCCACCAGGGTTTCCTCTTAGGTCAATGATAAATCGCCATATTCCATTTTCTACGGCTTTTTCGATTTCCTCTGCCACTTCTGTGATGTGGTCTCCGTCTATAAATCTGGTCAACGAAATAAAGAAAATATCGTCCATCATTTCATGCCGAATGATATAACTCGGTCGATTTGCATGAGTAGGTGTGATGGGAACAAAAGACACCTCAATGGTTGTCTGCTCTTCATTTTCCAATAAAGTGAGTGGCACTATCCGATTTTCTGGTGCTTCAGCACCCATAAGTATAAATATCACCTCATTCCTGACGTATTCTGGATATTTAAGTATTCTCGCAGATTCATTTTCAAAATATACATAGTGATCAATTTCATCAAGAATATCTTTGACAGGTATCCCTGCTATTTCGATTACCTCGACTGATGGTTGTGAAAGAAGATACATCTTTCTATCATGATAAACAAACTCCACATCCAACTCATTTGGATATATAGCAAAGAAATTCATGTGGGCATCTTTAAGGGCAACGGTGTATCGTGCTGTAGCAAAAAGAAAATCATTTATGTGTGACAATGTTTTTGTGCTGGTTAAATACTCTGACCTTCGCTCAGCATAATCATCGGCTAATATCCCATCCATAATAAAGATGGGATGTATTTCTTCAACCATCCGCACAACAAATTCAGCATCCGATGATATATCAAAAGTGTTATCTGGAAACTTAGAATTAACTCTCTCTAACAAGTAACCTCGTATAGCTAAAAAATTGTCACCGAGCAAAGTTGCCCCACCTGATGTTATTTCAAAAGAGTGGTCTTTCATATACCAAGTAGTCATGAGAGTGTCATTTACTGTTTCAACTTTAAATTTCACCATACTCGGCAACCAATCTTCATACACAGAATCCAGAGTAAAGCCAATATAGCCTGCTCCCTCTCGAATTACACCAACCGTATAATAACCGTCAATATCCCAAATACCCTCAATGTCTGCTACTTCCTTTTGTGCGACATAGTCCATAAAGGCGTCTATGTCCACATCCCAGAATGGACTTCTAGGAGTTCTCACGCTTGCACAACTGATTAGCAATATCGCCATGCAAATAATTCCCAACGTGGTAGATAATTTCATCTTACCCTCCTTAATATTTTAAATTAAAAGCGCCAAGCAATGATGTCAGACAATCCATGATTTGACATTTACTCTTTTGAACCAAGATTATTGAAAGGCGGTTTTTTGTCAAGAACTTTGTTTAGCTACATATAAAATGGCTTCCTGTTAAAATATTTCATAGTTTCTCCTTATTTTCATTTATCCGCTCTGTGAACTTCAGCAACAAGGTCATCAAATTTTGTATGTCTGTATCCTTCGGGTTTTCTATATAGCTGATTAAACTTTTGTTTAAAGCTCGTTTGAGATTAGTATTTATCAAGCGATCCAATGTTTTTAGCTCAATCTTTTTCTCATTCCATTTTTCTATTTTTATCCATTTATAAACAGTTTTTTGGCTCACTGCAAATACTTTAGAGCATTTCTCTACACTGAAATCCTGCTCTACATAAAGTTTCTCACATAAAAGCTTATCCTCTTGGGTTACTTTATATATAGACATAAATCCTCCTTTTACTTTGTTGTCTTGAAAGACTTTTTGATTTGCATTAGCAAGGTAGTTAATTCCAATAAGTCTTTATTTCTCTTATCATTTGCGTAGTCTTTTAAGCTTTGATCTAATGCTTTTTGAAGTGAAGAATTGATTTGGTTGTTTATCAATAGATCAGTCTTTTTATACAAATCGTCATTCATCTTCACTTTTTTTAAGAGCTGTCGATGATATTTAGCTTCGGTAGGTTCTGTGGTAATCAGCTTTTGTTCAACTTTATTTTTGTTTTTGTTGATGATATAAACATAGATCCCACTATCATTTCCGATGCACTTTATAAAGTTCTCTGCTAATAATTTTCGCAGGTGCTTGTTTACTGTTGTGTATTCAATGCCAAGCTCGTTTTCAATTTGTTTAGCTGTAAATGGTCTAACGGCATAAAGAGCATACTTTCGTATCATATCTAAATGAGTCATTTTACCTCCACCATGGCAAGGATATCTTTTATTTCATCGAATGCAAGCATACTCTTTTTCAATCTTTTATTTATTTTTTCAATGACCTCAATGTACTTATTTAAAATCCTTATCGTGCCATTGCTATGCGAGATTACATATTTTAAAATCTCATTGTCTACTGCTACTTCACAGACTTCTTTAAACAATTTCTCGGAATCAGCAAAGCTTAACTCCTTGAACTCCATATAACAATGGCAACGACTATAAAAATAGCTTGGCATAGCTCGAAGCTGGGATTTTGCATGCTCCATTCCCACTAACACGAAAGTAGCAAGTGACTGATCAATAAAATCCCGCACAGTTGCTATGATTTTTCGATTTTGAAGTCCGTACTCTATCTCATCAAGAACCACTACTATGTTTTGATCGCTTTGAAGTATATCCAAAATTTGGTTATAAATCTCGTTCAGTGTTCCTTTGATTTCGACATTATGATTTTGGTCTCTTAGCTTTGATAATAATGCCTTCAAAAAGTCTTTTACATGAGCATTACATTCCAATCTCAAGTAGACATACTGGTTTTCAAAAGCTGTTTTCCATGCCCAGCGGGACTTCCCGAGACCTGGCTTGCCGTAAAACAAACCAAGTCCTACTATTTCTGTTCTGGGTCGTTCAAGCAGGTTTTTCAAAGCTCTATTTGCATTCTTTACATTTTCGATTTCAATTAGTTGATGAGTTTTCATAAGTTACCTTCCTTAAAATTTATTTTTGGTTTATGATTATTTTTCATCAGAACAGTCCCTCCAAGTCCTTTTTTAAGCTATCTCTGAGTTCTCTTTCTTCTTCAGTTATTTCTGAATCTCCTGTTTCCGAGTCTTGATTTTCAATGGCAAGGTTGTCGTTAACACTATCATTAGTCTCTTCACAGTCTCCAGCAATAGCATCCAGAGCATCATAAAAATTCAGATATTTAACTTCGTCTGTTTCTTTAGAATTTGACAGAGGTAATAGTTCTTTACTGACGGTCTTCAGCATCTTCTCTACTTTCATAGCACCGGATACATCTGTGAGAGATAGATAGAATAATTTGCCGATTTTTATTCTTTGATTAGTCTCTATAAGTGCGTTGAAATCGTCTCCACTTTGAAGACCCGGATCAATTGCTATAGCTGTTTCAGGATGTATCTGCCCACGCTCATTAACTATTGTCAACTCATTTAGATTCTTTTCATCATAGTAGATACCTACTTTTTTGCCTATCATGCTTGCGAAGCTTGGATGCCAGTATAGGATGCCGTTTTTTTCAAGGACTGATCTTTGAACAATCCGCATCTCGATATAAGGGTCTCGCATTTTTGAGAGAAGCTCTGTTTGGTTTGGGATGTTATACTCAAGCTGATTGTATGCTTGAATTGGTGTAAGTTGCTCGCCATCAATCGTAACAAGACTTGCTCTGACTTTATTGTTGTAATAATCGATGTATCTATCAAGTCTCTCACAGAACTCTTTCCAGGTCGGGAATTTATTACCAAATTTCCTGACGAGAGTTTTATTATCCATGCCGTTAAATATCGCAGGTCGGTTTTCAGGTTTATTTCCTATCCAGCTTGAGAAACTCTTTTCAAATGGTGCGATACAAAAACTCCAAAATGCTTCTATTGATTTGCTTTCAGGATTGCCGGGTATGGTAAAATGATATTCAATTCCCAGATTTCCATATAAACCTTTGTCTCCACTTTCGAGCATTCTTTTGGCGATTTTCTCATCAGTGGTAAGTCTGCGTTTGCCAATTGCCTCTTTATAAAACGCTAATGGAGCATAAGCTACATTTTTGTAAGAACCGCTGTTGTCGAGCCGTATTTTTTGCGGAATGCCAAATCTGGCAATCGCATCCATCAAGCTGTTTTTGACAGCATTTTTATTTTCGCTAAGGCATACACGATGTCCTACAATAGTGCCTGTAGAGACATCAAGCCAAACTATCAAAACGGGCCGAACAAGGTATCGTTTGCTTGGATTTCGATAGCAGTAGAAAGGGCTTTTTATGAGCAGGTTACATACATGTGCATCCGACTCAAAAATCTCACCGGGCATAAGATCATTAATTCTAACTACATGGAGCTTCACTTTGTTCTTTATTTCTTTTTTGCCTTTTCCTAGAGATTTTGTATAAATATCTCTTCGAAAGTCTCGAACCATAATTTGCACAGTTCTCTCTGAAATGGGTAAGCATTCATCAAACATCAATAACTGGTCATTCAGAAAACTATAAATCCAACTGGGTTGTAAATTCCTTTCATCCACAGCAAGCTCACGGATTCGGTTTCGTAATAGTGGATCAAGTCTGCTCTTGCGACCACAATATCTGAGATTCTCAAGCAGGCTATATGGATGTTCCAAATCTCCGCTATATCGCAACATTCTCGTCCAAGTAATCAAGGTAGGCAGTGCAAGTTTACTTGTATGGAGTTTGCTAAAAGCGTCCATGCAAATTTCACCATTATGGATTT
>Ga0099364_10006014_pt1 | contig 17785 bp, 18 predicted proteins | sample TergutTh196P3_FD_73070 | JGI IMG/M metagenome (GOLD analysis project Ga0099364, IMG submission 73070) | Microcerotermes parvus P3 segment gut microbial communities from Pointe-Noire, Republic of the Congo - Th196 P3 | ecosystem: Host-associated > Arthropoda: Insects > Digestive system > Gut ...
AAAACAGGGCGGCAAACTGCGTTACGATTTCCATCGGGGCTGCGACAGGTACTGTGAAATACGCGCAAAGCGCGGCGGATTTTATCAAAAGAGCGGACGAAATGCTGTATAAGTCCAAACAAAGCGGGCGCAACAGATACTCGTTTGAAAGCGTATGAATCGCCGGCCTCATCGAAGTAAATCTTGTTCATAAATAAGACAGGAATTCCTCGTAGTTTTCCGGGGATAATGCAGTAATGACGCTTGTCGGATATGCCGATGAAAAAGTTCTTTTTCCTTTTGCCTTCGCTTTTAACGACCACTTCATTTCGTATGCGTTGATATGCCCGCCATCTTCCTCCACATAATCAATCTCCTGCTGTTGTTGCGTACGCCAAAACCAGGCTCTTTTTGTAGCGCCTTGATATTCAAGCAGTTTCAAACGTTCAGCAATCAGGTAGTTTTCCCAAAGGCGGCCGATGTCCTGTCTGGTTTCCGCCGGGCTGAAATCACGGATGATTGCGTTCCTTATCCCGGTATCCCAAAAGTACACTTTTCGACTTTTTCTGATCTCGTTTCTTAGATTTCTACTGAACGATCCGAGGCGAAAAACGATAAAAGCTTTTTCAAGTACATCTATGTATCTCTCAATGGTCTTTGGCGAAAGACCGCATGTTTGCGCAAGCTCGTTGTACGAAACCTGTGAACCGATCTGGTATGCCAACGCCAAAAGAAGCCTGTCCAGGCCATCTCTGCTTCTAATGCCGTCAAGCAACAGGATGTCTTTGTACAAAATGCTGCCTGCCAGCTCTTTCAGCACCTCTTTTTCCCTGCCTCTGCCGACTGCGACTTCCGGATACGATCCAAAAACAAGCCTGTGAGGAAGAAGCCTTTTTTCATCAAGCAGTCCGTGCTCCGCAACCAATTCAGAAAACGACAGGGGAAAAAGCATATACTCCCGTTTGCGTCCCGCAAGAGATTCCCTTATCCCGCTCGCAAGTTCAAAGGATGAACTGCCGGTTGCGACAACCCTGACGTCCTTTAGATTGTCTGTGATGAGTTTAAGATTAATGCCGATGTTTTTTATGCGTTGAGCTTCGTCGATGACGACATGCCTTTTTGCCCCGATTATAGCCTTCAATCTCGTCGAGGTAGCTCCTTCAAAAATACTTCGCACGTCCGGTTCGTCACCTGAAAGCCACAACACGCTTTCTTCTTCGCCCAAGACCATTTCAAGCAGCGTTGTCTTCCCGACTTGCCGCGCGCCCAGAACAATAATGGCTTTTTTGTCGTTCAGCCCATTCCTGATGCTGGATTCGAGAGTTCTCTTTATCACTGTTCCTCCCCGCCAAAACCATGAAACACGTTATTATAATGCCATAATACTATAGTATTTTTGGATTATAATACAAAATAATTAGAAACGGGGATGGACCTCGCGCTTGCCTTGGACAGTAGAAACCCTATGAATCGCCGGGATGTGTCATGGAATTCTACCTGTCTGCCGACAGGCATACTGCGTCGGTTGAACATCTACTGACAATCAACAGATAAATCGCGCCCCTGCCGGCTGCCGTGAAGCGGCTTAATTCCTGGTTTCAGGTTCGAAAAACGGCGTAATCTCGAAACTTACAAGATCCTGCTCGATTTCCTGCATCGCAATATGCGCGGGTTTCATGGAACGGGTTTTTACTTTCGGTCTGGCGTTGCTCTGGAGCTGCTTGGCTCTTTCGGCCGCGAGAATTATGAAGCGGTATTTAGATCCGATGCTGTCGGGTATCTTGGACATTTTTCCTCCCGGGAAGCGCCAATTAAGCAACCGCGCGAGCAAATTGCCGTGTTGCGCTTCACCAATTCAAAATTTTCTAAAATGTTCCATTATCGAAGCGGCCGCGTTTCTGCGCACGCTCATACGGCAGCGAGCGCCGACGATGACGGCGGCAAACTCCCGCTCCGCGTTTTCAAGATCATCGTTGATGATCAGATAATCGTAATTCTCGTAATGACTGATTTCATCACGGGCGATTTTCAGCCGCTTTTCGATGACGCCCGCATCGTCCAGTCTGCGGCGGAGCAGACGTTCCCGCAGTACGTCGAACGACGGCGGCAGAACGAAAACCGCGACGGCGTCCGAACAAACCTTTTTGACGGCGCGCGCTCCCTGCACGTCGATATCAAGAATCACATTGTTTCCCTGCCGCAGAAATTCTTCGATAAAACTCCGCGACGTCCCGTAATAATTGCCGTGAACTTCGGCCCATTCCAGCAATTCGCCGGCGGCGGCAAGCGATTCGAAATTTGCGCGATCCGTGAAAAAATATTCGACGCCGTCCCGTTCGCCGCCGCGCGGGGAGCGAGTCGTGTATGAAATGGAAAATTTCATATCGGGCAGCGTTCGGAGCGCATAGTCCGTAAGCGCAGACTTCCCGGCGCCGGAAGGCCCGGACAAGATAATCAGGCTGCCGCAGCGTTTTTCTTCACTCAATGTTCTGAACCTGTTCCCGAAGTTTTTCTATATCGGTTTTAATGGAAATTCCGCGATGGGTTATTTCCAGAATATCGGACTTGGACAGAATGGTATTTGCCTCGCGCAGCATCTCCTGAAGCAGAAAATCGAGCTTTTTGCCCGTTTTTTCGCCGGCGTCCATAAGCGCGCGATACTGTTCGACATGGCTCGTCATACGGGCAAGCTCTTCAGAGATGTCGCATTTATCGGCTATGATAGCCGCTTCCCCGGCAAGACGCTGAGGATCAATCACGCCCTGGGCGCCGCTCTGAGACAAAAGCCGATCCAGCCTTGCGCGCAGTTTTTCAAAATATTGCGCCGGAGCGTTTTGACTGAATTTTTTGATTTCACTCGTACTGTTTTCGATCTCCGCCAGATTGGCCAGCATGTCGTCCCTGAGAGCTTCGCCTTCACGCCGACGCATGGCAAGCATACTTTCAAGGGCCGTTTGCAGGCTTTTTTTCATTAATATCACGATCTTTTCAGCGGTTTCACCGGATCTTTCCAAAGCGGCTTCATTGTTATTACGCAAAACGCCGGGGAGTCCGAGCAGGCGCACCATGTCCGGAACATACTCTTTTACAGGCTCGCCGTACAGAGAAGCGTGTGTCGCCATTTCGTTTGCGGCCGCCAGGTATTTCCGCGCCAGCCCGTAGTCGATTTGAAACGCGTCCGCCGCCGGGTTGGTTACCGTAACGCCGACGTCTACGCGCCCGCGGCTGACGGCGCCGCGCAGCAGGGAAGCGGCTTCGTTTTCGAGAAACTGGTATTCGCGGGGAACGCGGACATGCAAATCCAGAAACCTGTGATTCACCGTCCGGATTTCCACTGCGACGGTCAGAGAATCATCTTTCGCCGTCCCCGTTCCGTACCCTGTCATGCTCAGAATCATAGCGCCGCCAGCCTCATAATAAACTTAGCAGTTTAATGTGCGCGATCAATCCGGTCAAGGATGCTGTTTTTTGTCTTTATAGCGAATGAGCCATCCGTAAAGGTTTTACGAAATCAAAAAAAGTATTACCAGTCAGACTAAAATCAAGGTGAAAACAGCTATTTTCTTGATAAAATAGATTTACAATATTTACTTCCTCCTGTATAAATCACAAGGAATTTAAATTTGTGTTACGATGGGATAGCCATCCGGGAGGCAATTTTGAAACATAGCGTCTGTACCGCATCAATTCTTTTCATCTTTTTGAGCCTTGCCGCATGGGCGGAGGAGGAACCGGACTCCGCGGAACCGGCAACTTTTAAGGTCAACGTTTATGGAGTAACCGATCAACCGCCCGCCGTACCGACGGTCAACCGTTTCGGAGGCCGGTTCAACACCGTTACCGAAGAACAGATTGAACGCCAGGGAGCTTTGGACTTTTACGACGCGCTTCGCAACGTGCCGGGCGTTACGTATCAGAAGAGAAATATTATCGGCGGCCAGACAAGCCACAGCCTCTATATCCGCGGACGGGGCGCGAGCCATCCCAGCCCTGACCTGACTATTCTGTTCGACGATGTGCCGCGCAGCGGCGTACTTTACGGGCAGGCGCTGGCCGACGGCATTCCTACCTATGCGCTGGGCGGCATGGAAATATACAAATCTCCTCAACCGTCGCGTTTCGGTTCCGGGTACGGCATGATCAATTTTGTGCCCAAATATATGACGCGCGAGGGATTCGACGTCCAGGCCGGCGCCGAAGGCGGATCTCACGGCACCGTCGCAGAGAATTTCAGCCTTGGATACAAAAACGGCAAATTCGACGTTTACGCGGCCCAGACCTGGCTTTCAACCGACGGGCATGTTCAGAATTCCGCGGCGCGGCAGGCAGGCTATTACGCCAATACCGGAATTCAGGTTGCGGAAAACTGGAGCATCCGTTTCATGGGCAACTATGTACAAGCCCGTACCGAGGTTCCGAACAATCCGCTGACCGGAACCCGGGTTATCGACCGCTTCGACACCAAAACCGGGCTGACGACGCTGACGCTTGCCAATAACTTCGATAACGCTTCCGGCTGGCTGAAGTTTTATTACAACAATACGAAATTCGATCTCCTAGGAGAAGGAAGCGGCACGCAGCGGTCTCGGCAGACCAACAAGCTTTTCGGCGTCAGGGGGCGGGAAACTTTTTCGCTGTGGGAGAATGATGAAATTGTGGCCGGCTTCGATCTGGATAAGGCCGATCTGACAAACTACAGCGTCAATTTTGTAAACCCCGAAGGACCGAACAATCCGCGGACGTGGAATTTCCCCGATCAGACGTTATTTTCTCCCTACGCGGCGGTAAATTATTACGCGGGCGCCGAAGACGGTTTTCATTTCATCCCGTCTGGAGGCGTCCGCCTGTATCATCATACGTTGTTTGACGACGCCTTCGCGCCCCAGATCGGGGCGATATTCGGCTACAGGCACACGGATGTAAATTTCAGCTTCGCTCGCGCCGTGAATTATCCCAGCCCCGTAGTTTTGCAGGGGTTCCTGACCAACGCGTCGCTACCCGACGATTTTGATACGGACAAAATCAAACCTGAAACCGCGAATCATTATGAAATCGGCCTTACGCATACCAGACCGGGCGCCTTTACCCTTGGCGCGACTTATTTCCACGACAAGGGCAAAAATCGAACCCGCGTCTATATGTTCGGCGACGCGCCGGATGATTTTTTCTTCAATTCGACCACGGCGAAATATCGCATTCTCGGCGCTGAAGTGACGGGAAAAGCGACTCCGGCGGACAACTTCGAAATCTTCATGGGCGCGACCTGGCTGCGGGCAAAAGGAACGGGCGACGACGGCGTGGAAGCCGACAGACTCCCCTACACGCCGAATTTTACTTTCCAGGCGGGATTCAACTGGAGTTTTCTGCGGAATTTCAATCTGAACGGCGATTATCAGCATATCAGGGATATGTATGCCGGAACGGCCGTGCGCACATCACCAACGGATAATCCCGGCAGCAATTTTCCCGTGCTGACCGAAGCCAACCGGCTTCCGGACGCCGATGTGGTCAATCTGCGGATTGACTACGCTTTCCGCCGCGGTTCGGCGCTGCTGGAGAAGGCGAAAATCTTCATAGCCGTGAATAATGTTTTCAACAACAAATACGCTTACGCGCTGGAAACAAGCGCCGACGGCACGGGGTACTACTATATGCCCGGAACGACTTTCAGGGTCGGAATGGATTTTGGTTTCTGATTCATCGTGGAAGAATGGGAGGAATTGAAAATGAAATATAAACGCGCTTTTTTCATCCGGCCGGCGCTGGCGGCGGCGGCATTCGCCCTGTTTTTCGCCGGCTGTCAAAGCGGGACGCAGGGAAAAATGATTCCGGACAGAATCCGCGTCGTCGCCTCGGATACGCTTCTTTCAGGAATGAGTGAATCGCTGTTGCCTCCCGAAAGATTTGACGTCACCGTAATTTTGCCGCCTGGACAATGCCCCGGACACTACGACATGAAGCTTTCGGACATTGCCGCCGTGAAAAACGCCGACCTGGTCGTTTCCTTTCGCGGAATGCCTTTTATGCAGGGAGCGGAAATTGACGAAAACAGGCATTTCTCCGTCGATTCACGGGGGCGAAACTGGATGGTTCCGGACGCTTATATCAGCGGACTTGAAATGCTGGCGGCTGAATTCTCGGAACTTTTCCCGGAATCCGCGCCTTTAATCGGCGAGCGCAAGGAACAGGCCATACTTGAAGTCACGGGAAAGAACGCTTCGCTCGGCGTTCTGATACAAAGCGCGGGCATCGGGCAGAAAACGGTCGTCGGCGCTTCCATGATACGGGAATCTCTGGAGTGGATGGGTTTCCGCGTTGCGGGCGAATACGACCGGCCTGAATCCGTTTCGGCAAGGGAAATCGCAAATCTCGTCCGGACGGGAAAAGCGGAAGAGGCGGTTCTGGTTGCCGACAATCTGCAGTCGGGACCGGATGCCGGGAAAGGAATTGCCGAGGCGTTGGGCGTTCCTCACGTAGCGCTGGCAAATTTCCCGCTGGAAAACGGCTACGCCGCCACGCTTGACGACAATGTCAATGCCGTATTAGCCGCGCTGCGTTAAAAAATGGAAGAAACGGTAATTGAACTCACGGACGTATCGGTAAAAAAACCGGGCTGCACGCTGGTGGATAAAGTCAGCCTCCGGGTGCGCCGCGGCGAGTTTGTGGGATTAATCGGCCCAAACGGCGCGGGCAAAACTTCCCTGCTGAACGTGCTGGCCGGGTTTGAAAAATTCGACGGAACGCTGAAGATTTTCGGCGTTCCCGCCGCGCGTCGCCGTTCGCGCGCGGCGCGGCTGCGGATAGGCTGCGTTCCTCAATCTTTCGAGATCGATCCCGCCTTTCCCATTCGCGCGCTGGAAGCCGTCCTGACGGGCGTTTATGGCCGCGTCGGACTGTTTCGGCAGCCGACGATTCACGACAGTGAGCGGGCGCTGGAACTGATGGAAATGATGCGCATCGCGCGCCTGGCCGACCGGCCGCTCGGTCATCTTTCAGGCGGCGAGCGGCAGAAAATTTCGCTGGCGCGCGCGCTAATGCAGCGGCCGGAAATCCTTCTGCTGGACGAACCCACTTCCAACCTGGACATAGCGGTACAGATGGAAGTTCTGAATCTTATCGCCGACCTCTATGAAAAAGAGGCGCTGACGATTATTTTCGTCACGCACGATTTCAATCTCCTGCCGCGTTCGATGCGCCGGGCGGTTTTTATGAATCACGGCGCGGTTGTTTTTGACGGCGTCGTCGAGGAAGCCCTGACCGGCCCCATGTTGAGCCGGCTTTTCGAATATCCGCTGGAGACTTTCGAACGGAACGGCAGGAGGTTCGTTTCCTTTGGTTGATCAACTGCTTGAAGGTTTGACGCTGCTGCCGATCCGGCGGGCGCTTATCGCATGTGTCCTGTGCGGACTCGGCTGTTCGCTGCTTTCCGTTTTCATCGTTCTCATGCGGATGCCGCTTATCGGCGTGTCGATGTCGCACGCCGCGTTCGCCGGCGCGGTCTTCGGACTTCTGCTGGACGTCAATCCCGTTCTTTCAGGTTTTTTGCTCTGCCTGGCCGTCGCCGGCGCGTTGGGGCCTTTATCGGATCGCGTCAGCATGTCGCCGGAAAACGTACTCGGTATTTTCTTTTCCTTCCTTATGGGCGCGGCGTTTTTAGGAATGGGCATACTGACGCGATCCAAAACCGGCGCGCTGAATCTGATGTGGGGCAGTCTGTTTTCGCTTTCGCGCGCGGATATCGTCATTCTCGTGCTTGTAACGTCGATTCCCATACTTTTTGTATTGCTGTTTTTCAAGGAAATCCGATCCGTGCTTTTTCATCGCCGCCTGGCGGCTTTGAGCGGCGTGCCGGAACGGCCGATTTACTACGCCATTCTTTTTCTGACCGGCGCGGTGGTTTCGGTGAATTTGTCAACCGTGGGCGGACTGCTTATATTCGCGCTCCTTATGCTGCCGGGCGCTACGGCTTTACAAATGGCTTATGATCTGAGAATCTTTTTCCTTGTCGCCGTAACGGCGGGCGTCGCCGCCTGCATTTCAGGTCTTTTGATTTCGTATATTTTTGATCTTCCTTCCGGCGCGTCCATTGTTATAACCGCGACTGGAATTTTCGCGCTGGCTTATGTTTTTTCACCCAAGCGCAGACGTGTTTCATCGAAAAATTTTAAAAAAGGGAATTTAAATTATGATGCACAAGACTCCTGAAGAAATCGACCGGATGCGAAAACAGTTTTTCAACGACAACGCCGACGGATGGATGGACATGTGGTACAAAGACGAGAAAACCGGCGAATACGACCGGCATCGAAAAGATTTCGACCGTCTTTTTTCAATTGTTCCGCTGAAACCCGGAGATCATGTGCTGGACGCCGGCTGCGGTTCAGGCGTACTCGTTCCGGAAATTCTTTCCCGAATTACGGAAACGGGATTGCTCTACGAAATGGATTTCGCGGAAAAGATGATTGAAGTCAATAAAAAGCTGCATCCGGAGAAAAACATCCGCTTCCTGATTACGGATGCGGCGAATGCTCCCCTGGAAGCGGAAACCTGCGACGCGGTTATATGTTTTTCCTGTTTTCCGCATTTCCACGACAAGGAAGGCGCGTTACGCGCGCTGGCCCGCGTATTGAAACGCGGCGGACATCTGACCATCGCGCATTTCATTTCGTCGGGCGAGGTGCGCCATCATCACGCGTCCTGTCACGCCGTCATGCACGATCATCTTCCGGACGAATCCGTCATGCGCGGGCTGTTCCGGTCCGCCGGGCTGAATATCCGGGAATTTATAGACGAATCCGGATTTTACTGCGTCCTGGCGGATAAATAGTTCGTATAAAATCATGAATCCTTAATATCGCTCGTGTTGGTCATGACGAGCTTGCCATGCTTGACGCCCTTGAAACTCAGGAGTTTGTCCGCAAACTTACGGGCGTCTGCGCCGCGCCCTTTCAGAATGATGACCTCCAGACAGTTGTGATGATCCAGGTGTACATGAGTCGTCGCCAGTACCTGACCCTTGTAGTCGTGTTGGGCCTGGATCAACTGTTCCGCCAGGTTGTGCTGGTGATGATCGTAAATCAGCGTAATGGTGGCAACCACTGCTTTATTGGACGCGATATCGTCTTCAACAAAATGGTCGCGTACAAGATCACGAATGGCTTCCGACCGGCTTCCGTAGCCTTTTTGTCGGACAACCTTGTCGAATCTTTCCAGAAGTTCCTGATCAAGCGAAATACCTGTTCGTATCAAGGATGACGACATGGTGAATTTCCTCCGGGAATACAACCATTTATGTGATGTACGGAGCGCATTCCTCTATTTCCTCCGGAGTCAATTCCAGCTTCGCGGCGCCGATAAATCCATCCACCTGTTCCGGACGGCGCGCTCCGACTATGGCCGCCGTTACAGCGGGATGGTTCAATGTCCAGGCTATGGCGACTTCGCCCGGAGAACAGTTGCGGCGTTGGCCGCGTTGTCCGATGACGCGCAGCTTTTCGACAAGTTCAAGATTTTCAGTGAGTTTGGGTTCCGTAAAATCCCTGTGATGCCGCCGCCAGTCATTCTGCGGCATCGCAGCGATACGCTCGCGCGTCATCGCGCCGGAAAGCAGTCCTGACTTCATGGGAGAATAAACGATCACGCCTATGTCGTGTACGCCGCAATAAGGCAGAGTTTCAGCCTCGACGCCGCGGGACAAAATGGAATAGGAAGGCTGGAGCGTGGCGACGGGAGCGATCTGACGTATGCGCTCCATATGCGGCGCGGTAAAATTTGATACTCCTATGGCGCGAACCTTCCCTTCTTTCTTCATGTCCGCCAGGGTTTGCCAGGCTTGTTCAAGACCGGGAGCGTCGGGAGCTTTCGAATCCGCGCCGAAAGCCGGCCAGTGTATCTGATACAGATCAATCACATCCACGCCGAGCCGCCGCAGACTCGCCTCCAGTTCCGCTCGCAACGATTCCGGTTTCAGGCTGTGCGAAACTTGTCCTTTTTCGTTCCAAACGAGACTGCATTTTGTAAAAACCAGCGGACGCCGCCATTGCGGCAATTCAGCCAGCGCGCGGGCGACGATTTCCTCCGAATGTCCGAGTCCGTAGACCGCCGCGGTATCAATCCAGTTGATACCCAGATCAACGGCGCGATGAATAGCCGCGATGGACTCCCGGTCGTCCTGAGGCCCCCAGCCGAAAGCCCAGCCCCCGCCGCCAATCGCCCACGCTCCGAGTCCTACGGGAGTGATTTGATACCCGGTATTCCCCAGTCTTCGTTTTTCCATATCACGCCTCCGATTCAAAAAACACGATAAAGGAATTATACTCCCGACGGACATAAAATGAACCAGCCTTGCGGTCTTTTTGACGCAATGCGGCGTCAGTCTTGCCTGTTTAAAATTCGCGGACGTTCGGAGTCATTGACTCCACTTAAAAGCGACCATATAATGCCGTTTTCAGAAAAGGAAAATACAATGTCTCTGCGATTATCACGGTTACTGGTAGCAGCGCTTGCCGGTATTGTGCTGCTGGCGGGCGTTTCGTCAAACGCGCAGCTCTCCCAGGGCGTATCGGACCAAACCTACCGCGTTGACGTGGACTTGGTGAATGTCCTCTGTTCGGTGTTTGACAGAAGGACCAGATCCTTTGTAACCGCCTTCAGCCAGAACGATTTCAGCATCTTTGAAAACGGCCGGAGACAGGAAATTACGAATTTTACGCGTGAAACGGACATGCCGCTGACGCTTGCCGTGCTGATGGACACAAGCAGTGCAGTGGCGCCGAAACTCAAATTCGAGCAGGACGCCGCCATAAGCTTCTTTCACAACGTGCTGAAAGAAAACGACCGCGCCATGTTGGTGGAATTCAACTCATCGGTCAATCTTCTGCAGGATTTCACCGACGACCCAAATAAACTTGCCAATCAGGTCCGAAAGCTTCGCGCGGGCGGAAACTCTTCGCTTTTTGACGCCATTGACGTTGTCTGCGATCAAAAAATGATTCGCGAAACCGGGCGCAAGGCGATGATAATCATATCCGACGGCAACGACAGCGGAAGCTCGGTGGATTACAAACAGGCCGTTGAAATGGCATTGCGCGCCGAATGCGCGATTTTCTCCGTAAGCGTCAGCAAGGGAGGTTTTTTCGGAACGGGCGACGACACAAGAAGAGGAGATAATACGCTGAGGAATCTGGCAAGAGAAACCGGCGGCAAAGTATTTTTTCCGTTTATAGTGGAAGAGCTGGAGGACGCGTTCCGCGAAATCAACCAGGAACTCCGCAGTCAGTACAGCATCGGCTACGTATCCAACAATCCCAGGCGGGATGGGAGCTTTCGCAAACTCGAAATCAGGGTTCGGGAACGCAATATGGAATTGAATCACCGTAAGGGCTACTACGCGCCTTCAAATTAAAATGCTTTTCAGCCGTGAGGCCAACGGCCGGCCGATATTATCATCGGATACTATCAGTATCTTTTCCGGAGAATCCACTCCAAGATTCAGATCCGCGGCCCGCCTCAACTGAGCCTGTTCGAAAACATGCTCGAATTCACCCATGCGCGCTCCGGCGTGCAACAGAATCGCAAACCCCACGGCGTCAAGCGCCACACGGTCGCGGGAAGCGGCGATAATATCCATAACGGCGGTATCGCCTCTCTCCGGCCCGCCTGTGACAAATACTTCAACCGCGTCCATCACTATAAGTTCCGGCGCATACGCCTGGTTGACCTCCGCTATCATTTGTCCCTGATACGGCGAAGCGTGCAGGTCTTTCATGTAATTCCAGCCGAGGCTCGAACGCTCCTCCACCCTTTCCGTCAATCCAGCCCCCGCGTCGTCGGCGTACTTGGCAATGAGACCTATGGAGTTTTTAAGACTCGCGCTGAATCCCCCGCCAAAGCGGTGCGTCTTGAGATTGCACAACTGGACAACGCATTTATCCCGCGTTAAAAACCGGGGGAACGCGATGCCTTTCGGCCAATGCGACCCCGCGAGTTCCAAATGAAGCCAGTCGCCGGGGGCAAGCTCATCCAGCGGACAAAACGATACGTCAAGTTTCTCAAGCGCGCTTAAAACATGAAGTTTTTCCAGGACGTCGCGGGTGCGTCCCATGCCGCTTCTTTCAACGAGCGTAACGGTTCCCGCCCCTTTGCCGCGCAGCATTCGCGTCATTGCGCCGAGCGCGTCCGGATGCGTCGTCGCCGGAAAAGGATCCGGGCTGTTATAAGAACCTTTGAGGTAAACGTCCCTGCCGGAAAAATCCGTTTCGCCGAGAAGCGCGACGGCCCGCGCTATGCCGTCCTGCCGATCCGCGGTTTTAACAATGGCGACGCGGACGGTATTTTCTTCCTGAATTTCCGGGGATTCAGCCGAGGCTTCCGTTGTAATTTCGGACAAGCCGTCGTCCGAGGCATCGGACGCGGGAACTGAAATCCTGTCCGTTTCCGGGGATTCGTTCAGCAATGCAATGCCGCCGAGCATCGACAGGCGGTTGAATTCTCTTCTGGTCAAACGCATTTTTTTATCTTATGTCACTCATGCCGCCGCGCTCAACGTAAAAATTTGTTAATATTGTCAATGTGAAACGAACCATTCTTATTCATTATCATGAGATTAATCTCAAGGGAAACAACCGCGGCTGGTTTGAGAACCGGTTGCAGCGTCACGTCGCCGCCTTGCTGCGCGATGTCGGACATGGCGCGATATGGCGGTTTGCGGGGCGGCTGGCGATTGAACTCCCGGAAAGCGTGTCGCGGGATGAGATCGACGCTATTGCCGGTCGGCTGCAAAAGGTCTTCGGCATTGCCAATTTCATCGTGGCGCGGGAAGTACGCGCGGAGCTTGACGCCATTAAGGCCGCGCTGGCGGAGCTTGCGGCCTCAACCCGTTTCGAATCTTTCAAGATCGACGCGCGGAGGGGAACCAAGGAATTCCCGCTTAATTCGCAGGAGCTGAATCAACTGCTCGGCGCGTATGTCGTGGAGCTGACCGGCGCCCGCGTGCGGATGGAAAATCCGGACGCGGTTTTCACGGTCGAACTCGCCCAGGGGCGGGCGTTTATTTCAGTTGAAAAAATTCAGGGAGCGGGCGGGCTTCCGTCGGGAACCGGCGGAAAGGTTTTGTGCCTGATTTCCGGCGGGTTGGACTCGCCGGTCGCGGCCTGGCGGATGATGCGGCGCGGCTGCCGCGTACAGTACGTTCATTTCCACAGTTTTCCGCACACGACCGAGGAGTCGCAGGACAAGGTGCGAAACATTCTGCGCGTCCTTTCCAGGTATCAGCTCGAATCGGTTCTGTACATGGTTCCGTTTGCCGAAGTGCAGCGCGAGATCGTCGCCTACGCTCCGCCGCCGATGCGCGTGGTGCTTTACCGCCGCTTCATGGTGCGCATCGCGGAAGCCGTCGCCGGGAGGGAAAAAGCCGCCGCCGTTGTCACCGGCGACAGCCTCGGACAGGTCGCGAGCCAGACTCTGGAAAACATACGTACCATTTCGGCGTCGGCGACAATTCCGATTTTTCGCCCTTTGATAGGCGACGACAAGGAAGACATCATGCGCGTCGCGCGGGCCATCGGGACATATGAAATAAGTATTCAAGCGGATCAGGACTGCTGCTCGCTTTTTGTTCCAAAACACCCGGAAACCATGTCAAGCATCGAGAAGGCGGAACGGTCCGAACAGCAGCTTGACGTATCAAAACTCTGCCGCGAGGCCATCGCGGGCATGACGCGCGAAACCATTTCTCCGGAGTTTTGAATAAGAGGCAACCTCCGAAAACCCCAAAATCAAGGCTTGTGACTGAGGCAAAAGCGGAGTTTACATGAAGTAAATGAGCATTTTGCCGAGGGAGCGTAACGCAGAGTCCGGGGTTTTCTGAGGTTGCCGGATTACCTGCCATCCGGTTTGCGACCTCGTTTCGGAGGCTGGGACGGCGAACCGGAACCGCGCTCGCCGCGAGAACCGTACTCGCGCCGTCTGTTGACATCTTTCAGAGACGTTTCCAGTTTTGTTTTCTGTTCGTCATTAAGAATGGAACTGATTTTTCTATTGGCTTCAGCAATAACCGCGTCTATTTTCAACTGTTGCTCCCTGCTCAGGACATCCAGTTCCTCCCGTGATTCTTTCATGACATCTTCAAATCGGATTTTCTGTTCGGACGTCATACCGAGCAGTTCCGGCAAACGTTGTTCGCCATTCTTTGGAAGCGGCGACGCCTCTTCCCGTCTTTCGTCAGCCTGGACGTTCATGCGTTTCCCATACCGGAGCCATGAACCCGTCGCGCCGATCAGACAGCCTAAAAGCAGAACCGCGGCCAAAACGGCAATCGCCTGTATTTTTGTTTTCACCGGATATTTCCTCCCTCCAGCAGCGTAAGAACGAAATCGCCGTCGCTGACAGTCAGCAATTCACCAGCCGGGTCGCTGACGTCGGCCATATCCAGAAACGTTTCATACGCCATATTGTCATTCGGCTGGCTTTCGGGTGCAAACCAGATAAAAGCGCACAGGATGACGGAAAGACAGGCTGTTGTGAAAGCAAGCCCCGGCCGGAACCAGCACGCCAGCAGACCGTCCCATGAGGAAATCCTCTGGAATGCCCGGCGAGCGATTCCATCCGCCATATCCGTCATCGGAACAGCTTCGTGACGCATGACGGAAACAAGGTTGTTCAGCGCCGCGTTCGCCGCCCCGCACTCCCGACAGGAGGCAAGATGCCGCCGGAATTCTTCCATCCGTGAGTCGTCCAATTCTCCGTCGCGATAACGATCCAACAATTCACAGTCTTTCATTTTCAGTCCGTCCCGCTATGAAACCCTATGAAATATCCGGGTCAACTTTTTTCTCAACTCCGACCGCGCCCGGGAAACGCGCACTCTCGCGGTTATTTCAGTAGTTCCCAAAATTCCCGCGACTTCGCCGTATTCCCGTTCCTCCACTTCGCGAAGAACAAACGCCGCCTTATATTTCGGATTCAGTCCGTCCAAAAGCGACCGCGCCGCTTCGGCGTAACCCTCCGGATACGCCGTTCCGGAAGATTCATAGCCGCCGTCATGCGTGAAATCCCGCAACAGCCGTTCCTGCTCCATTTCTCCCAGTTCCGACCACAATCGAAACTTCCCGCTCTTCCGTTTCCGCAATTGATCAATACAGTAGTTGACCGCGATACGGAGAATCCACGGACCGAATGAATATTGCGGATCGAATTTTCCGAGCGCGGCGAACGCACGAAGAAATGTTTCCTGCACGGCGTCTTCCTTTTCGGAAGAATTGCCCAACAGCCGATGAACGGTTCCCCAAACGGCTGCCTGGTAACGGCGAACCAGTTCAGCGAAGGCATGTTCATCACCTTTGAGCGTTCTTTCGATCAGAACCGCATCCGTCAAATTCATCATACACAACAATAAATTACGAAGAATCTCAAAATTGTTACAAACCCGGATGCTCTGATTCCGGAAAATTTGTAACAAATTTCCGCGTGTCCGTATTTATCGCCGTATTCACGGAAAATTTGTCGCCGCGTCGCAAGCGCGCCTCGGTTTTTTGAAGGAGACTGCATGTCACGTTGTTCTTTGTTGCGATCACTTGTCCGACTGGCGGGATACGCCGGAACGCTTGCCATTATTTACTGTATCTGTCTGCATCAGGCATTCGGGCAGACCCCAAGGGCGGAGGTTTTCCACATTACTGAACCAATCCGTCTGGACGGAAGTTTGGACGAACCGGCATGGAAATCGGCGGCGCCTATCGGGAACTTAATTCAGGTTATACCCAGGGAGGGCGAGACGCCCCGCGAAAGAACCGAAGTCCGCGTTCTGGTCGACAATGATGCGCTCTACTTTGGCATTATTTGTTTTGACAGCGGTCCGTCGTCGATTATTTCCACGCAACTCACGCGCGACGCAGATCTCGGCGTCGATGACAGCATCACGATTGTTCTGGACCCGTTTTTCGATCAGCGCAATGGATTTTTCTTTAGAGTAAACCCCGCCGGCGCGCGCGCCGACGGCCAGATATCAAACAATGCCGAGTTTACGAGTCTTGACTGGGACGGCATTTGGGACGCCGCCGCGCGCATAACCGATGAAGGGTGGACGGCCGAAATCGTCATACCGTTCAGGACGCTGCGCTTCAAGCCGGATCAATCCGTATGGGGACTGAATGTGGAGCGCGTCCACAAGCGATACAACGAAACGTCGCGGTGGTCCGGCGCGCGCCGCGACATCTGGATCAGCAACCTGGCCGAAGCCGGTCAACTGGAAGGTTTGCCCCGAATACGCCAGGGACTGGGACTCGACATACGTCCTTACGGTCTGGTAACGCGCAGGGAAGGAAACGAATGGAAATTTGACGGCGGACTTGATGTTTCAAAAAACCTGACGCCGAATCTGAACGCTTCGCTTACGGTAAATACCGATTTCGCCGAAACCGAAGTTGACACGCGCCAGGTCAACCTGACCCGTTTTCCTCTCCTCTATCCCGAAAAGCGCTCCTTTTTTCTTGAAGGCGCGGGGGTTTTCGATACCGCCACGGTTGCCGGAACGCCGAGGCCGGATCTGATCCCGTTTTTCAGCCGCCGTATCGGGCTGACGGAAGATGGAAGAACGGAGGTTCCCATAATTGTCGGAGGCAAGATCACGGGAAGGCAATCCGGTTTCAACATAGGAATCATGGATGTGCAAACCGGCAGTGTTGACGAAATCGGGCTGGACGGCCAGAATCTGTTCGCCGCCCGCGTAAGCCGCGATCTCTGGAAACAATCCTACATAGGCGGCATTTTCACAAGCGGCAATCCCTCCGGGCATGGCGGCAACACGCTGGTCGGCGCGGACGCCCGTTTCGCAACGTCGTCGTTTCAGGGAAACAAAAATCTCAGCCTGAGTCTTTACGTGATGCGTACCGACGATGAGGCGAGCGACACTTCGGATTACGCCGCCGGCTTTGCCTTGGAATATCCGAACGACCGGTGGTTTGGAAATATTGGCTGGAAGCAGATAGGCGAGGATTTCCGCCCCGCGCTCGGTTTTGTCCCGCGCACGGGTATGCGCAAAGCCAATGCGGCGATCATGTTCCGCCCGCGTCCGGGAAGGTGGGGAATCCGGCAGTTTGTGACACACGTATTTCCTGAAATCGTCACCGATCTTGACAACCGTATTGATAGCTGGTTTATCAACATTTCGCCGCTGGAAGTCAGAATGGATTCCGGCGACAATTTCGATTTTGAAATACATCCGCAATTTGACCGTATTTCCAATCCCAACGGATTTGCAATCAACCGTAATGCCACCATCCCCGAAGGTTCCTACCAGTTCACCCGTTATCGTGCAAAGGTTGAAACGGCGACCAAGCGGCGCTGGGTGGTCAACTTCCATACGGAGTTCGGCAATTTCTACAGCGGAACGCGGCGTGATCTGAATCTCGAACTTCTGCTTAAACCGTCGGGTTATCTTCTGCTTGGATTCAAGGCGGAGCGCGCGGACGTCGATCTCGAAGAAGGGAAATTTTTTACCCAGCTCTTTTCCGCGCGGGCCGACATCAGCTTTTCGCCCAATACATCATGGGCAAACATTGTTCAGTACGACAACTCGTCGCGCATTCTGGGATTCCAGTCCCGTTTCCGGTGGATAATTCAGCCCGGCAGCGATCTGTTTCTGATCTTGAACCGCGGTTGGGAAAAGAGCCTGGATCATCGCTATGTTTCAATATACGACCGGGGTACGGCGAAACTCCAGTATACTTTCCGCTTTTAGGAATTTTAAATTATGAACGAGACAAAGATACTCAAGACGTCATGTCGGGCCTGTATCGGTAAATGCGGC
>Ga0099364_10006015_pt1 | contig 17785 bp, 12 predicted proteins | sample TergutTh196P3_FD_73070 | JGI IMG/M metagenome (GOLD analysis project Ga0099364, IMG submission 73070) | Microcerotermes parvus P3 segment gut microbial communities from Pointe-Noire, Republic of the Congo - Th196 P3 | ecosystem: Host-associated > Arthropoda: Insects > Digestive system > Gut ...
CCGAAGTGCAGACCATCGTGAACGGATTTGACTTTGCCCGTATTATCTCCCTGTATTGGAAAGCGTCGGTTGACAACAACAACGACTTGAAAGACAAAGCGATCAAGTGGCTGCAAGGCGGTTACCCGACAAAGACAGAAGCCAAAAACGATCTTGGAGTCGGCATCATAATAACTGACAATGACTGGTATGAGTACATAAAACTGCTCGCTCTTTTCGTGGTGAAAGCGGGATACAAGGGTATGCTTATGCTGATTGATGAACTGGTGTACATATCGGAATTATCGCATACGAACACCCGGAGGCAAAACTACGAGAAGATTCTGGCGTTATACAACGACGCTATGCAGGGCAAGGCGAAAAATCTTGGAATACTGATGGGAGCGACGCCGAGGTGCCTAGAGGACAGCCGTAAAGGTTTGTTCAGTTATCCGGCGCTAAAGTCACGCCTTGAAAACAGCAAATTCTCCGATTCCAACACCCGCGACCTGCTTGCCCCGGTCATCCGGTTGAAAGCACTTGACGCCGATGAAGTATATGTGTTGGTTGAAAAGTTGGAACAGATACATTGCCAGGTGCATAAGTACGAACCAAAGCTTTCGCATGAAGAAATGACATTTTTCATTCAAAGCGAGTTTTCAAGGGTCGGCGCTGACGAGAACATAACCCCCCGCGAAATCATAAAGGACTTCATTGAGATATTAAACATAATCCTGCAAAACCCGGACAGCAGCATGCGAGGCATATTGGGCGGGGACGATTTCGCATACGCGACAAGCGGGAACAACGAGGAACAAATCCAAGACGAGTTCAAAGGGTTTGAGATATGAGCGCGTCTGAGCGGCTTACGCCATTCATTCAAGAATACATATACCGCAACAAATGGCATGAACTCCGCGAGGTGCAGGTTGCGGCATGCGACATAATCTTCAATTCGGACAACAATTTGCTTATATCGACCCCGACGGCATCCGGGAAAACAGAGGCGGCGTTTTTGCCGATAATCACAGATCTGTATAATAAGCGTGGATCCTCTATCGGCGTGTTATACATTGCTCCCTTGAAAGCGCTGATTAACGACCAATTTGTAAGAATCGAGGAACTCTTGGAGGAAGCGGATATTCCTGTAACCAAATGGCACGGCGACGTTGACCAACATGCAAAGAACAAAGCATTGAAGAATCCGCGAGGCGTCTTGCAAATCACGCCGGAGTCATTGGAAGCGATGCTCATGCTCCGCAAACAGAATATCATAACGCTGTTTAAGGACCTCAGCTACGTCATCATTGACGAAATACATAACTTCATCGGAACGGACAGGGGCGTTCAGTTGTCATCCATTTTGGAGCGCATCCAAAACCTTACAGGCAACATACCGCGCAGGGTGGGGCTATCCGCAACGCTTGGGGATATCTCGGCTGCGGAAGAATGGCTGAACAACGCGACAAACCGGACTTGCAGCACCCCAATCATCAGCGCCGGAAGGCGAAAAGCCCATATCATGGTCAATCACTTTTACACAAACCCCAAAGACCTCGATGACGAGAGTTGGGTGCCCTATTATGATTTTCTTTACAGCGTTACGAACGGGCGGAAGTGTATAATATTCTCAAACTCCCGCTCGGAAGTGGAAATAAACATCAACAGGCTAAAGCTGCTTGCGGGAAGCAAGAATGAAAGCGATGTCTTTCATGTCCATCACGGCAGCATTTCAGCAGATATCCGCGAATACACGGAAGAACAGATGAGAAACTCGCGAAGCCCCCTTGTGACAGGGGCGACAGTAACACTGGAATTAGGCATTGACTTAGGCGATTTGGAGCGCATAGTGCAAACAGGGTCGCCGCATACGGTATCCAGCTTAGCGCAACGCCTTGGCAGAAGCGGAAGGCGCAACGGCATGGCTCAAATGTGCTTCGTTTTCTGCGAAGAAGAACAGAAAAAATCCGTTCCTTTCTTTAAAAGAATCAACTGGCAGTTCGTGAAGTGCATCGCTTTAATTGAGCTATATCGAGAAAACTGGATTGAACCCTTGCGCATTGAGCGTTACCCGTACAATATTCTGTTCCACCAAACCATGAGCGTCCTGTATAGCAATGGCGATACCGTGCCGGCAGCACTGGCACAAAAAATGCTTGGGGAGCAGACCTTCCGGCATATTGATCAGGATGATTTCCGTTTGCTCTTGCAATACATGATAGAGACGGGCATGGTGGAAAAAACACGGGAAGGCAAATTAACAATTGGGAAGAATGGCGAGAAACTCACCAATATTTACGAATTCTATGCCGTTTTCGACAGCCCTGTAGAATTCTCGGTCTATGATGAAACAATGGAAATCGGTACGCTATATGAGCTTATCCCGGTCGGTGAACGGTTCGTACTCAGCGGAAAAACGTGGGAAGTAATAGAGATTGACGCACAACGAAAAATCATCTTCGTCACGTTTGTCGGCGGGAAAAGCACGGTAACTTGGATAGGCACTGTCTATGGAGGGATTTATACAAAGGTACTTCAGAAAATGCGCGAAGTCATCGTATCAGATTGTGAGTATGGTTACTTGAGTCCGGAAGCGGCATTGCGCCTCGCGGATATTCGGGATATGATTCACCAAACCGGCGCATTTCCTGCTGCGCATCAAACCGATGTTTTCAAAATATCGCCTAACCGCTATGGTATTATGCCTTGGCTCGGGACGAGAGCATTGAATACGTTGAGACTGTCTCTTGAGGCAAAGGGAATAGAAATCGTCGATTCTGATCCCGATTGGGTCATGCTTGTGGCGGCGGTTGACGACAATGCAATGCTTTACGATACTCTAAGAGAAATCAAAACAGGCATTATTGAAGTTGAAGACTTGCCGTTGCCGGGTGAAATCCCGCTGATTGGTAAATATGGAGAATGTGTTCCACAGGCACTTGTGAGAAAGCAGTACATTGACAGGTATATTGATATAGATGAAATGCAGAGAGAATTGGGTGTTGGGAGCATAATATAAATGCTAATTAAACTTGGAAAATACACTCACTACAAAGGAAATAAATATGAAGTAATAGGTATTGCCACTCACAGCGAAACGCATGAGGAGATGGTTGTTTACCGCGATTTGTACGGAAACAGTGGGATGTGGGTGCGCCCTGCTGCTATGTGGAATGAACTAGTGGAGTTAGATGGGAAACAGGTTATGAGGTTTTCTCGCGAAGACGAGTTTGCCTCGGAATCTGCTGTCACTGCCTTGCAACCGATAATCATGGCCGAAGAAACTGTTACCGGTGTTCACAAGAGAAGCACTCCAGAAGAAAAAGTCACCCTTTTTCTGTCAATGTTTACCGGACGAAAGGATGTGTACGCAGAGCGTTGGGGTGATGAGAAGAAAAATGGATATTCCCCTGCATGTAAGAATGAATGGAAACCAAACTGCGGTAAAAAGGGTAGCAAAGTAAAATGCAGTGAATGTCCGAATCCGGACTTCAAAGAGTTCGATGCCAGCGCGGTCGTAAAGCATCTAAATGGGGATATTACTATCGGTGCGTACGCAATGCTGACAGATGAGACATGCCGTTTCCTTGCTTTTGATTTTGATGACAAGGAGTATAATAGTCAAGACAAGTTGCGACAGGACGTTGCGCTTATCCACAAGGTATGTGCTGAAAAGCAGGTCAGCATGGGTGTAGAGCGATCACGATCCGGGAAAGGGATTCACTTCTGGCTTTTCTTTTCAGAAAACATCCCGGTAAGCACAGCGCGGAAGCTGGGGAGCAGCATTACTACATATGCTACGAGTATATGCCACGAACTGTCGTTCAAAACATATGATCGCCTGATTCCGACCCAAGATACAATGCCGAAAGGTGGATTTGGCAGTCTGATAGCACTGCCACTTCAAGGAAAGACGCGCAAACAGGGGAACAGCGTTTTTGTTGATGAAAAATTCAACGCATATGAAGATCAGTGGAGCCATTTGAATGGCATAAAAAAATACTCTTTATATGAGGTCGAACAATTTATTCGGGATTTGTCACCGGAGGGTGACTTAGGCCAACTGCGCAAAGATGATGAGGATGAGACGCCGTGGAAAAGCCCAAAGCCGTTGCCACGGATAACACGGTCTGATTTTCCGAAAATGGTTCACATTATCCGTGCTAATATGCTGTATATCGATAAACAGGGAATCTCCAATTCCGCGTTAAACTCACTAAAACGGTTAGCAGCTTTCCGAAATCCTAGATTCTACGAGCTTCAGGCTATGCGGAAGTCTACTTTTGATAAGAAAACAAGGTTGAATGTTCCCAGAATAATATCATGTTATGATGAGACAGAACAATATTTGGGTTTACCCCGTGGATTGGAAGATGAGGTTAACCAGATATTTGAAAGCTGCTCTGTTGAAATAGACTGGGTCGATGAAATAAACACAGGGCGCGGAATTGATGCAACTTTTATCGGTAGGTTACGAGATCAGCAACAGCCAGCGGCTGACGCGCTGCTCCGGCATAATAACGGAATCCTAGCAGCAACGACTGCTTTCGGGAAAACAGTGATTGGCGTATATCTGATTGCCGTGCGCAAAGTTAACACCATTGTCCTCGTTGAAAAAACAAGCCTTTTATCCCAATGGCTAGGCCGTCTAAACGAGTTTTTGGTTGTAAATGAAGATCCGGTTGTGGAGCTAACGCCAAGTGGACGAGAAAGAAAGAAAACCATAATCGGTCAAATAGGCGGTGGCAAGAACAATCCAAGCGGTATCGTTGATGTCGCTACGATGCAGTCTTTGGTGTCCAGTGGCGAAGTCAAAGAGTTAATCAGAAACTACGGCATGGTTATTATTGATGAATGCCACCATGGGTCGGCATTCAGTTATGAGAGAGTTTTGAAATACGCAAACGCAAAATACGTATATGGATTAACCGCAACACCAACGAGAAAGGACGGGCATCATCCGATTATTTACATGCAATGCGGCAAAATCAGATACCGTGTAGACGCAAAAAGCGAAGCCGAAGAACGGCCTTTTGAACACTTTGTTATTCCACGGTTCACCCGCTTCCGAAAACCTGCCTATAGAGGTGAAAATTGGGAATACACAGATATCCTTGACGACATTCAAAAAAGTGAGCTGCGTAACGAATTGATTGTTCAGGATGTCATCGCCGCTGTGGAACAGGGGCGTAACCCCATTATTCTTACAGAACGCAAAGAGCATGTAAAGTATTTTACAGACAAGTTAAGTTCGCTTTCTTCACATGTTATTGCATTGACCGGGGGCGGAGGGCAGAAGAAAAGCCGTGAGTCGCTTAAAGCGGTTCAGGACATACCGGCTGGCGAGCCATTCGTTTTAATCGCTACTGGGAAATATATCGGTGAAGGGTTTGATATGCCGAGGCTGGACACGCTATTTCTCGCCATGCCCATTTCATGGAAAGGTACAGTCGCACAATATACAGGGCGGCTGCATAGGCTGTTTGACAGAAAAACGGAAGTCCAAGTTTACGATTATGTGGACATTCATGAACCAACTCTTGAGGGTATGTACCAGAAACGTCTGAAAAGCTATACTGCAATTGGATATACGGCAAAAGCGACGCCAATGCAGATGGAAGGCATTCATTCGATATTTGAAAATAAGAATTTCTTTCATGTTTATTCTACGGATATATCAACGGCACAGAATGAAGTGCTTATAGTAAGTCCTTTCCTGTCCATAAGAAGGGTACAATCCGCATTTAGCTATCTTGCTACCGCAAAAGTTTACAAAACGGTAGTAACGAGGCCCCCGGAAAACTATGCGGAAAAAGACAGGGCAAGAATTTCTAAACTCATTGATACTCTTTTGCAGCACAATGTCAATGTGAAAACGAAGGATAGCATACACCAAAAATTTGCTGTTATCGATCAGCGAATCGTATGGTACGGTAGCATTAACTTGCTCAGCTACGGAGTTTCTGAAGAAAGTATTATGCGAATCGAAAGCCCGGAGATTGCGGCGGAATTAACAGGAATAGTTCAGTGAGATTTAGGCCGTGAGGTAGCCAAATGCATATTGCAAATGTACATATTGAGAATTTTAGAAACTTCTCAACAGTCGATATTCCCCTCAAGCCGTTTACTATTATTGTTGGAAAGAACGATACAGGCAAAAGCAATTTTGTTGATGCTTTAAACATAGTGCTATTTAACAACAGGGGGAGTTATTACACAAAATCGTTATCGAAGTATGATTTTAACATCCAATGCGTCAATGACTTTACTTCAAAGATGAAAGCGTTCTATAAAAGAACAAAGGATGATTTCAATGTTGAGGACTTCGCTAATGAGTTGATGAATAATGCACCTGTTGTCATTATCCGGCTGAGGTTTGAGGATGCAGCAAGTATTTATGAACAAAGTCTTCTAAGAGATTGGATGAACGGCGATGAAAGCCTTCAATACTTTGAAGTAGAATTCAAATGTTTTCTAAAGGATACAAAAAAACTGAACAAACTGATTGATGACCTCATAAAAGAGGGCTTAATTGAGGAACGCCACGCAGATTTTCAGTTATTTCTCGAGTGTTATGATCATTCTCTTACTTCGACCAATAACGATAAAAACCTTGATTATTCAAAAATAAGGAACTTTGTTGCGAATACCATAGGTGCAGAACGCGATACCTTTTCTAGTGGCGACACATCTGGTTCTACTAGAGTAGTTGCAAGCATTATTGACAGTAGTTTAAATCTTAAAGACAAAGCAGAGCTTTCAAAAAGATATAATGAGTTCTTCGACGGCATCCAATCATTGGAGTCGTTTAGGAACATATACAAAGATATTATCTTTCAAAACCAATCGATCAAAGACTTTATCAATGACATCAAGCTCGTTCCTAATGCAAAAAAGTATAAAGACATTATTGAAAACATTACCTTAAGTTACGGAAATGATATGCTATTTCAACGTGGACTTGGAACACGAAATCTGATTTTTTTGCTTACATTATACAGCTACTTCCTTCACAATGTTCCTCCAATCTTCAATCTCGTTTGTATTGAAGAACCAGAGTCACATTTAGATATAAACAATCTAAAGATAGCAATTGAGTTTTTTCAAAAAGCGCAAGGCAAAAACACTCTTACACAGCTTGTTATCTCAACTCATAGCAATCAAATTATGAACAAGCTGGAGTTGGCAAATGTTGTTGTTTTTCAGGAGAACGACAAAGTAAGCAATTTGTCAAACGTCAATGAAGAGCTTGTATATTATCTCGCAAAACGCGAGAATTTTGACACATTAAACATGTTTTATGCCACGAAGCTGATACTGGTTGAAGGAGCAACCGAAGAGATATACATAAACACCTTATTGCAGCAAGACCCATCACTGAACAATATTCGGGTTATATCAATTGGGCAAAAGGGATTTAGAACATTTATTGAAGCTTGGAAATCTTTTCACATGGACACCCACGACAAACTGGGTATTGTGCGGGATTATGACGATCAAAAACAAGCGAAGAAAGATCATGAAAAATTTAACTCTGGCGTAGTATGCGTCAAGACTTCATCTGGCATAGAATTTGAATATGATTTTGTTAATACGGATGGCAACCTTTCGAAACTCAATAAACTGTTTGACAAAAAATATACCAATCAAGAAATGTATGATCACATGACTTCAGACAAACTCAATAATATTATCGCTGTCTGTAGGGCTTTGGATAACGGCGTACTATTCTCAATACCTGAATATATTTGCTCTTTGCTGGAATGGATAAAGCAATGAAAGAAGTGCATATTGAATGCGCAGGTGCGGGGAAAACGTATGGAATAGCTCAGAAGATAATTAGTATGATTGATGATTGTCCCGATGGGAAAAAGATTTATGCAATTACCTACACGAATTATGCAGTCAATCAAATTAAAAGTGAATTAGTAAGACCTCTAAAATATATACCTGACTGTGTTGTAATCTCAACAGTACACAGTTTCTTTCTTGATAACATTGTCTATCCATTTTCGGGATTTATTAAGGGGGAACCTATTAGCTCATGCAGTACTGAAGTACTCTCAGGCAAAGTCGAATGGAAAGCAAAGCGCATAAAAGCTCTAAAAGATGAGGGAATTATACATGCCAGTGCAGTCCCTCAATATGCAAAATCCATTTTAGTCGCAGCAGCAACTGATAAAGCCGCTATTAAGAAGAGAAAAGGCATAGCTGTAGATTATTTCATTAGCGATATCTACTGTCTACTTGTTGACGAAGCACAAGACATGAACGATTACTTTTTTGACCTGATGTTAATGATAGTCGGCAAACTTGAGAATTATTACTTTGTTGGAGATCCTTTTCAGGCCTTATGGGGTGCAGACGAGTATAAGAAGTTCGCCGTGAATTTTTCAGAACAGGAAAGCACAACACTCACGACCAATTATATTTCGCGACGGATTCCGGCTTGTGTAGCAAAATTATGTAACAGAATACTACCGGAAAGCTCTGCAATAAGAAGCATCACTACTGAATCTGGGTCAGTTGATTATGTATTTTTATCTGAATTGGATGACAAGGCTAGGGAAAAGCTTGCAAGCAGTAATGTTTTTTCGTATATTAAAGCCAAGACAGATGTATTCTCAACTTCAAATGACAAAGCAGGACTGACGCATGAGTTTCTCCAAATCCTTAACCAAAAATACCCATCATATGACATTAGTGCTCTTCGCTGTGCGGTGATTAGTAAAATGCACGAGGTGGGGCTGGATGCATACCTTAAACAGCAGAAAATAGTATTGTCGAGACAAAATTATGCACAATTAGCAAATCAGTTTCTCTCCGAAAAAGAAACAGGGATATTTGTAGAGTCGATTCAGAAAATAAAAGGCTTAGAAAATGATACAGCATACTTCATAATCTGTAATTCTCTGCTAGAAATATTGCTTGGGGTAAAGAACGATTTTAATAAAGAAACAAATCTTCTATATGTTGCTTTGACAAGGACCAAGCGTCGGCTTTTATTCATTATAGATGATGATGAAGCTCTCAAAAATAATTTCCAAAAACGCGAAATTGATATGAATTCAGCGATGAGAGAATTAGGAATAAAGAAGGCTTTTGTAGAAGAATGGTTCTAATGTACAGAAGAAAGAGGGGTATAATTTAATGAAGATAGAATCCATCAGGCTGAAAAACTTCAAAGCATTTCATGATGTCGAAATGCGCGAAATACCTAAATTCTGCGTCTTTGTTGGCGCGAATGGTACCGGAAAAAGCTCGTTTTTCAGCGTTTTTGGCTTCCTCAAAGACGCGCTAATCGGAAATGTAAATACAGCTTTGGCGAAACTTGGTGGTGCGCGTGGTTTTGATGAAGTAATTAGCCGCAACTCATCAGGTCCTATTGAAATCGAGCTGAAATTTCGTGAACGTGCTTCGAAGGATTCGCCGTTGATAACTTACTATGTACAAATAGGCAAAAGGAAAGGGCGCGCTGTCGTTGAGCGGGAGATACTAAAGTATCGCAGAGGGAGTAAAGGGTCACCGTGGCATTTTCTTGATTTTTCTTTGGGCGTAGGGGAAGCTGTTGTTAACGAGCTTGATTCCGTAATAATCGAAAGTGACTTGAAGAGAGAGCGTCAACAATTGAAATCACCTGATATTCTTGCGGTAAAAGGTCTGGCACAGTTTGAGCGTTTTCCTGCCGCGATGGCTTTAGGAAATCTTATCGAAAACTGGCATATATCTGACTTTCATATTAATCGTGCGCGACAAGAACAAGAGGCAGGATATGCTGAGCATCTTTCAAGGGATGGTGAGAACTTAAGCCTTGTTGTGCAGTATCTATATCAGAATGAAAAAGAAACATTTGAAAGAATAATTTCTGTTATGAGAAGAAGAATACCGGGCGTAACTGAAGTAAATGCTGAAACAAACGATGAAGGTAGAGTCGTGTTGCGCATTAAGGATGGTATGCTTGACGAATTTTTTCTTTCACGTTTTATCTCAGATGGAACTATGAGGATGCTTGCGTATTTAGTTTTGCTTTACGATCCCAATCCCTTCCCACTATTGTGCGTTGAAGAGCCTGAGAATCAACTTTACCCCTCTGTTCTTGCAGAACTAGCTGAGGAATTTCGTGCCTATGCCACGCGGGGTGGGCAAGTTTTAGTTTCGACGCACAGCCCTGATTTCCTAAACGCTGTCAATCTAGATGAGGTGTTCTGGCTGGAAAAGGATAAAGGCTATACACAAATTAAACGTGCCAAAAATGATAAACAAATTACAACTTATATGCGGGACGGCGATAAAATGGGCTATCTTTGGAAACAGGGGTTCTTTGGAGGTGCTGATCCTAAATGAAGACACTGGTATGCTTCTTGGAAGAGCCTTCTGCACGGGAAATGCTTAAAGGCGTTTTGCCGCGCTTGTTGCCCGAAGACGTTGAATGTATATACGTTGTTTTCGAGGGAAAGCAGGATTTAGAGAAACAGCTTGTACGAAAATTGCGAAGCTGGCTTAGACCAAACTCTTTTTTCCTAGTTATGCGTGACCAAGATGCTGCGGATTGTACGATTGTGAAAAATAAACTGGTAAACCTTTGCGCTGAAGCAGACAAATCGGATGCGTTAGTTCGTATTGCGTGTCATGAATTGGAAAGTTTTTACTTTGGCGATTTGGATGCAGTGGAGAAAGGTTTAGGGTTGGCAAATTTAGCGGGACATAAAAGAAAAGCAAAATATCGTGTACCCGACAGTATAATAAATCCCTGCGATGAGTTGGTAAAGCTAACTGGCGGCGTGTATCAGAACATTTTAGGTTCGCGCAGTATTGCTCCGTATTTATCGCTTGATAATAATACGTCGCACAGCTTTAGTGTGCTGCTATCAGGATTAGAAAGATTACTTGGATCAACATAGTGGAGAATCAGGCTAACGGGATATCGATTATAAACCCATTCGCCAGCGTCAAAAAGTTCGTATTTGGCGACAACTGGCGTGCCAAATCATAGGCAGTTGCGCTATAAACGAGCTTTATTGCTTGTTAATAGTGCAACTTCTTTTGCTGAACTAATTATTCTCAAAAACACTGTGGATATTCATATGTGTTCGTGATAGACTGTATGGCACAGCAGCCGTGTTAGCGGTTATGCGCATACATTATAACGCAAGACCCGCCGATAGGCGTTTTGCGCGATTACCGTGCAGATGCATGAGTGGCATCCGGGTATGACCCTGATTCGCGAGGGGGACAGAGAGTGAACAAAAATAAGGAAGAGCGGTTGAAGGAGCTAACGCCCATACAGCTTGAAGTTACCCAAAACGGAGCGACCGAGCGACCGTTCACCGGAGAGTATGTCAATATGGATGATACCGGCATATATGTTGATATTGTAAGCGGCGAACCGCTTTTCACATCCAATGAAAAATTCGATTCGGGCTGTGGGGGGCCTTCTTTCGCAAAGCCCATCGAGAAGAGCGTAATTGTCGAAAAGGAAGACAATTCGTATGGGATGATTCGAACCGAAGTCAGAAGCCATGTCGCGGACTCCCATTTAGGCCATGTGTTTCCAGACGGTCCGGCTGAAATGGGCGGGTTGCGCTATTGTATCAACTCAGCAGCCCTGCGGTTCGTTCCGCTTGAAAACATGGAGGAAGAAGGGTATGGGGAGTATGCTGCAATGATTAGATAAAAGAGACCAACGTCACTGAGGAATACGCCAATGAAACTAAAATGGTACGGAACAGCAACAATACTACTGGAACAGGACGGGACACAGTTGCTTTTTGACCCTTTTCTTTCTCTTAACGAGGATGCTTTCAAGCCACCGATTGACGATCTTTCAAAAGTAGGCAGAATACTGGTTACTCATGGCCATCTTGACCACATCGTCGATATCCCGGCAATACTGAGCCATGGTGGTGGTATTGCCAAGGTCTATTGTACGGCAAGCCCACGGGAAACTCTGATTTCAAAGGGGGTCGCGGAAGGGAACATAGAAACGATTGCGCCTGGGGATGCTCTCGACTTCGGACCATTCGAAGTGTTTGTACTAAATGGGAAGCACATTGAATTTGATAAGCGATTGGTTTTGAAAACGTTTTTTAGTCCTCGCGTTTTGTTCAATTGGTGCAACTTCAGATATATGCTCAGAGAAAATAGAAGCTGCTCCGAAGCCGGAGAAACGGTGATATATGATATCAGAGTACTAGAAGAACGAATACTATTATTGGGGAGCTTGAACCTAGATGAAAACACGGAATACCCAAAAAACGCGGATTTGCTTATATTGCCACTTCAGGGGCGTTCTGATATATGCACATATGCAATGGGTGTAGTAGAACACCTACAGCCGAAAAAGGTGCTGCTTGATCATTTTGATAATTCTTTCCCACCCATCTCGTCATCAGTAAACACCAAACAGTTTGTATTGCTTATGAAGGATCAATATCCCGATATTTCGGTCATATGCCCGCTTGCAGGTACGGCATGGATAGAGTATGGGAGTCAGTGTTATCTGGACTAAACCTCTTACTCCTTGCATAAAGCTATTGCGACCTCTAGCTCTAGTTGGAAGTTTAACGGAAGGAAACACTACTCTTGTTATGGAAAAGGGCAAAGTATTTATGTCAACTAGTAGTTATCAAATTATCAAGAATCAACTGGGAATTATTTATGTACGATGACCGCTTGGAGGTTTATTCACCCGGTGGCATGGCAGACGGAACGCTTATACAGGAACGCGATATTGACGACGTTCCTTCAACTCGCCGCAATCCGATAATTGCAGAAATGTTCCATCGTCTTGATTATATAGAACGTCGCGGTAGTGGCTTTAAGAAGATACGCACGGAGACATCAAATCTTTTTGGATATACAGATGAACATGCGCCGGAGTTTCGTTCTACTCCGACAGCTTTTCATGTGGTTTTGAAAAGTGTTAATTATGACTTGCATGGTACGACCACGCAAGTTACCGTGCAAGATGCCACGCATGACGACAGAATAGCAGCGATTTTGGATTTCTGTGACATTCCGAAAAGCAGAGGCGAAATACAGCAATACATCGGGATCGCCAATAGAGAGCATTTCCGAAAAAGCATTCTAAAGCCGCTATTAGAATCCGGACAACTCATGATGACAATTCCGGACAAACCAAACAGTAAGAGTCAGAAATATGTTAGCGTATAAGTATGGCTATAATGTGTAATTGCAAACATCAAAAAAATAGTGCTTTTGGTGCTTTTGCCGAAACGCACTAACCCGCACATAGGAGATGTGATGATATGGCACAATATTTCGGTGGACATGAACTTAAAAAGGGGAAATTTTTAACGCCATTCAACCAGGTGGACGGTCTTCAGCTCTCGGATTGGAGCTATAGTCGTATGCCTGAGTACTTATGGTTGGGCCTTATTCTTGGAAACTTTGAGCGTACCGTTGCGCTTGAACACTGCGGTAAAATATTGACTAAATTACATAACCTCTCTACAACAATTGACCTGCCAAAATTTTCTCAGATATTGGCATTGAATAAAGACTCTCAGAAAAGTTTCTTTGACTATGTAATTAGTTTAATTGGCGATAAGCCGTTAGCACCGCTAAATCTATTGTTCACAACAACAAGTCATCCTGTTTTTGCGTCGTTGTTTTCAAAAAATATTCTTAATCATGACAAATTAGCATCAAGGTTAAAAAATGCGATGGAGCAATTCTATGGACATCAAACAGATACAGCGACTGATATTCGTTTTTTGATAGTATATTTTTTGATTGTTAGCGGTCGTTTGAATTTTTTAGAAGGCATGGAAAGCACCGTCGATGCCATACGTCGTTACCCATACACTCCTCACTCTGATGAGGATATGAGAAGAATGCGACCTATTGTTCGTAGTATGGAGGGTGCTATTCAGGGAACAGACCACGAAGATAATACAGATTCTTCGTTTGTCGAGGATTTTTGGAAGGCAATAAACGGTATGTATGAATGTGAGTTGACCTATATAGATTTTACGAGTGCGAAGCCTGATGCAGAGGGGTTTATTAAACTCGCAGGGTCTCAATTGCAATTTTACAGTGATATTTTATCCGCCACTAGAGTGAATGATGATAAAATGCTTGTGCTTGTCGGCATAGCTGCATATGCGTTCAAACGTATAAGAGAGCTTGTTAATCATGATTTATTTCACACTATTTCTGGACGGTCGATTGCAAGGTGTGTGATCGAGTGTTATATAATGGTAAAATATCTATGCAAGGAGGAGGTTGGCAAACCTACAATTTGGTCGGATTATCAGGATTATGGTTTAGGTCAATACAAGCTCATTTATACACGAATCGATGAAGACAAAGCAGATATGTCAAATTCTCATGTCAACGTAGATCTTATTAAACTGTTGGTAAGCCACCGAAGAGATGACAAGTTTATTGATATGGATACAAGCTATTTTGGCAAGAAAGGAATACGCGAAAAGAGTCAGGCAGTTTCGGAGAAGGGATTATGGTCGCATTACTATGACTATGACTCTGCTTTTGAGCATGGTCTTTGGGGCGCAATAAGAGAAAGCGTAATGCTTGATTGTGCCTCGATTGCACATCGGTATCATTTCATTCCAGACACTGAGGACAGAATTAAGCTTAAAAGTGTTTGGTCAGACTGCAAGATGGTGATGACAAAACTTCTAGTGTTTCTCGGTGAGATTTATGGATACCCCGCTGGGTTTCCATCTTATGGAGGCAACGAATGAGCAATATTTTATTGCTGGAACTAATCCGTGTTCAAAATCAGTACAGAGGAATACTCGAAACCGCTAAATTAAAGTTGTCAACATCTTTGCCAATCGAGGTGTTAAACGAAATAACAACATTTTGGTACAGGAATAAAAACATAGTTAAGTGTGCGTTGTATTGGCTTTCATATCGCCCGTTTGAAACATACCTGTTTACTGCAGCTGTCAACCTTGACATTGATGAAAAAGATCATTACCCCTTCGTTCTTATGGGTAGAATGCACATACTTGATGATCCTGTTTTTAAGTTTGCAACCACAGCACCTGCAATGTCAGAGTTAAGCCAACATACTTCTGAATACCACAAGGGTATTGCTTTAGAAGCAATTGAAGCCAACATTAAGATATTGGATTGTTTTCAAGGCGTTATTTTTGTTCTCCCTGTGAGTTGCATGTTTGATGACCTTGAAGTGGTTAATATGATGGCTGAAAAATCATTGCTTGGCTTTTTTAACGAAGAGGTTTCTAGCGTTGAAGACATACTTCGAAAATGCGAGTCTTTCGGGGATGTAAAAAAACTTCTACGACCCAACATGGACAAACAAATAATTCTTAATGGGTTTGAAGATTTCAAGATTAACTTGGATGACCGCATATGTAAGCAAAGAGAGTATCAAAGAAAACATGGCTACCCAGACAACGGCAACGAAGCCTCCAATTTTGTTTTTGCGTTATACTCCCATATTCTCAGAGCAAGTAGCATAATAGAGGTTTGCATGAAGTATTGCATAACACCATTTCTCCGCTATGATGTTGTATACCATTACTTTTCGTCAATCCTTGGGTCTGTTTCTGTTGTGAGCGATTGCTCCGAGATGAAAATGTTGCTGTCTAAATCACAGGTGGCGTTTTCCGTCGGTAAAGTTATTGATAGAGATTTGCTTGACAAAATTGGATTTGATGCATATCGGGAATTTTGCATGGAATACGGTTTTGAGCGACGGTTGGCGAGTAAACTTCAAAAGTTAGACGGGTGCAGCAAAAAAACTGGGTTGATCAGTACAGTTCATAGCACCTTAACCGATTTCTATAATTTTTGTGGACTCTCATAAAACGCATATTAAATCCCGAATCATACCTTCTGCGCATTAGTGAGCATCACATTATCCATATACTGCAAGTCTACTCAAAGGAAAAATCAAGCCCACATTAAAACATTTTTTTAGCGTGAGCTTGACTTACGGATGGCGTGCCAACTGCAAATAATCCGAACGTTTCACCGGATGACATTAAAGTCATCGGTGATGACTCCGGCCCGAGTTATGGTGAGATTGAAGGTGATGATTGATGCGCGCGGTGCTGTATTGTCGTTATAGTTCGGACAGCCAGGCGGAAAACAGCATTGATGGACAGATTCGCGAGTGCCGAGTGCAAAGAATTTGCGGAAAAGAACGGCATGACAGTTGTTTCCAGTTATATCGACAGAGCGTACTCTGCTAAGACAGATGCGCGACCGCAATTCCAAAAAATGATTAAGGACAGTTCCAAGCGATTGTTTGATGTTGTACTGGCAACGAACGGCACACGAAAGAATATTTCACCATCATGGACTTCCGCGATGCCTGCCGTCTGTTTGCCGACCCTGATTTCGACGGCGACCCAATTCCGACGGATGGCGATGATAGCTGCAGCGACGGCAACGGCAGCACAGACAATGGATCGGCATCACCGGGTTATGAGCCCGTTCCCGAAGGCTTGGTATTCGACGGAGATTCGGTTCATGACGACCCACGCACTAAATACCGCGTAAATGATGTAGAAGTGACTATTATTAACGAGCGGGTTCAGTATTACGACAAAGACGGCAAACTCATCACCGAAAGCGTTACCGACTATACCAAAAAGAATATATTGGGCGAATATGCAACACTTGACGATTTCCTGCGGGCATGGAACACGAGCGAACGCAAACAGGCTATCATCGACGAACTAAAAGAGCGCGGAGTTTTACTTGATGCTTTGCGTGAGGCGGCGGGCAACCGGGATTTAGATGATTTCGACTTGATTTGCCATATTGCGTTCGATAAGAAACCGCTTACAAAATCACAGCGCGCAACAAACGTGCGTAAACGTGATTATTTAAGTCAATATGAAGGTATAGCTCGTGATGTTCTGTCTGCTCTGCTTGATAAATACGCCGCGAATGGCATCGCTGATTTGGAACAGGTTGGAATATTGCAAATCGACCCGTTCAGAGCCTTTGGCGATATGAAGAAAATTATTAAAGCGTTCGGCGGAAAGCGGGAGTATATCGACGCGGTAAAAAAGCTGCAAAATCAAATTTACGCGGCGGCGTAATGCTGTTTGACCAAAGTGAGGGATAATCGAATGAATCTGAATAATTTTGTGAAAAGGCTTCAAGACGTAATGCGTAATGACGCGGGCATCAACGGTGACGCGCAACGCATTGAGCAGATGGTCTGGATTCTGTTCTTGAAAGTCTATAACGCCAAAGAGGAAGAATGGGAGCTGCTTGACGACCATTACACATCGGTTATCCCCGAGAAATACCGTTGGAGTAATTGGGCTTCCGACCACAAGGACGGCAAGGCTCTTACAGGCGAGGCTCTTTTGAATTTCGTGAACAACGAATTATTCCCTGCGCTCAAAAATCTTGAAATAGACGAAACAACGCCGATGAGCAAAATTATCGTTAAATCGGCGTTCGAAGATAACAACAACTACATGAAAGACGGCATACTGCTCCGGCAGGTTGTCAATATCATTGATGAGCTTGATTTCGGCGAGTACGATGACCGCCACGCCTTTGGAGAAATCTACGAAACAATCCTGCGGAGTTTGCAAAGCGCGGGCAACGCGGGAGAGTTTTACACGCCCCGCGCAGTCACCGATTTTATGACGCAGATGGTCGCTCCGAAAATCGGAGAGAAAATCGCGGACTTTGCTTGCGGTACGGGCGGATTTATCACATCTGCCTTGAAAGTCTTGGATACGCAAGTCAAATCCGCAGCAGATAAAGAAACATATAATAACTCTGTCTACGGCATGGAAAAAAAAGCCCTGCCGCATTTGCT
>Ga0099364_10006016_pt1 | contig 17784 bp, 16 predicted proteins | sample TergutTh196P3_FD_73070 | JGI IMG/M metagenome (GOLD analysis project Ga0099364, IMG submission 73070) | Microcerotermes parvus P3 segment gut microbial communities from Pointe-Noire, Republic of the Congo - Th196 P3 | ecosystem: Host-associated > Arthropoda: Insects > Digestive system > Gut ...
CCGGAGAACCAAAGTGGTTTCAAAAAAGGAAGCTATGGTACACGCATCCCTAAAACTTTGGTGCGCACTTTCCAACCCAGCCATATTTGTTCAGTATCAAGAAGCTTTCTTATCTACCTTTAGGTGAATACTCTCCTATATTATAATGCTCTCGCCCTGACGCGACCGCTGATTTATCTTGAGGCCCGGGGCAAAAAAGTGTAAAGTATACACAAGATGTTGTACCTTTAAAAAATTGGGGAATCTATGAGCGCGCCCTACAGCTTGAGGGAAAAACTGGCCGGCCTCTTCCTCTTGGCCGGGCTGGCCGCTGGCTTGCTCATAACCGTGGTCATCGGGGGCGGGCACGATTGGTTTCGCACCTACAACCGGTATTACGCCATTTTCAACAATGGCTACGGCCTGGAGCCCGGAGTCAAGGTGAAATTCCTGCGCACGGATATCGGCCTGGTGACCCGCCTGGAACTGACGGACAACAACAAGGTCAAGGTCCATCTGTCCATCCGCTCCGACTTCGCCGACAGGGTCAAGACCGACAGCGTGGCCAGCATCAACAGCCCCACCTTTATCGGTAGCGAATTCATCGACATCCTTCCCGGCAGCGCCAGGACGGCCATGATTCCCGAAGGGGGCCAGATTCCGGCTGAGGAGCGCAAAAATCTGTCCGAATATGTGGAAGATCTGCGCCTGGACATAATGCTGGCCCGGGTTGAGGACACCATGACCAATGTGGCCAGCTTGACCAGCCAGCTTCAGGAGCCGACCGGCCCCTTCCTGGGCACCATGTCCGACGTCCGCCAGATGACCTCCACCGTAGCCGGCGGTCAGGGCACTTTGGGCCGTATTCTCTATGACTATGAAGCCTACGGCAAGCTGAACCAGAGCCTTGATGACGTAAACGATATAACCGGCAACCTGAGCGCCGTTAGCGATGATTTGTCCGCTTTGAGCGGCCGGTTGGCCCGGGATCTGCCTCCCATCGTCAGTCGGGTGGGGACCATAACCAACCAGGTGGAACAGGGAACCCGCAACCTGCCGGAAATCAGCCGGGGAGCTCGCGAAGGGGTCCGCGGCGCCAACCAGGTGCTGGAGTCGGTCAAGCGCAATTTTCTGATCCGGGGGAATTTGCCCCGCGATCCTCTCCCGGAAACACCCACTGTACCCGCCCGGCAAGGTCTGTGAGCTTAGGCCGATTTTTCAGGCCGGCGCTGGCGGTGGTGATTTTGGTGGCCCTTGGCTGCGGCGGGCCCCTCCCTCCCCTTGATCCGCCCAATCTGGCCGAAGCCAAAGACAGCCTCAACCGGGGCAATTACTGGTTCGGCCGGGGCTGCTATCGGGAAGCCGGGCGTTTTTTCAAGGAAGGTGAAATTTCGGCCCGCCTGAGCGACGACGTGCGACTCATCATTCGGGCCTTGAACGGCCAGGGGGGCGCGGCCTTGGCCGAAAACGGCCTGGATAGGTCCGCAAACCTTCTGGCCCAGGCCCTGGACCTGGCCCAAGCCCAGCCGGACCAACCGGAATTGGACCGCATTCTGGGCAACCTGGCCGCCCTGGCTCAACGCCTGGGCCGGACCCGGGATGCCGAGGATTTGTGGCTGGCTGCGGTTCAGGCGGCCGGTCAAGCCGGGGTTTCGCCGGCCACCTACCAGGTAAGCCTGGCCCGGCTTCACCAAGCCGCCGGCCGGCCGGACAAATTTTTAGCCCTGGCCGACCAGGCCCTGGCCGAAGCCCGTAAAGGAGCTGAGGGCTTGGATTCTTCGGCCGCCGCTCCTGAAAAATTGGTTCTGGCCGATGCTTTGAATCTGGCCGGCCATGCGGCCATGGAGCGGAAGGATAAGGCCGCGGCGGAAAGATTCTTTCGCGAAGCCCTGGACCTGGACCGCCAGATGGAATATGTCCCGGGCCTGGCCCAGAACACCGAAGCCTTGGGGAACCTGGAGAAGGCCGGGGAAGCGGCGGGTTTTCTGGATAGGGCCTTTTACCTGCGCCTGGCCCTAGGCGACGACCGGGGGGGCGCTCGGGTTCTGGCTTCCCTTGATAAGTTGTCCCGGGATTCGGAATTTTCCATCAGCCTGGATGTCTATAAGGCGGCCTTGAAAAATCCCGCCCCCTACCGCCTGGACCAGCGATGTCCTTGATGTTCTAGAGGCTGTCGTCAAAAGATAGTAAATATAGTATCCTTAACTCCCGGAAAAAGTTATAACTACAGGCTATTTTCATCATAAAATCATTGAAAATTTAATATGTTATGGAACAGCGAGTTGGGAAACACACGTATCTGTATGAATGCGTTTCGTATAGGAATGCCGCTGGTCAACCGCGCAACAAACGCGTTCCAATCGGCAAAATAGACCCAATTACCGGCGAAAGACATTACAAATCAGAATATGTTAAGCGTATGAAGTCGGCAGGCACACCAGTAAAAATTTCGTCTACAGAGAAAATTTTCTCACTGATGGACGTCAAGAAATCATCCGTGCTCGAATATGGTGCGTTTCATCTTCTTAGGGACTTGGAAAATACTAACATACCGTTTATAATGTCTTCGTATTCAAGAAAAAGTGGGGGTGTTAGTATGAAGACGTCGATTTTAGATCAAAAGGGTATTAGGCCAGAAACGGTGGCATTGATCTCCCGTTTGGTTTCATTGATCCCTTGGCCTGATCGTCGCCGGGCGATGGGCGATGTGAGCATGACGCTTCTGGACGGCAAGCCGCGGGTCTCCGAAGAAGTGTTTGGCTGGGGCCGGTCGTCTGTGTCACTTGGCATCAACGAATATAAAACCGGGGTTGTCTGCATAAACGATTTGTCCAGCCGGCGCAAGCCGAAATCGGAAGAGAAATATCCCGAATTATTGGCTGACATTCGTCAGCTTCTGGAGCCGAGCAGCCAAGCCGAACCGCGCTTACGGACAACGTTACTGTATACAAATATGACAGCTCAATCCGTCTATGATGCCTTGGTGGCTGGAGGTTGGTCGAAAGAGTCGTTACCTACCGTACGTACTATGTCCAACATTTTGAACCGTAATGAGTATCGTTTGCGCACTGTAGCCAAAACCAAGGTGCAAAAAAAACGGCGGAAACCGACATGATATTTGCCAATGTCCGGGCCAAGAATGCCAGTGGGGACGCCGATCCTGATACTTTGAGAATCAGTGTTGACACCAAAGCTATAGTCAATGTCGGTGACTATTCACGCGGGGGCAAATCACGAGGCCGTACTGCGGTTGCCGCCTGGGACCATGACATGCGCCCAAAGGAAAAATTGATTCCAGGCGGGATTCTGGAACCAGTCAGCGGCAAATCTTTTTTGTTTTTCGGCAACAGTTGCAAAACCAGTGACTTTCTGGCTGACGGCATTCTGCTGTGGTGGAAGAAGAGGCAACAGGAGCTTTCCCGCATAAGGCATCTGATCATCAACATGGATAATGGCCCGGAATGCAATGGCCGCCGCAGTCAGTTTCTGTACAGGATGGCAGAGTTTGCTGATACGACCGGCTTGACGGTACAGTTGGTGTACTATCCGCCTTATCACAGCAAGTACAATAGCATTGAACGATTTTGGGCCGGTCTGGAAAAATCATGGAATGGGTATCTTCTTGACAGCGTAATCACCGTTTTGAATCGGGCTGCATCCTTTGCCTGGAAAGGAACTCAACCGATTGTGAAGCTGTTGGATACCGTGTACGAAAAAGGGATCAAGTTGCGCAACAAACTGAAGCGTGCGCTTGAAAACCGGTTATTCCGTTCCGATGAACTACCTTGGTGAGACATAACAATCTATCCTAAAATGGTATTTTTATAATTTCTATATCCCTTAGAGGTGCCCTTAATGTATTAGCCTATTGGCAAAGCTTGTCTTGATTAATAATCAGGTTTCTGAATGATGCGTTTTTATACCCCAAATATGAAAACGAAGCGGAATGAGAAAAATATCAAAATAACCGGACTTAAATAATAATAGCGCTGTAATATACCAAACAGGAGTAAGTAAACTTGCAACCCCAAAATTTAAAACTAATTCATGTAAGCTTAACCCCACGATAAAAGCACTTTGGTATTCTAGCAAATTTAATTCTGCGGGCTCTGCCAAGCTAATAGGAGAACCCAAAATTAAAGTCAGCAAAAATGGCGGTATAAATAAACATGCAATCATTACTACCCAAAAAAATTTTTTTTTGTATATCAATAAATCAACAAATTTATCGTTTTTTTATTTCAACCAAAGATTTAGAAAAAAAAGTTGCTGATTGAAAAATAATAGCAAAATACAAGTGTGAATAAAGAAGGATAATAATAATAAATTCAAGAAAAAATTCAAAATTTATAAATTCCCCAAAATTTGTAAAAATCATAAATTCAATAGCGTACTTAGGCCATGCGCAAGTTAGAAATACTGAAATCAAAATATATAGAACAAACCCTTTACAAGCCGTTAAAACTGGATTTTCATGTATATAAATGCCTTGCCAAGATAAAAATGATGGATTTTCAGATTTTTTTTCCAATATAACCCTACTCCGGCATTACTCGGCATCCTCAGTATTACGGGCCTATCCACCACCCCGTGAAGCCTGACCTGACCGTCACCGGCCGTCTGCTGGACAAACGCGCCTTTCCACGGCTCACCTAGGCTCACCTAATAACAGTATATTGACTTGCCCTAAAGCATCCCGCTGAAACCTGCTGTCCAAGCGGGAACGAAAGAGGTTGGCCGGAGGCTCCCCAACTAGCCAGAGCCGTTGCCGGCCAACGGGGCATCAGCCTACCGTCAAGTATCCTTCAGCCGGATGACCCTAAAAACAGCTCCTTGAACTGCGAACATATTCTCCTAAAAAGCGTCTTCCAGGGTATACAGCCCTGGCGGGCGGCCGGCCAGCCAGGCGGCGACCCGTACCGCTCCCCGGGCGAAGGTGTCGCGGGTATGGGCCCGGTGTGTCAGTTCCAACCTTTCCCCGGGGCCCAAGAAATAGACGGTGTGGTCGCCCACCACATCGCCGCCGCGCCCGGCCAGCACCCCGATTTCCTCATCGCGCCGGGGCCCCGCCTGCCCCTGGCGCCCGCTGACCAGGCTCAGGGCCGGATCCCGGCTCTTGCCCAGGGCCGCAGCCTCCAGGAGCTTCAAGGCCGTGCCGCTGGGGGCGTCCAGCTTGTGACGGTGGTGGAGTTCGACTATTTCCACGTCATAGTCAGGCCCCAAGGTCCGGGCCAGGTCTCCGACCACCTTATACAGGGCGCTGATCCCAATGCTCATGTTGGGAGCCCAGAGCACCGGAATAGAGCGGCCGGCCTTTATGAGCCGCTCCTGATCAGCCGGGGAAAGGCCGGTGGTGCCTATGACCGCCGGGAGCCCCAGCTCCACGGCCCGGGCCAGGTAGCCCAGGCTGGCGGGGATGGTGGTGAAGTCGATATAGACATCGGCCCCTCTGACGCCTTGGGCGAAATCGGCCGTGAGGGTCAAGTCGGCCGGAGCCTCGCCGCCCAGGGCCGCGGCCAGGCTCCGGCCGACCTGGGGGCAGTCCGGCCCTTCGATGATTCCGGAAAGACGCATATCCGGACGGGCCAAAACCGCCTGGATAACCTTCCGGCCCATGCGGCCCAGAGCGCCGCAGACGGCGGCTTTTATGATGGTCATATGAGGCCCCACTGGCTGAGGACCGTCTTTAAGGCCTCCACGGTGGCGGGCCGGGCCGGGCTCATGGGGAGACGCATTTCATCGGACATGCGGCCCATGAGGGCCAGGGCCTTCTTGACCGGAATGGGGTTGGTCTCCAGGAACAGGGCCCTGAACAGGGGCTGCATTTTGAAGAAGAGGTCCCTGACCGTTTCGCCCGCCTCCCAGGCCCGCCACAGGGAGGCCATGGGGCCGGGGATAATGTTGGAGGCCACGGAGATGACTCCCCCGCCGCCGACGGCCAAAAGGGGCAGGGTCAGGCTATCGTCGCCGCTTAGGACCAGAAAGTCCGGCCCGCACAGTTCTATGGCGCGGATCATCTGGTTAATGTCGCCCGTGGCCTCCTTTACCCCCGCCACGGCCGGTATTTCCCGGGCCATGCGGGCCAGGGTCTCAGGGAGGATGTTGACCCCGCAACGGCCGGGAATGTTATAGACGATGATGGGCGGGCCGCCGAGGCGGCCTAAGGCTTCATAGTGCAGGAACAACCCGTCCTGGGTGGGCTTGTTGTAATAAGGGGCCACCACCAAAAGTCCGTCGGCCCCGGCTTTGGCGGCGTGTTCGGCCAGGCAGAGGGCCTCGCGGGTGGAATTGGAGCCGGCCCCGGCCAGCACCGGAACCCGGCCTCCTACCTCGTCAATGGCTATCTCCACCACCCATTTATGCTCGTCAAGGCTTAAGGTGGGCGATTCGCCGGTGGTGCCGCACGGCAACAAGGCCTGGACCCCGGCTTCTATCTGCGTTTGAATGTGCCGGCGGAAGGCGGCCTCGTCAATCCGGCCGCCCGAAAATGGGGTGACCAGGGCAGTGGTTACGCCCCGGAATAGTTGTGCCTTCACCTTTGTCACCTCACTTTAGAAACAGGTCGGCCTCCACCTGGCCGGAAAACAGGTAGCGCACCTTGCCTTCCATGAAGATATTTTCCGGGGCCGAGACCGGGCCTTCGAAGCTGATGATAAGGTCATCCCCGCCCCTGGTCTGGCAGGTGATGGTGGAATCGGTGACCAGGCCCAGTGAAGCCGAGAGCAGGGACGCGGCTATGGCCCCGGTGCCGCAGGCCAGGGTTTCGTCCTCCACTCCCCTTTCATAGGTGCGCAGGGCCAGACGGGCCGGCCCCAGGATTTTCACGAAATTCACATTGGTTCCTTCCGGGGCGAAGGACTGGTGGCGGCGCACCGCCCGGCCGATTTTGACCACATTGATGTTTTCCAGGTCTTCCACCCAGGCCACGGCGTGGGGCACGCCCGTGTTCAGGCGATGGTAGGTCAGGCTCGCGCCTTCGGCTTCCACCAGGGTCACTCCTTCCGGGCGGCCGATCTTGGGAAACTGCACCTTCACCAGGCGGTCGTTGACCACGGCCGAGACCACGCCGGCCTTGGTCTTGAAAGACATTTCCGCCGGGGCCACGCCGATGCTGTTGGCCAGGTGGGCGACGCAGCGGGTGGCATTGCCGCACATATCGGGCTCGGAACCATCGGCGTTGAAGAAGCGCCAGGCGAAATCGACCTCGTCGGGCCCGGGAATTATGAAGGCCGCGCCATCCGCCCCGATGCCGAACCTGGGCCGGCACATGAGCTTGGCAACGCGGGCCAGGTCTTTTTCCTGGATCTGGCCATCCCAGTTATCGACCAGGACAAAGTCGTTGCCGTGGCCGCTGTATTTGTAAAAAGTGAATTTTTCCATTTTCCAAGTCCTTTATATTCAGGCAGATTCGCCGCGGATCAAATCCTCATATGTTTCCCGGGGTTTTATGATCCTGAAGGAGCCGGCCTCCGCCAGCACCTCCGCGGCCCGGGGCCGGGCGTTGTAATTGGAACTCATGGAGAATCCGTAGGCCCCGGCGTCCAGAACGGCCATGATATCACCGGGTTTGACCGGGGGGAGTAAACGCTCTTTGGCCAGAAAATCCCCCGATTCACAAATCGGCCCCACCACATCCGCCGCCGCAACCGGCCCCTCCGAGGCAACAGCGGGGCGAATGGCGTGGTAGGCCCCGTAGAGGCTGGGACGACAGAGGTCGTTCATGGCGCCGTCAACCACCACGAAGCGGCGCGGGCCGTTTTGCTTGGTGTAAAGAACTTTTACCACCAAGGCCCCGCTGGGTCCGGCCACTCGGCGGCCCGGTTCCAGCACTACCGTCAAATTCGGCAGTGAATCCAGAACCGGCCGGAGAGCAGCGGCGTAGGCTGCCGCCGCGGGCGGTTCCTCATCATTATAACATATGCCCAGGCCGCCGCCCAAATCCAAATATTGCAGGTTTATTCCGGTCCGGGCCAGTTCCAAGGCCAGGTCGCGGAGGCGCTCGGCCGCGGCGGCGAAGGGCGCGACGGCGGTCAACTGCGAGCCGATGTGGCAGGCCAGCCCCACCACCCGGAGATGGGGATCGGCCGCGGCCCTCAGGTAGAGGGCCAGGGCTTCGTCGCGAGGCACGCCGAATTTGGAGGAGGAAAGGCCGGTGGCGATGTAGGGGTGGGTCAGGGGGTCGACGTCCGGGTTGACCCTCAAAGCCACCGGCGCCCGGCGGCCGCTCCGGCCGGCCGCCAGGGAAAGGGCCTCCAGCTCGGCGGCCGATTCCACATTGAACATCATGATCCCGGCCTCAAGCGCCTCGTCCATTTCGCGCTCCGTCTTGCCGACCCCGGAAAAGACCACCCGGCCCGGGTCTATGCCCGCTTTGGCGGCCTTGAACAATTCCCCGCCGGAGACTATGTCGGCCCCGTGGCCTCCTTCGGCCACCAGGCGTAGGAGGCTTAAGTTGGCGCAGCTTTTTACCGAGTAGCATATGAGACGGCGCCGGTCGGCGAAAGCCGCGTCAAGCTCGGCCAAGGCCCCGATGAAGGACGCGCGGGAATAAACATAGACGGGCGTGCCCGCCTCGGCGGCAATGCGGGCCAGGGGCACCCCCTCCACCGCCAGTTGACCGTCACGATATTCAAAGGCCACCATTTTAAGCCCTCACTCCGTTGGCTTTTCCGCCGGCCGCTCAATATATACATCGGCCGTCGGCGAAGGCCGGCTTTCGTTGGCGTTGGCATCCACGGCCGTGACCCGGTAACGGATCGTCTCACCGCCTTTCGGGGTGACGGGATCAAAGAAGATATGGCTCTGGACAAGGGCTGGAGTTATGAGGACCGGCGCCCGATCCCCGGAGCGCTGGCGATAGACCCGATAGCCCGCCAGGTCCCGGGCATGGAGCAGGCTTTCCCAGGACAGGCGGATTCCTCCCATGGCCGACGCCGCGTCCAGGTAGGCCGGGGGCGGAGGCGAGGCCAGTTTTCGGAACTCGATTTTCACTTCCTTAGACCAGGGTCCCTGGACCACGGTCTCGCCTTCGACCAAAAGGAAGCGGCCCCGGTATTCATAAACCCGGTCATTGGCCACCGCCAGGTCCAGGTAGCGATTATCCGCCTGGTTCAAGGCCGGGAGGCTCTCCCAAGAGCCGTCGGCCGACCGTTTTTCGACCTCGGCCCTTAAGCCCTGGGCCGGGCGGCCCCACCTCAGCTCCACCGCCCCGTCGCTCAAAACCGCCTGGAGCCGCATGGTTTCCGGCGTATCAAGCGTCCTGACCACTATCTCCGTCCTGGCTTGGGGATGGACGCCGCCGTTCTTATGCACGGCCGCCACACGGAAATGGTATACATGGCCTGGTTCAAGCCGGCGGCGCCACTCGTATGGCCCGGGGTCCAGGTTCCGGCCGGGGGGGGGCGTGCGGGCCGGGATGCTGTCCACCGGCTGGGGGAGGTAACGCGGGGGGCAGCCCACGCAATAGCTTTCATCGGCCGAATGGTCGGCCATTTCCACCTGGAAGCCGCCTAAATTTATAAGGGGCCGTCCCGCCATGGTGGTCTCGGGGGGCAGCCAGGTCAAAACCATCTCCCCCTCTTCGGTGATGGCCTGGGTAAGTTGCCGTACCTGCTGGGGCAGAATGTCCGACGCCGGGTAGGGCGCGGACTTGACGCCGCAGGCGGCCAGGAACAAGGCCAAGGCCAGTATAGTCAGCCGGCTTTTCACCGTGAACCTCCATTTAAGCGGCATTCAATTTGGGATTGAATGACGGGCTTTCCAAAATTTATCAGTCGGCGGCCGTAAATTCAAGATTTTTTTGGCTTCGGCCGACGGGCCAGGGCCAGGGCGGCCCGCCTTATGCCTTCGGCGTCAAGCCCGCATCCGGCCCGCTGGGCCTTTTGGGCGGCCTGGGGAACGGGTTTATCGCTTAAGCCGAGACCTTCGATCAGGGCCGGAGTCCCGGTCCGGGCCAGGGTTTCGGCCACCGCTCCGAAAAGGCCGCCGGCCAGGGCGTTGTCTTCCACGGTCAGGAGCCGCCCGGTTTTTTCAGCGGCCGACAATACCAGCTCCTCATCTAAGGGCTTTAGGAAGCGGAGATTTGCGACCGCGGCCGAAAAATTCCCCAAGGTTTCGGCCGCCGCCAGGGCTTCATAGACGGCTGGTCCCAAGGCCAGGATGGTCAGGTCCCCGCCCTCGCGCAAGGCTAGGCCCCGGCCGAGGCGGGGCGGGGGGGAAGCCGTCGCCGGAGAAGGGGGGGCCGGGCCCCGAGGGTAGCGCAGGGCCGAGGGGCCGCCCAGGCTTAAAGCCAGCTTGAGCATGGCCGCCAATTCCCCCGCGTCGGCCGGCGCCATGACCGTGAAGTTGGGCAAAAGACGGAGATAGGAAAGGTCCAGCCCGCCGTGGTGGGTGGGGCCGTCCTCGCCCACCAGCCCGGCCCGATCCACGGCCAGGGCCACCGGCAGGTTGGGCAGGGCCACATCGTGAAATAGCTGGTCGAAGCCCCGTTGGAGGAAGGAAGAATATATGGCCGCCACCGGGCGGCAGCCGCCGGCGGCCAGGCCGGCGGCCAGGGTTATGGCGTGCTGTTCGGCTATGCCCACGTCAAAGGCGCGGTCGGGGAATTTTTCAAAGAAGGGGGCCAGGCCCGTGCCTTCGCTCATGGCCGCGGTGATGGCCAGAATCCGGGCATCGCCCTCGGCCTCGGCCAGGAGGGCGGCGCCCATTAGTTCGGAAAAATTTTGGCCTTCATCCGGGGACGGGGGGTTCGGTTCGATGATGTCCGGCGTTTCCTCCGGCCGAAGGCAGCCCACGCCGTGGTAGCCGCAAGGGTCGGCTTCGGCCGGGGCGTAGCCCTTGCCCTTGGTGGTGACCACGTGCACCAGAACCGGCCGATCCAGGTTGGCGGCTCTGCTCAAGGCCTCAATGAGGGTTCCCAGGTCGTGGCCGTCAAAGGGCCCCAGGTATCTTAGGCCAAGGGATTCAAAAAAGCTGCTGGGGGGGGTCATAAAGCCCTTGAGCATCTCTTCCAGGCGGCGCAGGAAATCTATCAGCCGCCGGCCGTACCTGGATTGAGTAAGGCCGCCCTTTATTTTCTGCCGCAGCCGTACATAGCCGGCCCGGGTGACCAGGAGCGAGAGGTATTCCGAAAGCCCCCCCACATTGGGGCTGATGGACATGTTGTTGTCATTGAGGATGATGAGGAGCTTTTTTTTCAAGGCGCCGGCGTGGTTTAAGGCTTCCAGGGCCTGTCCGCCGGTCAGGGCGCCGTCGCCCACCACCGCGGCCACCACATGGTTTCGGCCGGCCAGGTCCCGGGCCGCGGCCAGGCCCAGGGCGGCCGAAATGGAGGTCGAGGAATGGCCGGTGTCGAAGCAGTCGTAGGGGCTTTCCAGCCGATTGGGGAAGCCGGAGAGGCCGCCTTTAAGGCGCAGGCTATCGAAGCGGTCGCGCCGGCCGGTGAGCAGCTTGTGAGCATAGGCCTGGTGCCCCACATCGAAGATTATTTGGTCTTCGGGGGCCTTCAAGACATAGTGGAGGGCGATGATCAGCTCCACGGCGCCCAGTGAGGAGGCCAGGTGACCGCCGTTTCTGGTCACCACCCGGATGATTTCCCGGCGCAGCTCTTCGGCCAGGCGCGAAAGATCACGGCGGGGTATTTTTTTCAGATCATGAGGCCCGGCAATGGTCTCCAGGAGGGAGGCCGGGGGCGGCTCGCTAGGGGGCATGGGTGTTATAATTCCCAAAATTCAACCCTGGCGTTCGTCCAGGGCGGCGATGAGGCCGGCCAGATGGCGGGCCCGGGTACCGAAAACTTCTATTTTGGCCAGGATTTTCCGGTGCAAATCCTTCATTTCCCTTTCCGCCGCGCCCTGGCCCAAAAGGGCGGGCAGGGTGGCCTTGCCCCGGGCGGCATCGCTGCCCACAGCCTTGCCGGTGAGGGCCGGGTCGCCGGAGAGATTCAAAAGATCGTCGCGGATCTGAAAGGCCAGGCCCAGGTCGAGGCCCAGGCCCCACAGGCGCCGAAGGTCGGGGGGGCCGCCCCCGGCCAGGACGGCCCCGCCGGCCAGGGCGGCGGCCATCAGGGCGCCGGTCTTGAGACTTTCCATGACCCGGACTTCTTCGGGGGCGCCCGGGGCTCCCCGCCCTTCCAGGGCCAGGTCCATGGCTTGGCCGCCCACCATGCCCGCCGCTCCCGCTCCCCGGGCCAAAAAGGCCGCGGCCTGGCCCAGGCGTCCGGCGGCCGGGCCTTTATGGCCGGCCAAGCTGGAGAAGGCCAGGGTCAGGAGGGCATCGCCGGCCAAAATGGCCGGCCCCTCGCCGAAAACCTTGTGGCAGGTCGGCCGCCCCCGGCGCATATCGTCATTATCCATGGAGGGCAGGTCGTCGTGAACCAGGGAATAGGCGTGGACCATCTCCACGGCCATGGCCAGGGGCAGCGCGGCCCGGGCCCGGCCGCCCACCGCCTCGGCCGCGGCCAGGGCCAGGAGGGGCCGGAGTCGCTTGCCCCCCCCCAAAAGGGAGTAGCGCATGGCCTCCTCCAAATGCGCCAAGCCCTTCCGGGCCAGGTTCAGCCTCTTGAGAGACCGGTCAAGGCAGGAGTCTATGACCGCCAACTGCCGGCCGCGCCAGGCTTCAAAGCCGGAACGCGAATGAACGAGGCCGGTCATCCGTCCTCATCCGGCGGCAGTTCCAGGGGCTCGGCCAGGGGGCGGCCGGCCAGGTCCCGGGTGAGCCGTTCCACCCGTCCGGCCGCCTCGTCCAGCTTCTTCCTTAAGGCCGCGCTCAAGCTCAGGCCCTCTTCGAAGGCGGCCAGGGCCTGGTCCAGACCCAGGCGGCGATCCTCCAGCCTGCCCACCAGCTCTTCCAGCCGGGCGAGGCCTTCCTCAAAGGCCGGTTCTTTTTTTTTCATTCCAGCTCCTCCACGATTTCTTTCACCTGGGAAATAAAGCCTCCTTCGGCCAGCCGCACCTGGAGAATCTCTCCCGGGCTGAGGGTCCGGCCGGCCGTGACCGGCGTGGCCCGGCCCGGACGCGTCACCAGGGCGTAACCCCGTTTCAGGACGGCTTGGGGAGAGAGGTCGTTCAGCCGGGCGGATAAGAGGGCCAGGCGGGCCCGCTCTTCATCCAGCCTGGCGGTCCAGACCCTTTGCCTTCGGTCTTCCAGGGCGGCCAGGTTCCGGCGGGCCGCGGCCGGCCAAAAATCGGGGCCGATGAGCCAGAGGGCGGCCGAGGCGGCCTGCAACCGGGCCCGGAGCCCGGCCAGGGCTTCGGCTCCGCCCCGGATCAGGCGGGCGGTCAGTTGGTCCAGCCTCAGGCTCCCGAAACCCAGGCGGTCTTCAAAGCGCCCCAGGGTTCGCTCCAGCCCGGTCAGCCTGTACTGGAACCGGGCCTGGTTTTCCAGGGCCTGGCGTTTAAGGGAAGCCGCCAGGCTCTCCAGCTTCTCCCGGCGCTGGAGCAGAAGCCGGTCCAGGGCCCGCCTGAGCCTAAGGCCCGCTTCCGCCAGGTGCGCCGAAAGGGCTCCCTGGTCACGGAAAACCGCCTCGGCCGCGGCTGTGGGGGTTATGGCCCGGGCATCGGCGGCCAGTTCCGCCAGGGTCAGGTCCGTGGAATGACCGACAGCCGCCAAGGTCACGGTCCGGGAAGCGGCCAGGGCCCGGACGACCGGTTCCTCGTTGAAGGCCCACAGGTCGGCCAGGCTGCCCCCTCCCCGGGTCAGCACGATGAGGTCAAAACCGCCCCAGGAATTCAGATCGCTGAGGGCTTGGGCGATCTCCCGGGCCGCCTCCGGGCCCTGGACCCGGACCGGGTAGAGGCTTATGGCCGCCCCGGGCCGCCGGGCCAGGGCGGTTTTGAGGAAATCCTGGGCCGCGGCGCCGGCCGGAGAAGTGACCAGGGCCACCCTGGCCGGCCAATAAGGCAATGGCCTTTTGCGCTCTTCCGCGAAAAGCCCTTCGGCCCCCAAAGCCTTTTTCATTTTTTCAAAGGCCAGCTTGAAGGCGCCGTCGCCTTGGGGTTCAAGGTAGTCAACCACCAGTTGAAAATCGCCCCGGGGCGCGTAGAGCCCCAGTCGTCCCCGGGCCAGGACGGAGAGGCCCTCCTCCAGGGCCGCCCCCACATAGGCCCGGCGGCCCTTCCAAAGGACCGCTTTCAGGCGGGCCGCACTGTCCTTGATCACGAAATAAGCGTGGCCGGAGGCGGCCAGGTTCAGCTCGGCAATTTCCCCTTCCAGCCAGATGTGGCCGAAATCCTGGTCAAAGACGGCCTGGAGCCGGTCCGCCAGGGTGGTCGGCGTGAAGACGAATTTTTCAAAAATGGAATCCATCTCAAATTTCGTATAACCTTGAAGCTGGAAAAAAAAGAGTAAACAATATATTATTGCATAACTTCGCCCAAAGGGGAACCAATATGAAAAAAATCCTCCTGCCCTTCTTTTTCGTTCTTCTGCTGGAACTTACCGGCTGCCGGGGAGAGCCGGCCCCCACGGCCCCTGCCGCGGACCCGTCGGCGCCCCAGGCCCGGGTGAACGGCGACACCCTGGTGGAGGCCGCCCTGGGCGAGGCCTCCAACCTCATCCCGGCCCTGGCCAGCGACTCGGCCTCCTTCGCCGTCATAGACAGGGTCTATGACGGCCTGGTCAAGATGGACAAGGACCTGAACCTGGTCCCGGCCCTGGCCGAGGCCTGGGAGTTTTCCGAGGATCAGCGCACCCTCACCTTCAAGCTGCGCCAGGGTGTGCGCTGGCACGACGGCGAGCCTTTCACGGCCCGGGACGCCCTCTTCACCTATGAACTCATGGTTGACCCCCTAACGCCCACGGCCTACGCCAATTCCTTCCAGCAGATAGAAAAGGCCGAGGCGGTGGACGACCACACCTTCCGCGTCACCTACCGGCGGCCCCTGGCCAAGGCCTTAAGCACCTGGAGCTTCTCCATCATGCCGGCCCATCTCCTGGAAGGCCAGGATCTCTCCGCCAGCCCCCTGGCCCGCCAGCCCGTCGGCACCGGACCATATAAAATGGAAAAATGGGAGGCCGGCCAGAGGCTGACCCTGGCGGCCAACGACGACTACTTCGAGGGCCGCCCCCATATCGACCGGGTGGTCGTCAAGGTCATTCCCGATCTCAACGCCCAGATGCTGGAACTTTTGGCCGGCAACATAGACACCATGAACCTCACCCCGGACCAGTATGAGGAAAAGAGCGGGTCGGCCGGTTTCACCGCCGCCTACAACGCCTTCCGCTACCCGGCCTTCAGCTACGGCTACCTGGGCTTTAACCTGAAACGGCCCCTATTCCAGGATCAGCGGGTGCGCCAGGCCCTGGCCTATGCCATAGACAAGGAGGAAATAGTCGAAGGCGTGCTCCTGGGGCTGGGGCGGGTGGCCAACGGCCCCTTCAAACCCGATATGTGGGCCAACAACCAAAAGGTCGCTCCCTATCCCTACGACCCGGCCAAGGCCCGGGCCCTCCTGGCCGAGGCCGGCTGGACAGAGGAGGGCGGCCTTCTGGTCAAAGGCGGCCGGCCCCTCAGCTTCACCATCCTCACCAACCAGGGCAACAAGACCCGGGAACAGGTGGGGACCATCATCCAGGCCCGACTCAAGGAAATCGGCATCGAGGTCAAGCTCCAGGTCATCGAGTGGGCCGCCTTTCTCAAGGAATACCTGGACCGGGGCAATTTCGACGCCATAATTATGGGCTGGACCATACCCAACGACCCGGACATGTTCGACATCTGGCATTCCAGCAAAAACCGGCCAGGAGAACTCAATTTCATAGGCTATAAAAACGAGGAGGTCGACCACCTGGTGGACGAGGCCCGCTTCATCCTGGACCAGGCCGGGCGCAAAAAGGCCTATGACCGGGTACAGGAAATTCTCCGCGATGAAGCTCCCTATGTCTTTCTCTACGTCCCGGACGCGCTGCCGGCGGTGGCCCGGCGTTTCATAGGCCCGGAAGTGGGCCCCGGGGGCCTGGGGCATAATTTCAACCAATGGTTCGTGCCCCTGGCCAACCAGAAATATAAATGAATTAAGGTTAATGTTCATGCTGAAAAAGATAAAGAACCTCCTTCCGACCCTGGCTCTTTTGGCGCTCCTGGTCAAGTTCCCCACCCTGGCCTATTTCATAGTCCTCTTATTGGTTCTGATCTTCGTCCACGAACTGGGGCATTTTCTGGCCGCCAAAATGGTGGGGGTGCGGGTGGAAACCTTTTCTCTGGGCTTTCCCCCCAAGGCCTGGTCGCGCACCGTGGGCGAGACCGAATACCAACTGGCCTGGCTGCCCCTGGGCGGCTATGTGTCCTTGTTCGGCCAGGATCCGAGTTCCGTGGAAGCCATCCCGCCGGAGCTGGAGCGCCGGTCCTATCTCCACCAGAAGCCCTTGGCCAAGATATTCATCTGCCTGGCCGGGCCGGCCTTCAACATCATTTTCGCCGCCCTCTTGTTCTGGGGCCTCATCTGGACCGGAGGCATCAAGCACCTGCCCCCGATCCTGGGGCCGGTGGCCCCCGGAAGCCCGGCCCATGAAGCCGGCCTGAACCCGGGCGACCGCCTATTGGCCGTGGACGGCCGGACGGCCCTCTACTTCGACGCCCTGGATACCGCCCTGGCCGAGGGCGGCGGGGCGCCCCTGGAACTGGTCATCGGCCGGGACGGCCAGCCGGACCGCGCCCTGACACTGACCCCGGTCCCCCGCGAAATTCGCGACCTCTTCGGCGAGATTCGCACCGTTTATGAGCTGGGCCTGAGCCCCCGCCAGAAGCCGGTGGTGGAGCGGACCGCGGCCGGTTCCCCGGCGGAGGCCGCCGGGCTGGCCTCGGGCGACCTCATCGTGGCCATTGACGGCCGCCCCACGCCCGACTGGGAGGATGTGCTGGAGGCCGTCCAGGGGCCAAAGGACCAGCGGGGGAGCACCACCCGCCCCGCCCGCCTCATGCCCATGACCTTCACCGTGGACCGGGACGGGCAAGCCCTGAACCTGACCATAACGCCTAAGATCAATACCGGCCTCAACCAGGACGGCGAGGTCACCTATACGCCCATGGTGGGCATAGAATCCCGCCTGGAAGTTCTGGTGGAGCCGGTGGGCTTTGTAAAGGCCGGGGGCCTGGCCGCTCTGGAGACGGCCAACATGGTCGGCCTGATTTTAAAATCAGTGCAGAAACTCGTCACCGGCCAGATTTCGGCCAAAACCCTGGGCGGGCCCATCCTCATCGCCGAGGTCACCGGCGACCGGGCCAAGGCCGGCTGGGAATCCCTTCTGAACCTGGCCGCCTTCATAAGCGTCAACTTAGGGATTCTGAACCTTCTGCCCATACCTGTCCTGGACGGCGGTCAGATAATGTTTTTCCTCATCGAGGCCCTGCGCCGGCGGCGGCTGAGCCAGCGGTTCCGCGAAGCCGCCCAATGGGTGGGGGTGGTCTGCCTGGGCCTTTTGATGATCCTGGTTTTTTACAACGACATCGACCGCCTCATCACCCGGTTTTCCCACCCCGTTGAAGCGCCGGCCCCGCCCTTGGAGGGCCTCCCGTGAAGCCCTTGACCGTCCTGGCCTGGGATACGGCCACGGACCGCTCCGCGGCCGCCCTGATCCGCTGGCGTAACGGGGAGACGGAAATACTGGCCGACCACAAGGGCGATTCGGGTCTCCATTCCCAGAAATTGCCCCCCCTGGCGGCCCGGATGCTGGAGGAACACAACCTGGCGCCCCGAGAGGTGGACCTGGTGGCGGTCGGCCGCGGTCCCGGCAGTTTCACCGGTCTCCGCACCGGCCTGGCCCTGGCCAAGGGCCTGGCCCTGCGCGCCGGCCGGCCTGTCCTGGGCC
>Ga0099364_10006017_pt1 | contig 17784 bp, 18 predicted proteins | sample TergutTh196P3_FD_73070 | JGI IMG/M metagenome (GOLD analysis project Ga0099364, IMG submission 73070) | Microcerotermes parvus P3 segment gut microbial communities from Pointe-Noire, Republic of the Congo - Th196 P3 | ecosystem: Host-associated > Arthropoda: Insects > Digestive system > Gut ...
CAGCAAAAATTACTTTGATGTTCCAAATCAATGCGAGAGTGGTGGAACTGGTAGACACGCTAGATTTAGGATCTAGTGCCTATGGTATAAGGGTTCGAGTCCCTTCTCTCGCAGAAATAAGAGAGATAGAAGGCGAGTCCCTTCTCTCGCACGAATTACAACTAAACGAGGAAAATGGTGTCAATATCTAAAGAAATTACCCGGCTGGAGCATTCAGCGGTAAAATTAACTCTTACTGTGGGAAAAGATCAGGTGCGCTCCCAATATGATGATCTTATCAAGGATTATGTTAAATCTGCGGCCATTCCCGGCTTTCGCAAGGGAAAGGTACCGCGGGATGTTCTGGAAAGAAAGTTCGGTACTGCATTAAAAGAAGAAGCATTGAGTAAAATTCTAAACAAGGTAATCGAAGAAACCTTTGCAGACGAAAGCTTTCCCAAGGAAGACCATCCTCTTCCATATTCCACACCACGGCTTGACGAAGAAAACGAGCTGCTACTGGAATTGGATAATGACCTGGTTTTTTCTGTTGTTTATGATGTGCTTCCCCAGCTTGTTGTAGGAAACTGGAAGGGTCTGGAGCTGGAAGTTCCCGATGTAAAAGTGGAAGACGAGGATATAAGCCGGGAACTGGAGGCCATTCGGGAACGAAATGCCATTGTTCTGGACAAGGATGACGATGCAGCAGCAGCCAAAGATCATGTGGTTACGGTGAATTACTGCGAGCTTGAGGAAGGGAAAGAAATACCAGGTACCGAACGGCAGGATTTTGTTTTTACTCTTGGCACAGGTTACAATCTGTATCAGTTTGATGACGATATTATCGGGATGAAAAAGGGGGAGACAAAAGATATAGCGAAAAGCTTCCCCGAAGATTATGCCCAAAAAGAGCTGGCAGGCAAAAATATCAAACTGCGTGTTACCTTAACTGCTTTAAAAGAAAAAAAACTGCCCGAGCTGGACGATGAACTTGCCCAGGATGTTGATGAAAAATTCAATACCCTGGAAGACCTTAAAACCAGCATTCGGGAACGCTTGGAACAAAATCTGCAGAAACGGCTTAAGGATATTACCATTGGCAAAATCCTGGATAAGGTGCTGGAAACTACGCCTATCGATCTTCCCCAATCCATGGTAAACCTGGAACTGGATGCCCGATTAAGAAATGTTGCCCGTCGTTACAATACCGATCCCGAAGATCTGTTAAAAATCATGGCCCAAATGGGGCAGGATCCGGAACAAATTCGCTTAGGATGGAAGGATGATGCAGAAAAAGCGCTAAAAAGCCGTTTAATTGTAGAAACTCTAATACGCGATATGAAACTGGAAGCTTCGGATGAAGAAATTAATATGGAAATTGAAAAACGCTGTGCCGAAACAGATAGTCCTAACGAAGCAGAGCAGATAAAAAAGTACTATGAACAGGAAAATGCTCTGGATTATTTGGGAGAAGAGATCAAGGAAGTAAAACTTTTTGACCTTTTTGAAGCAGAAAACAAGGTAAAAATAGGAAAAAAAGAGAGCTATCTGGATATTATGTCCAATAAATGGTAAGCTGATAATAGGAGAAACTATGGCCCATATCCTTCCCCATGTTGTAGAACAAACAGGCATGGGTGAGCGGTACTATGATATATATTCCCGCCTCCTTTCCGACCGCATTATTTTTTTGGATGGGGAAATAAGCGATCTTAATGCCGATCTAACGGTAGCTCAAATACTCTTTTTGGATGGTCAGACTACAGAGAAGGACATTAATTTGTATATAAATTCGCCCGGCGGTTTGGTTACTGCCGGATTGGCAATTTACGATACCATCCAGCATGTAAAGTCCAATGTACAGACTATATGCCTGGGTCAGGCAGCCAGCATTGCCGCTCTTGTTCTTGCTTCCGGAACGCCGGGGAAACGCCTTATCCTGCCCTCTGCCCGCGTAGTAATACACCAGCCTTGGGGGGGAGCCCACGGCCAGGCACGGGATATAGGAATACAAGCCAAAGAGATTCTTCGCTTAAAAAAGATCACAATAGATTATTTTGCCCGGCATACGGGCAAGGATTCCGACCGGATTGCTTTGGATCTGGAACGGGACTTTTTTATGTCCGCTGAAGAGGCGGTTGCCTACGGCATTGCCGACAGGGTTCTGGTAAAGGAAAAAGATGGCCCGGCTGCGTAATAATTACAGCGGCGGCGAACGATCCTGTTCGTTCTGCGGAAAAAGCGCTGATATGGTACGGCGGATTATCGCTGGTCCCAATGAAGTGTTTATTTGCGATGAATGTGTCGAGGTCTGCCGGAAAATTTTATTTGAGGAAGAGCAGGATCTAACTGCCCAGTTTACCGGCGATATACCCACACCAATAGAAATTAAAAAATATCTGGATATGTTTATAGTGGGTCAGGACGACGCCAAAAAAGCCCTTGCTGTTGCTGTATACAACCACTACAAGCGCATAGCAAATCCTTCCAAGGATCCGGAAGATGTAGAAATAGAAAAAGCCAATGTATTAATGATAGGCCCTACGGGGACAGGAAAAACACTTCTGGCCAGAACCCTTGCACGTAAGCTTAAAGTTCCCTTTGCCCTGGTAGATGCTACGACGCTTACCGAAGCAGGTTATGTTGGCGAAGATGTAGAAAACATACTCCTTAAGCTTATACAGAATGCCGGGGGAAATATTGCATCTGCCGAGCGGGGTATAGTGTATATTGATGAAATCGATAAAATTGCCCGCAAGGGAGAAAATGTTTCCATTACCCGTGATGTTTCCGGAGAAGGTGTCCAGCAGGCCCTGTTAAAAATTGTAGAGGGAACCATAGCTGCTGTGCCTCCCCAGGGAGGACGCAAGCACCCCAATCAAGAGATGATCCGCATAGATACAACAAATATTCTGTTTATCTGCGGGGGTGCCTTTGTAGGATTGGACAAAACCATAGAACGGCGCGTGGTCGAGCATCCAATGGGATTTGGAGCAAATGTTCAGGATAATAAAGAAAGAAGCCTGGGAGAACTGTACTCCAAGCTGCATCCGGACGATCTTATCCGTTTTGGAATGATTCCCGAATTTATCGGACGGCTTCCCATTGTAGTAAGCCTGGAAGAACTCCGCAAGGAAGATCTTAAGCGCATTATTACCGAACCTCGGAATGCCATTGTCAAGCAGTTTCAGGCATCATTGGCTTATGACGATGTTCAGCTTGAATTTACCGAAGGGGCCATTGAAGCCATTGCCGAAACAGCAATTAAGCAAAAAACCGGCGCACGGGGACTTAGGGCAATTATAGAACGGCTTATGACAGATCTTATGTTCGAAATCCCCTCTATGGAAGGAAGTAAACGGGTAATAATTACCGAGGATACCGTAGAGAAATCCGAACCGCCGGAAATCGTAGAATTGCAAAAAACTGCATGAAATCTGAACTATGCGCTTCTCTTTTGGCTGCAAACCATGCCTATATCGCCAGGGATGTACTGGAAGCAGAAGCTAGAGGTATAAAGCGCTTTCATATTGATGTTACCGATGGGCACTATACCGAAGAACTTACCTTTGGTGTGCATTTGGTAAAGGATCTGCGCAGGGAAACCAAAGCAATTTTGGATGTGCATCTGGCTGTTTTTAATATGAGCGCTATTCTGGGGACCTTTCTGGAAAGCGGAGCGGATCAGATCACCATACAATACGAAAGCTGTGAATTACCCCAGCGCATGCTTGCTCTTTTACAAAAACACCGCATAACAACAGCAATAAGCTTTATTCCTGCAACGGGCTTTGATCGCATAGAATATTTTTTGGATGAAGCTGATATTATCAGCATACTTGGCGTTGATCCTGGCATTGGCGGCCAGAGCTTTATGCCCAAAGTTCTGGATAAAATAGAAAAAGCTGCCTCTGCCATAAGCCGGCGGGGCCTGCAAACCCGCATTGCCGTAGACGGCGGCCTTACGGTAAACAACTGCCGCAGTATTGCAGATGCCGGGGCTGATATTCTGGTTATGGGAAGCAGTATCTTTGCCGGCGCTTCGATAGCTGACAATGTTAAATCGCTTTTGGGAGTCCGCTAATTAACGCGGATGAAGACGAATGAATTTATATTGACAAACATTTACTCATGTACTAACATTAGATCACCTAGTGTTTTATGCTATGGGTACCTATCTAACTGCCATATCGTTATGAAATAATTAAGGCAACGACAAATATGCCGGCATTTCAAATTTACTAAGGAATACACAAATTGCTGAACTCCGCAAACTTCTCATGCTATATATTGAAAAGAATGATAAGCATGTTAATGATATAATCATAGCCCTGAACAATCTGATTAAACAGCCAAAAGGAACCAAAACAATTGGGTTTACCCCCTAATTGTACGCCACGGATGGAAGGAATTTTTTTAGTATCTTATTCGTGATAATGTCTCCCTTTGGGTTGTGAGACGAGAAAAGAGTCAACGAATGACACTAATGTTTTTTTATGTATTTTATTCGTAATTATTCGTGTTAATTCGTTGATCCTTTCTCCGCGCCCCCGCGTGAGGTATCTACCCCAGTATCCCCACCAGAGTTTTGGACTCATCCTTTAATGCATGGTAGGTAACTTCGTATTGGCGAACATATTCCTTATATGCCTGGTTATGCTGCATATTGGGCTGTATACTTTTACCCTTGCGTACCATGGCGGCCGCCGCGCTGACTATATCTTTATGCCATCCTGCTCCAACGGCGGCAAGTATGCCAGAACCTAATGAAACTGCATTTTGATCTTCGGGTATCATAATTTGTTTTCCTGTTACATCGGAAAGAATCTGCATCCATAAATCACTTTGTGTTGCTCCGCCGCAGGCGATTATTTCGTCTATGCGGAAATGCTGTTCCATGGTATTGAGTATTACCTGGGTTCCGTATACCACCCCTTCCATGATGGCACGGAAAATGTGCGCAGGGCCATGCTTTAAAGTAAGTCCTCTTATGACTCCCCGGCTTAGGGGATCGACCCAGGGGGTACGGTTGCCCTGCCAGTGTTCCAGCAATACCAGGCCTTCCGAACCGGGGGGCAGGACAGCGGCATCTTCGTTCATAATATCGTACAGGGAACAGTTGCGCTTTTCTGCACGGGCCTTGATTTCTGCATTGATAAAGTTGGTCATAAACCATTTCATAATCGAACCGGTAGAAATTTGTCCTGCTTCTACCACCCAGGCGCCGGGGATTAACGAATCGGGAAAGCTGCCAAAAAGTCCCTTTACATGAAGTTCTTTGTCCGATAGTCCTATGTGAAGCTGGGAAGAGCCGGTTATTAGGGCAAGCTGTCCGGGCTTTAAGGCATTTACTCCGACTACTCCTATATATGCATCGGCACCGCCCCCTGCTATGGGTATACCTTTGCTTAGCCCGGTTTTTTCCGCCATTTCTGCAGAAAGACCTGCCACCACTTCGCCAAGTTTAACGATGCGTTTGGGAAGTTTTTCTTCTATATCGTCAAGGCCTATTGTATTGTACAGGGAAACGGGTCTTCCCCCTTCTCTGAAATTATAAAACCATCTAATGGAAGTTACATTGATATTTGCAGTTATTTCTCCGCTAAGCCTATAGGCAAGCCAGTCGGTATGATCAAAGATCGTTGCCGCTTGCTTGTAGATTTCCGGTTCATTCCGTTTTATCCACAATACCTTGCAGGGAAACCATTCGGCCGATACATTGCCAAAACCGGTATACTTTAGGGCATTGTCTCCGCAGCGGGCTATTTCCTCTGCTTCCTTGGCAGCTCTTATATCCATCCACATGACTGCATCCCGAAGGGGTTTTCCATTTTTGTCAAGGAATACTACCGTACAGGAGGTTCCATCTACTCCTATGCCCTTTACCGAAGCAGGATCAATTCCCGAAGTCTTAATGGCAGAACAAATGGATTCCACCAGGGATTTATCCCATTGGTCAATATTCTGCTCGCCCCAGCCGGGATGAAGGTGAATATTTTTGTTTTCGCTTACCCCAAATCCCATGCAGTTTCCTGCTTCGTCATATACGCCGGTGCGTACACTTTCTGTTCCTGCATCAATTCCCAATACATAATTTGCCATTATCTGCTCCTTGGTATTTAGTATCCTTGGTCGTTTAGTATACAATACAATTTTGATTTTTGGTATACTAAAGTTTGCTAAAGGATTTTATAAATGCTTGGAATGAATCACAAACTTGCGCAGCTTGAAAAAGAAGGAAAACCCATTTTTACCGGAATTGTCGGGGCCGGATATACAGGACGAAGCATGGCAGGCCAAATGCTGAGTATGAAGGGTATACGACCTGCGGTATTAATTGATATCGATATAGAAAAAGCAAAAAATGTATACAGGGATGCAGGTTTAAACGAAGGTATAGATTTTGCTCTGGCAGAAACAGTACAAGAAGGAAACAAGCTGCTTAATTCGGGCAAATTTGTTGTCAGCACAAATCAAGAACTGGCAACTAAATGCAGTAAAATTCATTGTTCTGTGGATGCAACCGGCGTTCCCGAAGCCGGCGCCAAAATTGCAATCGATGCGATTAACAATAAAAAGCACATTGTAATGCTTAATGTAGAAACCGATGTCTGCATAGGACATATTCTCTACCAAAAGGCTAATGATGCAGGTGTAATTTATTCGGGAAGCGCCGGGGATGAACCGGGATCGGTTATGGAATTGTACGACTTTGCAGATGCTTTGGGTTTTGAAGTACGGGTTATAGGAAAGGGAAAAAACTTTGGTATGGATCATCACTGTACGCCGGAAACAATAAACGAAGAAGCCCGGCAAAGGGGGATCGATGCCAGGATGTTCTGTGCTTTTAGGGACGGAACCAAAACCATGGTAGAGCTAACAGCCATGGCCAATGCAACAGGTTTTCTGCCCGATATAGTTGGCGCTCACGGCGCTTGCGGTACAGTCGAAGAACTGCCCAATCTTCTTTCGTTAAAAAGTGAGGGCAGGGGGGGCATACTGTCAAGTTACCGGACAGTAGAATATGTTAACGGTGTTGCTCCCGGAGTATTTATAATAATAGCTTCCAGCCTGCCCGATGCAAATCATGTCTTTAAATATCTTAATATAGGCAGCGGACCTAACTATGTACTATACAGGCCCTATCATTTAATCAGCCTGGAAACGCCTCTTACCATTGCTAAGGCATGTATCGATCATGAACCAAGCATAGTTCCCCGTGCCGGAATTATTGCAGAAACTGCAAGCATTGCCAAACGGGATCTTAAGACCGGAGAAATGCTTGACGGCATAGGGGGCTATACTGTTAGGGGAACTTTTGTTTCTGCAAAAGAAGCCAAAGAAAAAAAACTCCTTCCTCTGGGTTTGATAAATGCCAAAACAAAGATGCTTAGGGATCTCAATAAAGGAGAATTTATAAGATATGATCATGTACAACTGGACGAAACCAGTTTAATTGCAGAGCTGCGCAGAACCCAGGATGCGCTTTTTAAAAAAGTATGATGGGAGCGGTTACCGTTATTGGCGGTGCAAATATGGATATTAACGGCTTTTCCCGTGATCCCCTTAACATGGAAGATTCCAATCCGGGAATGGTACAATACTGCCCCGGCGGAGTAGGAAGAAACATTGCAGAGAACCTTCACCGCCTTGGAGCGGAGGTCAGGCTTATCAGTGTACTGGGAGATGATCCGGGAGGGCAGCTATTAAAAACTTCCAGCATTCGTATGGGCCTTAACATAGAACACAGTCTTTTTTTGAATAATGCAGATCATGTCAGTTCGGTATACATAGCACTCATGGACAATAGCGGAACAATGAAGCTTGCTCTTTCGGATATGGAAATAATGGAACAGTTGACAGCGGAACATATAAAAAGCAAGGCAGACATTATTAAGGAGAGCGCCATTGTTGTATTGGATACCAATCTGCCGGAACGGATAATACAATTTATTTTGGATCGATTTAAAGCACCGCTCTTTTTTCTGGATGCAGTTTCTGCAAGGAAAGCATCCAGGGCAGCTTCCCGTATTGCATCGTTTGATACGCTTAAGCTGGGCAGTATGGAAGCAGCAGCGCTAAGCGGTGTTAAGCTGTCCGATAATGAGTCCAATAATGGAGATACCGATGCTTTAAGGCTGGAATTGCCGGTAATGCTGGAAGAAACAGCAGACTGGTTTCTTGACAGGGGAGTGAGGCGTATTTTTATTACCCTGGGAAAAAATGGAGTATATACTGCTTCCCAAGCAGGCCACTTCTTTACCCCTGTACGCCGCCTTGAACCGGTAAATACTTCCGGAGGAGGAGATGCCTTTACAGCGGGCATCGTATTCGGTACCCTGCAAGGCTGGGACGAAGAAGCGATAGTTTCTTTTTCCATTGCCATGGCAGGCATTACAATACAAAGTAAACATACTGTCTGCCCGGAAATGAGTTTAGAATTGGTTATTAAAAAATTAGGAGTTAAAAATGAAAAATGAATATCTGGATATTAGCGATGAAGTACAAGCAGCGCTGGAAGGCGGCAAAGCTATAGTAGCTTTGGAAACAACAATTATTTCCCACGGCTTTGCTTATCCGGACAACCTGGAATGTGCAAAAAACTGCGAAAAAATTATCCGGGAAGAAGGAGCAGTTCCAGCAACAATAGGTATCGTTAAGGGAAAAATTAAAGCAGGTTTGTCCGATACAGAACTTGCTTATTTTGCCGAAAACAAAAATCTGCCCAAGTGCAGCCGCAGGGATCTTGCAGCAATAATTGCCCGTGGCAGCTACGGCGCACTCACTGTTGCTGCAACGATGATGGCATGCAAAATGGCCGGAATAAGCTTTTTTGCCACCGGAGGAATAGGCGGGGTTCACCGCGGTGCAGAACATAGCTTTGATATTTCCGCCGATTTGGAAGAGCTGGCACAGACAAATGTTGCGGTTATCTGCGCAGGGGCCAAATCAATTTTGGATATTCCCCTGACTCTGGAATATCTGGAAACTGCCGGTGTTACCATTTTGGGTTTTCAAAGCGATGATTTTCCTGCTTTTTATACACGAAAATCCGGGTATCCGGTAGATTACCGGGTAGAAAATGCAGAGGAAGCAGCCCGTATAGTAAAAATAAAAAACGCTCTTGGAATAAAAAACGGTATTTTAATTACTGTACCAATACCGGAGCAGGATGCAATTAATCCAGTTTATATTAACGATAATATTGAACGAGCCCTGGAACAGGCAGAAGATAAGCATATTAAGGGAAAAGCGCTTACCCCGTTTCTTTTGGCGGAGCTGCAGCGTACCACGGCAGGTAAAAGCTCTGCGGCAAATAAAGCGCTTGTTTATAATAATTGTAGAACAGCCGCTCGCATAGCCAGTGCTTATACAGAGATTTAATTTTTGCAAAAAGTTATTATCAAAAAGTTATTATATAGATGAAATGACAAAATCAGAGATAAGCTGTTTTTGCTTCCTCTACCATGGCAAGGACATTTTCCGGCGGTACATCTGCCTGTATGTTATGGCTTGCGCAAATTACATAAGCGCCGCCCTTGCCCATTTGAACAATACGCTCGCGTACTTCAGCACGAACATCTTCAGGCTTGCCTTTTGAAAGCGTCTTCTGTGTATCTATACCGCCCCAAAATACAATTTTTTCACCAAAATCCTTTTTTAACGCCAGCGGATTCATGTCAGCCGCTTGTGTCTGAATGGGATTAAGTATGTCCACGCCTATTTCGATCAAATCTGGAATGAAACAGCGCATCGAACCGCAGCAGTGATACAATACAGCAGCGTTGGAATGCTCCTTAATGAAACGGATTAGCTTTTCCGTACGCGGTTTAATGAGTTCACGGAAGAGTTCAAGTGAGATCAACGGCGAATTTTGTCCGCCCAGGTCGTCGCCGATTTTTACTATATCGATATATTCCCCAGCCTGACCAAGCAGGCGTTCGGCCATGGCGATTCTTAGTTCCGTTATTCTATCAAGAATGTAATTTGCCAACTCTTTTTCAACCATAATATCCATTAAAAAGTTTTCATACCCGCGAAGATCCTGTGCAAGCATAAAAATAGATCCTCCGCACGAACCAACAATGCTTAAATCGCTGTTTTCATAGATAGGTCGTGCAATGTCACGGAGACCGGTATCGCTGCAAAGATCATCAACACCAGGCCATGGATAGTCTGCAACGGCATCGATATCCTCAAGATTTGCCAAAGGATTGACAACGCTATCGTAATACAGTCCCCCTTCAGGCTTCCGCCAGATTATGCCCCAGACATCTTTATATTCGCTTTGGTCTTTATTTAAAAATTGTAATTTCGTTGTTTTTGAACCCAGGATTTTGAGCGCTTTTGTATCCACACCAAGTTTTTTTACAAATTCATCACAGGGAACAACAAGCTGCTGTCCAAAATCAATGAATTGAACATTATTGTCTTTAATGTCCAGCATTTTCAGTAGTTTTTGGTATGCGTTAATATGCAGAGATGAAACATTAGTTGATCCCAGATCGACAGGCGTTCGATCCGGCTCCTTGTGTGCCAATACAGCCCTGATACGTTCACGTGAAGTCATAAAATCTCCTAAATTACAATAGTACGATCAGCATAAACATTTGTCTACTTATTTAATGGTTTATGTGGTAGTCTATACTTCTATTGGCTAATTCTTTAGTATGTAATGAACTAACTGATTTTAACATGGATTATGGGAAAATAAAATGAATAAATCCTTTGATTTTTTATTTTCAATTGCAAAGAGTTATTATATCGATGAAATGACAAAATCAGAGATAGCTAAACACTATAAAATTTCAAGACCGACTGTAGCATCAATATTAAAGGAATGCAAAGAAAAAGGTATAGTAGAAATCAGGCTTAACAATAACGAGTTAAATAATTCACTGCTTGCGCGCCAATTAATTAAAACATATGGCCTGGAGACAGCAACTATAATTTCAAATGAAAAGGATGATGTAGCTACTTTAACCAAAACTTGTTCTTATGCAGCATTGTTCTTTTCTTCTCTATTAAAAGATAAACTTCGTATTGGAATATCCTGGGGTAATTCACTGTACAATATGATACAGGAACTGGAAGAATCTCCGGTTAATGATTGTACAGTTATTCAGCTTATGGGAGGACTAGGGGGCTCTGTCAAGCTTCCCGATGGTTCTGAGCTTGCCCGTATTCTTGCATCAAAATTGCATGCCCGTTGTTTTATCCTCCTGGCGCCGCTTTTTGTTCGTAGTGAAACATTAAAAAAATCGCTTCTTACAGAAAAAAGAATTAGGGAAACCTACGAAAAAACAAAAGACCTTGATATTGCCCTTGTAGGTATAGGTTCAGCCGATCCAAAAGAAAGCGCTCTGGTACGGGCAGGTTTTGTTTCTCTGGAAGAAGCCTTGGAGATTTACACTACCGGTTCATCCTGCGATCTTTGCGGATACCACTATGACGAACTTGGCCGCCTTATGGATATTTCTGCGAACAAGCGGATAATTGGCATTGATCCGCAGGATTTTTTTAAAATTCCCAGACGTATTGGAATTGCCTGCGGAAAACCAAAAGCCATTGCTATAAAAGCTGCCTTACGGGGAAAACTTATTACTGATATTTTTACTGATGAACACACAGCATCAATAATCCTTGGCTCATAATTTTTTTACATTTGTAAAAAAAACGGCTTTTTTTGGAGGCTTTAGTAAAAAAATCTTGACAAATCTAAACACAAGGTATAAAAATATTTGATAAACTTGCCAGATAAAATGTGGCAAAATTTCCGGATGGAGGCCTATATCCCGGAACGGCATATTGTTTTTGTAGTTATTTTTGCTCTTATTTCGCTGCAAATGCTGATGGGGTTAATCCAGGTATTTCATTACCAAAGAACCCTTAAAAAATGGAGGGGAAAGGGAATTCTTGGTATTGGTCAGAAAAAAGGAGGATTAAAACCAGGAGAAATTTTAATTCTGGTATATAATCGCCAGGAAGACCGGGCAACAAGTGTTCAAAGCATGAAGGGGTATACCATTTTTGCCAATTTTAGGGAAATTAAAGAGTATACCGGAGTTTCTTTGGAAGAATTACGCCGTACCGGTATAGAAAAGGATGCTAAAGAATTTAAAAGGTATAGAAAAAAGCATCCATATAATCCTTCTGTACCGAGTAAAAAAAAGGGTGCATTAATACAAGCTGTAGAAGCAGTAGACCGCTATATGCGGAATAAAAAAGAGGAAGATGAATCAGAACAAAGAATGAACCATTGGGTAGAAGATTAAGGTGGACAGAAGATTAAGGGATTTTTGGGTTGCTGTTAGCGGCCCTTTGAATACATTGCTTTAATTACTGGTCTATTTCATTCGCTAATTAGGAGGAGCGGTATCATGACCAGAAAAAAGCTAACAAATTCGGAGGAAAAGAGATGGGTTTATTAGATGGTTTAGCTAACGGGGCGGCATGGTTTATTAACCTGTTCAACCTGGGAGGGCAGACTTTCATGGGTTTGGTTACCGGGATTATTCCAACCCTGATAGTGCTTATTACATTTGTTAATGCGCTCATTGCTATAATCGGGCATGATAGAGTAGACGGTTTTATGAAGGCGATTAGTAAAAATATGATCCTTCGGTATTCATTGTTCCCGGTTTTAGCCATGTTTATTCTGTGTAACCCGATGGCGTATACTTTTGGGCGGTTTTTAAAAGAAGAACAGAAACCTGCATTCTACGATGCAGCAGTATCTTTCTGTCATCCAATTACAGGGCTTTTTCCCCATGCAAATCCGGGTGAACTTTTTGTCTACCTTGGTATTGCAAACGGAATAACTGCTGTTGGTTTACAACTTGGCCCTATTGCAATCAGGTATTTTCTTGTCGGGGTAGTAGTAATTTTAATCCGCGGTCTTTTAACAGAACGTATTACTATTATGATGATGAAAAGGAAGGATTAATATGGCGTACAAAGCACTAAAAATATCAGCAGGCCGCGGCGGCTGGGGCGGTCCCCTGGTTATTCAACCCACGGCACAGAAAGATAAAATTGTCTCGGTTACCGGCGGCGGCATTGATTCATTAACAAAAAAAATCGCCGAAATGACCGGAGGCACAGCGGTTGATGGTTTTTCTTCCGGTGTACCGGAAGATCAAATAGCAGTTGTAGTTATTGACTGCGGCGGAACAGCCCGCTGCGGAGTATATCCCAAAAAGCGGATACCCACGGTAAACCTTATGACTACCGGGCAATCCGGTCCTTTGGCTAAATTTATAACCGAGGATATATATGTTTCTGGTGTAAAGGCAGAGGATTTAAGTTATGCAGATGGAAGCGAAGCTGTTACACAAAGCGGCGTCACAGGAGGAGAAAAAGTGGCCAGTCCAGTTAGTTCCGAAAAAAGCGGAAACATACTTGTCAACATAGGTAGAGCAGTCGGCAGAATAGTAGGTAAATTCTTCCAGGCAGGACGTGACACTGTTGATATGTGTATTAAGCATATCCTGCCATTTATGGCTTTTATTTCATTAATTATTGGTATCATAAACGGTACAGGTCTGGGCAATATCATTGCCAACACAATAGCTCCCCTTGCAGGTTCACTGCCTGGAATGATGGTAATTTGTATTGTTTGTGCTATTCCAATAATTTCTCCTATTATTGGTCCTGGAGCAGTCATTGCTCAGGTAGTCGGGGTCCTGGTTGGGCAGCAGATTGCCGTAGGAGCTATCAGCCCTGCCATGGCTTTACCAGCCTTGTTTGCCATTAACCCCCAGGTTGGCGGTGACTTTATTCCTGTAGGCCTTGCTCTTGGAGAAGCTGAACCGGAAACGGTAAATATCGGCGTTCCTGCAGTATTGTTCTCTCGTATGATCACAGGACCTATTGCAGTTATTATCGCTTATTTTGCTAGTTTTGGACTCTATTAGAAAAGGGTAAACTAATGGAATACAAAACAACGGTTACAAAACTGGGAGACACTTACCAAGATATGTTTGACGAAGGTTTGGTTATTGTGTTTAACGATAACGCTCCCCCGGAATTAGCCGATCTTTCGGCGCTCCATACTCCCGCCAAGCTTCCTGGAAAAGTCAAGTCCGGTGATGAAGTAGTTCTGGGAGATAAACGTTTTACCGTTACTGCTGTTGGTTCCGAGGCGAATCATACTCTGGAAAAGATGGGACATTGTACCTTTATCTTTACCGGAGAAGATCAGGCTGAACTGGATGGTAATATTATCTTAAAGGGAGACGGTATGCCAAAGCTTAAACCTGGTTCTCCTTTTGAGATTTATTTTAAGTGAGGGTTTAGCTGCCTCGCAGGTTTTCTTGGTAAAAAAAACATACCGTGCTTTTTTGCACGGTATGTGATTTTTACTCTATTTTTTACACAAACTAAGGATGTTTTTAATATGATTGGGATGAATTATAAACTTGCAGAACTTGAAAAAGAAGGTAAACCAATATTTGCAGGCATTGTCGGTGCTGGTCAAATGGGCAAGGGCATGGTAAGCCAGATGTTATCCATGAAAGGCATGCGTCCTGCAGTAGTTGTTGATGTAGTACTGGATAGTGCAAAAAATGCATATAAAGAAGCAGGTTTAAAAGAAGGAGTTGATTTTGCCCAGGCTGATACAATTGAAGAAGGAAACAAACTTCTTGATTCCGGCAAATTTGTTGTCAGCAGTAATAATGAACTTGCAACCAAGTGCCGTACAATACATTGTTCTGTGGATGCTACAGGCGTTCCCGAAGTAGGAGCTAAGGTTGCAGTTGATGCCATTAATAATAAAAAACACATTATCATGCTTAATGTAGAGACTGATGTTTGTATTGGTCATTTATTATATAAATTAGCTACTAATGCCGGAGTAATTTATTCGGGCAGCGACGGAGATGAACCTGGATCGGTAATGGAACTGTACGATTTTGCCGATGCTCTGGGCTTTGAAGTACGGGTGATTGGCAAAGGCAAGAATTTTGGCATGGATCATGAATGTACACCGGATACAATAAGAGAAGAAGCGAATCGAAGGGGTGCAAGCGCAAAAATGTTCTGTGCATTTAGAGATGGTACAAAAACCATGGTAGAGATGACAGCTATGGCCAATGCTACAGGTTTTCTTCCCGATATTATGGGAGCTCATGGACCGTCGGGCCAGGTAAAGGAGCTGCCCACCATACTTTCCTTAAAAAGTGAAGGCAGAGGGGGAATCCTTTCCAGTTACCGGACAGTAGAATATGTTAATGGTATAGCACCTGGGGTGTTTGTTATCATTGCATCTCACCTGCCTAATATAAATCATAACTTTGAATTCCTTCATATGGGCAGCGGGCCCAACCATGTATTATTCCGGCCATTTCATTTAACCAGCCTTGAAACTCCCCTTACTGTTGCCAAGGCATGTATTGATCATCTGCCCACTATTGTTCCCCGTGCAGGACTTATTGCCGAAACCGGAACCATTGCAAAACGGGATCTAAAAACCGGAGAAAAACTTGACGGAATTGGCGGATTTACTGTTCGCGGAACTTTTATTTCTGCCAAAGATGCAAAGGAAAAAAACATACTTCCCATGGGCCTGATAAATAAAAACACCGAAATGATCAAGGATGTTAAGAAAGGTGATTTATTAAGGTATACAGATGTAAAGCTGGATGAGAACAGTTTAATCGTGCAGCTTCGAAAGCTCCAGGATGCGCTTTTTTTATAAAAGACGGCAGGGAAGCGATGTACTCGAAAAAGACAACAATCATTAATAGATCGGGCATACATGCAAGACCGGGTAGCCTATTTGTAAGGGAGGCAAAAAAATACAACTCGGAAATTACCATTGCAAAATTGGATGAAAATGATACTTCTGTAAAGAGTTGTAATGCCAAATCCATAGTAAAGGTTATGGCTATGCTGCTTAAAAAAGGGACTCGTATCGAGATCACAGCAGAGGGAAATGATGAACAGGCTGCTGTGGATGGCCTAATTGCCCTGGTAGACGCTGGACTAAACGACTTGTAGTGCTTGGCCTGGCGTATACGAACAATTAATCGTGAGCTGGATTATCTTTTACTCTTTTAATAGCCTTGCTTACAGAATCTTTTAGCGACGCAGCATAGGATTTTTCGCTCATTGCCTGGGCTGTATACTGAGTACCCAAAAGGGAAACATGGTACAATGGTTTAACAGTATTCATTGCCATTGCTGCCATATCAATTACACAGGTATCACACAGACATATGGATCCCTTATGGGCCGCAATCTGACGGCCTAATTCTTCTACTACCAGCTTTTCTGATTGATTCTCTAAAACATTAAAATCATACTCGTCAACAAATGCCATGGAATCCTCCCATTTATAAATATACTATTATTTATATATTTTCTCCTAGTATGTATTCTCCCTAGTATGTTTTTTCCAAGGAAGTAAAGCGGGCATACCTGGGAATAAACATAATATTCACAAGACCAATGGGCCCGTTGCGCTGTTTGGCTATTATTAGTTCAGTTTCTTTTTTTGGTTCTTTTTTTTGCTTTGCATCTGTTTCCCTGTCCCGGTGAAGAAACATTACCAAATCGGCATCCTGTTCTATAGAACCGGACTCCCGAATATCCGCCAAATTGGGCTGTTTTCCCTCTGCATCCCGGCGAAGCTGGGATAGAGCTATTACCGGTATGTCCAGTTCCCTGGCCAGACTTTTTAAGGAACGGGAAATATCTGCAATTTGTTCATGTCTGGGCAGGTCCCGGCTGTCCGAAGTAATTAATGTTAAATAATCAACAAAAATTACCTTTACGCCGAATTGGGAACATGCACGACGGGCACGGGACCGGAGATCCATGAGTTTCATTCCCGGAGTATCTTCTATGTACAGGGGTGCTTCGTAAATTTTTCCCATTGCATTGGTAATAGTATCCATTTCCCGCTGGGAAAGAAGGCCGCTGCGTATTTTTTCCGATTCTATACCTGCTTCAGAAGAAATAAGCCGCAGACAAAGGTGTACATTGGACATTTCCAGAGAGAAAAATGCCGCAGGGATTTTTTTTCTTATGGCAATATGGGATGCCATGGTTAAGGCAAGGGCTGTTTTTCCAATAGAAGGCCTCGCCCCTATTATTATTAATTCGGAATTTTGAAACCCGGATGTCATTTTATCCAGTTCCTCAAAACCGGATGGTATTCCCGTATAGAATTCTTTTGAAGCACGTAATTTTTCGATCATGGCTATGGTACCGGGCATAAGATCCCGTGTGCTTTTAAAAGAAGAAGAAAGCCGGTTTTCCCCCAGTTCATAAATCCGCTGCTGGGCTTCTTCCAAAACCATGCGGGCTTCTACCGACTCATCAAAGGAATTGGTATTCATTTCTGCCGAAAGCCGGAGCATTGCCCTTCGTAAAGAGCAGTCCTGTACAAGTTTTGAATAGTGATCAATATTGGCGCTGGATGGCACTACATTGGTTAGGGATGCCACATACGCAGGTCCTCCGGCAGCATCAAGTTCACCCATCTTGCGCAGTTCCGCTACTACGGTAATAATGTCGGCTTTTTGCCGTCCCTGGTTGTGCAGGTTTAATATTGCCTGAAAAACCCGCCGGTTGGCTGTGGCATAAAAGTCGTCCGGCCTTATGTACTGTAAAGCGGTATCAATGGTATCGTTGTCAAGCATTACCGCTCCCAGAGCTGCCTGTTCGGCCTCCTGGTTATGAGGCGGAATCCTTTCCTTTAGGGAAGCAGCCATGTCTAAAGCGGGCTTTCTGGGGCAGTATCGGTTTTTGCTTCAGCCGGCTCTGTAGTCTCTATGGGTGTCTGGGTTTGTTCACGGG
>Ga0099364_10006018_pt1 | contig 17783 bp, 19 predicted proteins | sample TergutTh196P3_FD_73070 | JGI IMG/M metagenome (GOLD analysis project Ga0099364, IMG submission 73070) | Microcerotermes parvus P3 segment gut microbial communities from Pointe-Noire, Republic of the Congo - Th196 P3 | ecosystem: Host-associated > Arthropoda: Insects > Digestive system > Gut ...
GGCAGCGGGCAGCGGGCAGCGGGCAGCGGGCAGCGGGCAGCGGGCAGCGGATTTACATGTAAATCCGACCGGCGGCGCGTCGGGTTTATTTGATACGAACAATTTTTTCAGCGGATTCCCTTTCTTGGGGTCCGCTGAAATTTTTTTGCGCGCAAAAAAAAATTTAAAGGAGGTTGTTTAATGAATAAAAATTACATATGGAGAATTAAAGCGATTTGTCTGGCGCTGATGATGATAACGGCGTTCGCGCTTTCGCCGCTGGGGACAGTTCCAGCGTTTGCGCAAACCACTGATAGCGTTCTTGACCTCGACAATCCACCCGCCACCGGCGGCAGATATACTATTAGCGGCGACATCATCATCGTGCGTGAGTCCGACCCAATTACCATAACGGGCGACGGTACGCTCGGCAACCGGAGGATTGCTATCGAAGAAGCCACCGAAATCAACATAGAAGGCGGCACAAAAATTATTCATTCAACAGAAGAATTTTCCGAACAAATAGCCGCGCTCGAAGTGCCCGGCGCTGCGACCATCCACGGGAACGGAGAAGGGATTATCATTTCCGCCACCAACACCGGCCCATTTTATCCCGACGTCTATGGTATTTATGCCGCTCTCGGCAGCATCACAATCTCCGGCGATATTGACGAAATCACCGGCGTATCCAGCACCTCCCCCAGCGCGGGTATTCGTGCCGAACGCGGCAGCGTCACAATCTCCGGCACGGTCGGCGATATCACAGGCGGCAGCAACATATATGAAGGAAGGGGTATTTATGCCGGCGGCAGCGTCACAATCTCCGGCACAGTAGGCGATATCACTAGCGGATCTAGCGGTATTTATACCGGCGGCAGCGTCACAATCTCCGGCACGGTCGGCGATATCACAAGCGAAAAAGGGGACGGTATTTTTGCCTACGGCAGCGTCACAATCTCCGGCACGGTCGGCGATATCACAAGCGTAGAAAGGGACGGTATTTGGGCCATAGGTAGCGTCTCAATCACCGGCACGACCGGCGATATCACCGCCCGTGACAGTGGTATTTCTGCCCGCGCCGGCAGCGTCACAATCTCCGGCAAAATCAACGTAATTTCCGGCGACGTTCCGATAGACGCGGTATCGTACGCCGTTTTGGATTATGTACACCCTGAGCTTCTCATTCCCGATCAGGACAAACTTTTCCCGCCCCTCGATCACACCGTGACATTTAATTACGATGGTATGCTGCCGCCCGGCGGCGATACCCCCAAAATAGCGTATATCGCGGAAGGCGAGCGAAAAATCCCCGAACCGACCGCGCCCGATTACGTCCCGGTACACTGGTACAGGGAACCCGAATTTAAAACCCGGTGGGATTTTGAAACCGACGCGGTAAGCGGCGACATTACGCTGTACGCGCGCGAGATCAGAAGCGGCGGCGGCGGCGGATGCCGCGCAAGCGCGGGCGCGGCGGGAACGCTGCTCCTCGCCGCAATGGCGATTCGCAGGAGAAAGAGATAGCGCAGCGTAAGGGCGGCCGTTTCGGCCACCCTTTGCCGCAGACAACAACCGCCCCTGCTTGAGCGGGGGCGGTTGCGTTTCCTTTTTAACCGGCGGCAGTTCGGCCGGTTAAGATGTATTCGTTGTCTTCTTTGCCGCCGCCGCGCTTGGTTATAAATCCCTCATTTACCATCTCCCGGATAATTGTATAGGCTCTGGTCTGTTTTACGGAGAGAATTTTCTGAACGATCTCGTTGGTAATGAACGGGTTATCGCGCAGATAGTCAAGCACGGCTTTATGCTGCGGTTTTTGCTGCCGTTTGGAGCGGAGTGGTTTGGCATAATTCATGTTTGGCAGGGTCAGCATAAAAGCGCCGTGCGTCGCCGTGATTTCCGGCTTTACTTCAAAATCGTCGTAATACTGCATGATTCGCCGCAGTCCCGTGCCGTATGCCTCTATGTGTTTCAAGCGATAAAAAACATTGGCCAGCTTCTCGTTTCTCGGTTGGGATACTCCGATAAACAAATCCTCTGTCCGAAGGCCGGGCACAAGGCCGCCCAATGACACAAACTCCATGCGGTCATCGTACAGATTGACGATGATACTGCCGGAAAAAGCGTAATCCCTATGAATAATGGAGTTAAGCATTGCTTCGCGGACGGCTTCCTCCGGGTAATCATACTGTTCGATACGGTCAAGTCCCGAAAAGGTGGCGGCCAGGTTGTTGGATAGGCTGAGAAAATCAAATGAGGAACGCATTTGTTTGAAAATAGAACCGTCTATTTCCTTGCGCGTCTTAAATTCGCCCTTTTTAATGCCGCTGAACACGCCAAATTTAACGGTATGGGCGCATTGATCGGACAGCAGCAGCCCTAAATTTGTGTATAGTCCGTCCGCGCCGATAACGCCGAGCGTTCGCATTTGGTTTTCGCCAAACGCCGCGCCGCATCGGGTAAACTCCTCTGTCGCGGCGTTGAACGTCAGTTCCTGCGTCAATGAACGGGCGGCTTCATATTTTATATCAGTTGTGTATTCGCGTTTAAATTCGGTGTTGCTGTCCTCGCGCATTATTCCACCTTCATTTCATATTTTCACAATAATAACACTTCATATCACTTATATCAAATGAAATGATGGAATAGCCAAAGTGAGAAATTGTCACATTAAAAGACAGACACGGAGGTTCCGCCAAATGGATTATTCAGAACTATTCACGCTTCGCTATATGTTATTTACAAATATTTTTAGAGCGTGATAAAATTTGTCACAGTTTGGTGGCGCGGCGGGAACGCTGCTCCTGGCCGCAATGGCGATTCGCAGGAGAAAGAGATAGCGCAGCGTAAGGGCGGCCGCCCTTCGCGGCGGAATAATCACAATAAATTAAAAAGCCGCTATCCTCATCTATCTGTAGGATAGCGGCTTCTTCTTTCCCGTATGGCTTTGTTATAATTGGACCGATAGAGGCAGCACAAAGAAGGAGGTTCCATTCACGATGCCGGTCATTCAGTTTGAAACCACTGTAGAAGGCAATTTGATACGTGTCCCAAAAGAATATGTAAATACAATTCATCCGGGGACAAAAGTAACGGTACGTTTCAATAATAACTTAGAACGTAATTCGGAACCCGTGAAAGCATCACGGACAGGGTTTTTAAAAGACCAATTTACGATACCAAAGGATTTTGACAGAATGTGCGAAACTGAGATAGCAGAAATTTTCGGCCTAAATAAATGAAGTATCTCCTGGACACACATATTTTATTATGGGCTGCCGCCGGAAAACTTCCTCAAAGAGCTATGAAATATATCGAAGACGATTCGAACGAGTTATATTTTAGTTCCGTCAGCATTTGGGAAGTTGTAATAAAACGTCATTTGAACAGGAAAGATTTTGAGATTCAGCCAGTATTATTTTGTCGCGGTTTACACAGCGCAGGTTATATAGAATTGCCGGTAACATCGAAGCACGTACTCACTGTTGAAAAGTTGCCAACGCTGCATAAAGATCCGTTCGACAGATTGCTTCTTGCTCAAGCCATATCTGAGGAACTGGTATTTCTGACGGCTGATGAGATCATTGCACGGTATTCCGGGCCTATTATCCGCGTTTGATTATAAATCCCCCATTTACCATTGAATAATTAGAGTAAAAATTTTTTTAGGGTTGACGAATCGACTATTTTTTACCAACTATTAATAGTAGATGGACAAATAATTTATTGGAGGAGAGAACTATGTCTGACGAAAAAATAACTTGCCGAATCGCCGTACAAATTTGCGCGGGCCGCTTCCCGGACGGCCGGGAGAGGCACAGGACCTTCTCGCTGTGGGGCGTCCGCCCGGATATTTCCCCGGAGGCCATCAGGAGCATAATCCGCGCACTCGCGCCCCTGCTCGAATATCCCATAACGAAAGTCGAGAAAGTGACGAAAAGAGTGATATTTTCCGCCGAAGATGAACGGAACGCCCCGAACGCCGCCCCCCGCGCGGCCATACCCGCGCCGAGGGTTGACGCCGCGCCGGTTGCGGAATCGGGGAAAATTATCCCCTTCCCTGTTTTCCCCGTTACGGAACGCCCCGCGGCTCAAAGGGCGATCGTGTGCGATATCGCGAAATACGGGCGGACGCGCCGTGCGCGCGCGTATGCGGCTACGCCGGGACAAAAGCGTTTCATGCCGGAGAGAGCGCCGCCCGCGCGAATTTGTCGCGCTGGCCGTCGAATGAAGTAGTTACCTCAGATTAATTAATAGCATGAATTGACTGCTCTTTTTGATTGAAAAGCAGCTTACGCTTACCGGGTATTATGTTAAATTTACATACTCCGTTCTCATAGTCAAATTTCCAGTTGAAAAACCTCATGGAATCTGTTCCCAATAAAAGCCTAAACTGAATATCATCGCTCAGGCTGACAAGAAAAGGCCAGTTATAGCCAACATAACCGCCAACTTGTATTTCCGGTAAATAGACTTCGTAGCAATCTTCTATTGACTCACCCGTAGCCACTGTAGGTCTAGCGTCGCCTTCCAATAATTTCCCGGATTTTATCCAACTGTCATCGTATCCAAGCTCATTCAACCATTTCTTACTTATTGTAGTGCTGTTTGCGCCCGTGTCCACTTTATAAGGAAGATACTTCATTGCCGAGGTATTATTTGGCCTAATATAAAAACGCACATATGCAAACCCAAGCTGGTTAAATCTAACCTCAGCCACCTACAACCACTCCTCCTAAGCTGCGCTGATGGTTTAGTCCTTCTATGACGCCGCAAAATGGTTCACGTAGTTCCATAACAAGTGATATAATCTCGTTCTGGTTGTCTCCGACGTATAATACTGTTCCCATTTGACTATCCATGCTGTCCATACTCATGATTATGAAACTATCAGGGTAACGCTCAGATGCTTCTATATCCGTCATGCGCTGATTATCCCCAACCTTTTGGTACATAAAAAACCCTCCTCCAATCGCCTTTTTTTCCGTCGATACATTCATTTTACCTGAATCGGAAAGGTTTTGCGACGTTTTTACAGCAATAAACAACGTATCTATACGTGTTTCCTGGATTGCTTCGACGCTGCTCCCCGCGCGCTGATTCAGGTTGACGGCTCATATCGGGGAGAGTGCCGCCTGCTTGAACTACAGCTGCTGATCCACCACGGTGATGGTGCTGCGGATCATTCCCATCCAGCAGGTGTATTGGAACGTACCAGCGTTTTCGGGAATGAACTCGATGATATTCTCTCCGGGACTGAATGCATACTCAATGCCGTATTCCCTGATAAAAATCCTGTTATTGCAGCCGTTGATACTGCCCGCCGGCGCGTCGATAATCCACTTGACCGGCGTTCCTGCCTGTACTGTGATTGCGGGATAACTCCACGGCGCAAGCGTGCTGTCCACAACTTGAACCGCGTTTTCCACGACCGCGCCGGAAGCGGTCGTCCCGCCGCCAGGCACGTTCCCGAAGCCCGACAAGCTCAAGCCCTGCGAGAGCATCGAGAGGCCGAGAACCACAACCAACACCGCGCCCACAGTCATAGCCTTGCCTGTAAATTTCTTTCCCATTAACGAGCTGACCGCGCCAAGCCCGAACATCAACGGAACGGTTCCCATACTGAACAGGAACATGGATAACGCCCCGGTAAACGGGTTCCCGGTGGACAGAGCATATATCTGCATGGCCTGCAACGGGCCGCAGGGCATAAATCCGTTCAGCAAGCCGACAATCAGGGGGCTTTTGCCGTGTCCTTTTTCCGCATTGATTTTTTGAGTGAAGATTTTCGGCATCCTTGGATTCAGCCTGCGAAGCCACGGGAAAATATCGAGCATATTGATCCCCATGATAATCATGAACAAGCCGGCGGCCAGTTTCAAAACGCCTTGCATGGTATTGGAAAAAGTAATTGCCGAGCCGAGCGCGCCGACCGCAAAACCTATCGCCGTATACGAAACGACCCGCCCGGCGTTGTACATAAAAGCGGGCATAAACGTTGATAACCCGCCGCCCGTTTCGCCTCGACGCGGTATGCACTGTGATAAATTGATGCCGCCGCACATGGCGATACAGTGAACTGACGTGACCAGGCCGATCACAAACACCATTCCATATCCCATTCTCTCATCGGCCAACCGGCTTGGCGCGAGCATGTTCAACAGGCCGAACTGCTCCAGAAGCACATAAAGCGCGGCGATGATAATCAGAAGTCCTATAACGCGCCTTGCGTCCGGCTTACGCCGTTCATTGTCCGCGAGTACCCGGTAATCCAGCTTTTCAATGATTTCGGTAATATCTTTCAATGAAACAATGCCGGCATCATAAGTCAGCACGGCTGTTCCCGCGCTGTAACTTACCTCCGCTTTTTCCACGCCGGCGGTATCGCGAAGTTTCTTTTCGATTATATTTTCACAGTTTACGCAGGTCATCCCGCCGATACTAAGCCGCGTGGTCTTTAAGCCGGAACCCATATGGCCTCCCCCTCCTTAATACGGGCGGGCAATATTTTCAGCATATAAGCCCGTTCAAATGCGATAATCATCCGCGCCCGCGTTTCTTTTACTGTCAAGTATCATTTGCAGTGTTATATTGTCAAGATATTCATCGATAACTCTTTGAAGACCTTCCCATACCGGCAAGGTTTTGCAATAACTGCTGCGCTCACATTGATTAAAATCGTCCTCCAAACATGAAACGGGACAAATGCCGCCTTCCGTAATCCTCAAAATCTGCCCTACCGTATACTTATCCGGCTCTTTGGAAAGCATATAGCCCCCCTGGGGCCCGCGATTTGCGCGCAGTATGCCGGAATTATTCAGCAGCGTGATGATTTGCTCCAAATATTTTTTTGATATTCCCTGTCTTTCCGCAATGCTTTTTAAGGAGATGAATCCTTTATCCTTATGTTCAGCCAAGTCCAGAAGCATCCGCAGGGAATAACGGCCTTTGGTTGATATTTTCATATTACTTGCTCATCGCCCTTTCAAAATTGCCGATAATACCCTCCGCTAAGAGCATAACGAATTACATATTAAATACATAGTTTTACTATATTGTATATGTATGCAAATACATGTCAAGATTCGTAAACAATTTTGAAATCATAAATGACCACTCATCCTTTCCGCGTGAAACAAAACGCATCTATCCTTTTCTCCTTTTTCTCCATTCTCGCCTTGTTTTAGGAGAGAATGGAGATATAATACGAAAGCAATGGCGTGGAGGAGATTTGATAATGATTGAAAATACAACTGTTGAATTAAAACGAGAATATAACGAAAAAGTAAATAATACAATGCTGGCATTCTTAAACACCGAAGGCGGGGAGCTTTATCTTGGGTTGTCCAATGATAATTCGGTTTACGGAATTGAAGAAAACATTGACTTAGAGGCAAGAAGGGTAATCACCAGCTTCCGGGATTCAATTACGCCGGACCCATCGGGTTATTTTAGTGTGGAACCTGAAAACCGGAACGGTAAATACATTCTGAAAATAACAGTAGAGCGAGGCAGCGCAATCCCTTACTGCTTTTCCAAGTACGGTTTGGTTCCGCAGGGCGTTTATGTCCGCGTCGGGAGCAACACGGTCATGGCTACCCGCGAGCATATCCGCCAGATGATTAAGGACAACGGTTCCGGCCAATTTATTGCCGAATTATCTATTGAACAAAATTTGACATTTGAATGCGCTGACAAGATTTTCGCCGATAAAGACGTAAAATTCGGTCATCAGAAAAAACAGTCGCTTGGGCTGATACGTCCAGACGGGCGATACACCAACCTTGCATTAATTCTCTCCGACCAATGTCCATACACTACAAAGTCAGCAATTTTCGAGGGGATGAATAAGGAATATTTCAAAGACCGCAAGGAATTTACAGGTTCTCTCTTTAAACAAATGGATGATGTTTTGGCGTACCTCCGTGTTTATAACCGGATGCGCGGTACATTTGAGGGGGCGTATAGAATCGACCATCCCGACTATCCCGATGTCGCTCTCCGCGAAGCCTATGTCAACGCCTTAATCCACCGGGATTATTATATCGAAGGCAGCGTTCTTATCAGTATGTTTGACAATCGGTTGGAATTTATGTCTTTGGGTGGCGTGATGCCCGGCGTTACCTACGACTTAATACTTGCCGGCGTTTCTGTGGCGCGAAACGAGAAGTTGGCGCAAATTTTCTATCGACTGAATATTATTGAAGCGTTCGGTACGGGAATCCCGCGTATTTTCAGCGCCTATGAGAGTTCTGCTGTAAAGCCGGAAATCCCGATTATTGACGGCGGCTTTTTAATCCGTATACCAAACATGAACTATCTCATTCCGCATACAAAAAGAAACGGAGTTGCTGTAGGCTCTAATGAACAAAGGCTGCTTGCCGCCTTCCCAAAAACCAGCTTCAACAAAGTGGACGCCGCCGAAGTTCTGGGCATCAGCGCGAGCGGCGCATATAAACTCTTGCAGCGTATGAAAGAAAAAGGATTGCTTAACGCCCGGAAATCCGGTAAACAATGGCTTTACAGTTCAATATAAAATGCCTGGCTGTTCGGTGTTCACCGGACAACCAGGCATTTTTTCTGTGATTTTCTTTTTCCGTGTTTCTGTTCTACTGAATCGCTTCAAACCCCTGCCTTAGATCGTCGATGATATCGTCGATATGCTCGGCGCCGATGGAGAGGCGAACGGTGTTTGGCTTGATGCCCGAAGCAAGAAGTTCGCTTTCCCTCATCTGCGAGTGGGTCGTGGTCGCGGGATGTATCACCAGAGATTTCACATCCGCCACATTGGCCAGCAGCGAAAACAGGTTAAGCCCTTCCGTGAAGCGTTTGGCCTTCTCGGCGTCACCCTTCAACTCGAAGGTGAAAATCGACGCGCCGCCGTTCGGAAAGTATTTTTTATACAGTTCGTGATCCTTGTGGCCGGACAGCGAAGGGTGGTTTACCCGTTCCACTAACGGTTGATTTACCAGCCACTCCACTACCTTTTTGGTATTTTCCACATGGCGCTCCACTCGGAAGGATAGGGTTTCAAGCCCCTGCAAAAACAGGAAGGCGTTGAATGGCGAAAGCGCCGCGCCGGTATCGCGGAGAAGCGTCGTTCTTGCTTTGATAATATAAGCCAATTTCCCTACGGCATCAGTGAATACCAGGTCATGATAATTGGGGTTCGGCTGCGACAGACCGGGGAATTTATCATTCTGCGCCCAGTCGAAATGACCGCCGTCAACGATGACGCCGCCGATGGAAGTTCCGTGGCCCCCGATGAATTTGGTTGCCGAGTGTATCACAATATCGACTCCGTAGTCGATTGGGCGCAGTAAATACGGTGTGGCGAATGTGCTGTCAACGAGAACCGGAATGCCGTGCTTGTGGGCGATGGCGACCACCGCCTCGATATCTACGATGCTGGCGTTGGGATTACCGATTGTTTCGAAATATATTGCCTTTGTGTTGGGACGGATTGCTTTTTCGAAATTGGCAGGGTTGCCACCGTCCACTAGAGTGATCTCCACGCCCATATCACGGAATGTGTTGGCAAATAGGTTGTGCGTGCCGCCATAGAGATATTTGTCCGACACGATGTGGTCGCCGTTTTTGGTGATGTTTTGGATAGCGTACGTTACAGCCGCGGCTCCGGAAGCGGTGGCCAGCGCAGCAACGCCGTTTTCCAGCGCCGCCATACGCCTCTCAAATACGTCCCAGGTGGGATTCATGATGCGCGTGTAGATGTTGCCCACCTCGGTGAGCGCGAAGCGATCTGCCGCGGACTTGGATGACGGAAACACGTAAGATGTAGTCTGATAGATCGGCACCGCCCTTGCGTCCGTCGCGGGATCGGGCTTTTCCTGGCCGGCGTGTATCTGAATGGTCTCAAATCTGTAATTTTTGCTACTCATGATAAACCTCCTTCTGGTTTCATAAAACTCTCTCGTATTACATTTAACTCTTTCACTAAACAGCGTTCTTTATGGTTTCATTCATACTCCCCATGCGATATCCAAGCAGGTCTGAAGCTACATAAACGAATCCTATTTTTTTGAATTGATTATAGATTCTTTCTCTCATCTTATAATCCTCAAGTAAACAGAAACCGTCCTGATCGGTTTCGATACGGGCAAGATTTCCATGATAACGCACCCTGACCTGCCTGAAACCTGCATCCAGCAGAAATTGTTCCGCTTTGTCTATCATGGAGAGCCGTTCGGCGGTAATACTTTCCCCATAAGGAAAACGGGATGACAAACAGGCGAAGGATTGTTTGTTCCAGGTAGATAAGCCTATCTCTTTTGATAGAGCCCGAATTTCATCCTTTGTCAGTTTTGCGTGGCGCAGGGGGCTTTTTACACCTTGTTCTTCGACAGCAATATGCCCCGGACGGTAATCCAAGTTATCGTCAGTATTGGAACCTTCCGCGACATGAGTGATTCCCTGTTTTTTTGCAACTAACTGTATCTTTGTGAACAATTCATTTTTGCATAAGTAACAACGGTTAACAGGGTTCTGTGAAAAACCGTCAATATCCAATTCCTCCGAGTCACATATATAGTGGCGTATTCCTTCTCTCGCGCAGAAGTCAACCGTTTCCTTTAATTCGCGTTCGGGAAATGAACAAGAGCGCGCGGTTACAGCAATAACTTGATCGCCTAAAACATCGTGTGCCGTTTTAACCAGGAAAGTTGAATCAACGCCTCCTGAAAAAGCGATTGCAACGCTCCCAAGCTCATGTAGGTATTGCTTTAGCTGTTCATGTTTTACAGCTACAGTATTCATTTTTTTACGGACCCTCAAACATCGGTGTGGAGAGATATCGCTCTCCCGAATCCGGCAGGATCACGACGATAGTCTTGCCCGCGTTTTCCGGCCGCCTGGCCGCTTGCGTTGCCGCCCACGCGGCCGCGCCGGAAGAAATTCCGACCAGCAAACCCTCGGTACGCGCGATCTCGCGGGAGGTTTGAAAGGCGTCCTCATTCCCGACCGTGATTATCTCGTTATAAATCGTCGTATTCAGGACGTCAGGCACAAAACCCGCGCCTATGCCCTGAATCTTGTGCGGACCCGCGCGTCCCTCGCTCAGCATCGGCGAATCGGCCGGTTCTGCCGCGATGATTTCCAACTCAGAGTTCTTTTCTTTCAAGTACTCCCCTGCGCCGGTAATTGTGCCGCCTGTGCCGACGCCGGATACGAAAATATCAATCTCTCCCTCGGTATCCTTCCATATCTCGGGGCCGGTGGTTTTTCTGTGAATTTCGGGATTTGCGGGATTTTTGAACTGGCCCGGTATAAACGCTCCGGGCGTGGCCGCGGCAAGTTCTTCCGCTTTTTCGATCGCTCCTTTCATACCCTTTGAGCCCTCGGTCAACACAAGTTCCGCGCCGTATGCGGCCAACAGCTTACGCCTCTCAATGCTCATGGTTTCCGGCATCGTAAGTATAACGCGGTATCCCCTGGCTGCCGCGATGGAAGCAAGCCCGATGCCGGTGTTGCCGCTGGTGGGCTCGATGATCACAGCGCCCGGTTTTAGTTTCCCGTTCTTCTCGGCGTCGTCTATCATTGCCCATGCGATACGGTCTTTGACGCTTCCGGCAGGATTTAAATATTCCAGTTTAGCCTCGAGCGATGCGCGCAGCTTATGAAATCCGCCGTATTTGTTAAGGCGAAGCATTGGAGTATTTCCAATCAATTCGGTCACGCTGTTAAAAATTCTCGGCATTATTTTTACCTCCGACTGTAATATATAAAACATATAGATATTATATGCATATATGGTGAATATGATCAACTGGTTGCGCGGGCTGATATTGCGGGATCGATATCAGCTATAATAAAATACGCCAATATAGTTACGGAAATGAACGCAACGGAACGTCCGCAAAACGAATATCGAAGTGACCTTTTAGGGGGATAACCGTCATGGATTTTATTGATACCCTGTCATCTGAAATTATCTCAACTTATAAAAAACACTCGGATAGAGAGATAACGCGCCCGGATTATCTGCCTGAAAAAGATGAGATTTCGAAGATTATTAAAATACTGAGAAGGATTATATTTCCCGGTTATTTCGATGAAAACGGCGCAAGCGGATAATATACTTGTATATCTGGATAATGCCGCAACCTCTTTCCCAAAACCGGAAAGCGTCTATGCCGCTGTGGATAAAACCATGCGCGAGGCGTGCGGAAACCCTGGCCGTTCCGGGCACAAACTTTCCCTGTCCGCCCGCAGAATTATCGATGAAGCGCGTATGCTTTGCGCGCGGCTGTTTAACGCGCAATCGCCGGAAAATATTATTTTTACAAACAACGCTACAACCGCGTTGAATCTTGCCATTAAAGGGACGGTCAAACCTGGGGATCATGTGATTACAAGCTCGCTTGAGCATAATTCGGTGGCCCGCCCTCTTAAATGTCTTGAAAACGAAGGAGCCGAGGTCACAAAGATAAACGCTGATCTGCGTTCCGGGCTGGACGCTGTCAGTATAGAGAAAGCCATAAAATCTAATACAAAGCTGGTGGTATGCACCCATATATCCAATGTGACCGGCACTGTAAACGATATATCCGCGATTGGAGCGGTTTGCAGGGATAACGGCCTTTTATTTTTGGTGGACGCCGCCCAATCCGCGGGAACCAAACCGATCGACGTGCAAAATATGCGGGCCGACATGCTGGCCTTCCCCGGCCACAAAGGACTGCTGGGACCGCAGGGAACCGGCGGGCTGTATATCAGGCCCGGAATGGAACTTAAAACAATCATGCAGGGCGGAACGGGAAATTTTTCGGAATCTCTTTCGCAGCCGGAATCAATGCCGGAAAAATTTGAGAGCGGCACGCTCAACACGCCGGGGCTGGCGGGTTTAGCGGCGGGAGTACGGTTCATACTCGAAACCGGGATTGACCGGATTGAACAGCGGGAAGCTATGCTGACAAATCGTTTGATAGAGGGTATTAACGGCATAGACGGCGTTACGATTATCGGCCCGGGACCGGGCGCAAATAGGGGAAGCGTCGTATCAATCCTAATAAACGGGATTTCTTCCGCCGATTCCGCCCTCATGATGGACGCCGCCTTTAACATTGCCGTGCGCGGCGGCTTGCATTGCGCGCCCGACGCGCACCGAAGCGCGGGTACTCTGGAAAGCGGCGGGACTGTCCGCATCAGCCCCAACTATCTGAACTCGGAAGATGATATTGACCGCTGCCTGTCGGCGCTTGAGGCCTGCGCCGGGAGTTTGTAAAGGGTGAATCGGAATGGACAGATACGCTAGACAGACCGTTTTCGGTCATATCGGCAAAGAGGGGCAGGAAAAACTCCTAAATTCGAAGGTAACAATCATTGGAATGGGGGCTCTTGGAACTGTCGCGGCGAATAATCTGGCCCGCGCGGGCGTCGGTTATATACGTATGGCGGACAGGGATTATGTAGAGATTACCAATCTCCAGCGGCAAATTCTCTATGATGAGGACGACGCGGCGCGGAGTCTGCCGAAGGCTGTCGCGGCATTCAACCATCTAAGCAAGGTAAACTCGGAAATTACGCTGGAGCCGGTAATAACCGACGTTAATCCGTCAAATATCGAGGGGTTGATAAGCGACGCCAATTTGGTATTAGACGCAAACGACAATTTTGAAACAAGATTATTGATTAACGAGGCTTGCAATAAATATAAAATTCCCTGGATATATTGCGGCGCGCTAGGCAGCGAAGGAATGACCATGAATATACTGCCCGAAGGAGATGGTCCGTGCCTGAGGTGCTTTTTAGACGGAACCGGATCTTCGGCTGGCAGATCGTGCAGTACGTTCGGCGTGTTGAACATGGTTACTGTGACTATGGCGTCGATTCAGACGGCGGAGGCGGTAAAAATACTTATAAACTCAAAGTCCGTCCGCAGAGAATTACTGATTCTGGATTTATGGGAAAACGATTTTAATTCCCTGGAGCTGAAAAAGAATGATGATTGTCCGGTATGCGTTCATAAGCAATATGAGTATTTGGGAAAACCCCTCGGTTCATACACGACAAGTTTATGCGGCAGTGATTCCGTACAGGTGGTGCCTCCGCGTCCCGTAAAGGTCGACTTCAACATATTGGCTGAAAGATTGAAAAAAGCCGGAAACGTTCATCTTTCGCCATACGCTTTGCGGTTCTCGGATAATAAATACGAGATAATGCTGTTTCAGGACGGCAGAGCAATCATCAAGAACGCTATTGACGGGAATAACGCAAAATCTGTTTATACGGAATATATCGGGCTGTGAATGCTTAATCGGCAAACTGTCCGTTTAACGACGCAAGTCAAACCTTAGATAAAACCGCCGCCGCCGTATCCGCTATCTCGTTCATTGATTTCGGAATGTCTATCCCCTGAGGGCAGCGATCCACACACTTGCCGCACTCTGTGCAGTTGTGCGCCTGCTGGGATTCGGTAAGCGTGCGGTATCTGTTTCTGAAAGATATCGGCGCTTGCACTGTATTCACAGCATTTATCGTCATGTAGTAATTATAAATCCCGAACACGCGGGGTATATCGACCCCGGCGGGGCAGTCCATGCAATATCGGCAGCTTGTGCAAGGGATCATCTCCAACGCGCGAAATTCCGTGGCCACACTATCCAGTATCGACCGTTCTTCATCGGAAATCGGCTGAAAGTCCGACAGCGTTTTGATATTGTCCTCCAACTGTTCCATCGTGGTCATTCCGCTGAGTACGGTCAGCACTCCGGGCAAGGACGCCGCATAACGTATCGCCCATGACGCCTGGCTCGCATTGGCGTCGGCGCGCCTCAAAATATCCGCGGCTTCGCCGCTCAGGTTCGAAAGCGCTCCTCCGCGTACAGGCTCCATCACTATAACCGGGATGCCGCGCTCCGCCAATATCTCGTACTGCCGTTTCGAGTCCAGCGTATCCCAGTCAATATAATTGATTTGTATCTGGACGAAATCCCAATCCCACTTGGTAACGGCTTCTGTTAGAAGGTCCGCTTTGTCGTGCAGCGAGAAACCGATATATTTTATTCGCCCCTCATCTTTCTTTTTGCGCAGAAATTCATATACGTCATACTCTATTGCCATATTGTAGGTTTTCCCGCCAATGTCGTGCATGAGGTAGAAGTCAAAATAATCCACTCCGCACTTTTTGAGTTGTTCCGAGAATATCCGTTCCAAATCACCTGCCGACTCTATTAACCATGCAGGCATTTTTGTGGCAAGATTAAATTTATCTCTGGGATACCGGGACAGCGCTTTACCGGCAAAAACCTCGCTCTCTCCCGCATGATACATCCACGCCGTGTCGAAGTAATTTACTCCCGCGTCTATCGCACGGGCCACCATATTCAATCCCAGGTCATAATCAATGTCGCCCGCTTGATTGCCGACTTGTTTTTGTGACAGGAGGGGAAGCCGCATCAATCCAAAACCAAGCAGGGAAATCGCTTTATCTATACCCTTAAATTTACGCATCTCCATAATTCTTCCGCACCTCTTTTTAACTTATCTATCAATTATAATACCAAAAAATCGTCCTGTTTAACTTGGCAATCAACGACATGCTGTTTAAAATTACCTTGGTTACAGCAATAAAATAGAGGAGGCTGCAAAAATGAAGGAATCAATTCACAAGTATTATCAAATTGGACTGATCGCGTTCATGGCGTACCCCGCGATGTTAAAAGGAGAGGAACCCGCCGCGCTTGACTGCGTGAGGAAAATCGCGTTAGACGATTACTTTGACGCGATTGAGCTTACTTGGATAAAAGACCCTGAAATTCGAAAAAATGTATCTAAACTTCTGAACGTAGCGCATATGAAGGTCTGTTACGGCGCGCAGCCCAGACTATTAACCACTGGTTTAAATCCAAACCATATTGATGAGGATGAGCGAAAAAAGGCTGAATCAACGTTAATTGAGGCCATTGATGAAGCGGAACAGCTCGGCGCGAAAGGAATTGCTTTTTTAGCGGGTAAGTGGCGGCCGGAAACGAAAGAACAGGCATATCGTCAGCTTCTTGTAACCACGCGAAACCTTTGCGATTACGCAAAGACAAAAAAAATGACGGTTGAGCTTGAGGTGTTTGATTTCGACATCGAAAAAGCTTCGCTGATTGGCCCCGCGCCCTATGCCGCGCAGTTTGCCGCCGAAATGCGCACAACGCATCATAACTTCGGTTTACTGATAGACCTTTCCCACATCCCTATGACATACGAAACGCCGGAATTTGTCGTTCGTACCTTGCGCCCATATATCACGCATCTGCACATCGGAAATACGGTCTGCAAAGATTCTTCCGCTGAAGGTTACGGCGATCAGCATCAGCGCTTCGGTTTCCCCAGCGGCTCAAATGATACAGCCGAACTTCTGGAATTTTTGCGCATACTCAAAAACGAAGGCTTTATGAACGCGGCGGACCCAATGGTTCTGTCTTTCGAGGTAAAACCCTGGAAGGATGAAGATCCCGACGCGGTGATAGCGAACGCTAAACGGGTGTTAAACCGAGCTTGGGCGTTGCTTGAAGATTAAGGTGAGGGTAAAAAAATGAAAATTGTTATATTAGATGGATACACCGAAAACCCCGGCGATTTATCCTGGAACGGTTTTGAGAAGATCGGCGAACTAACGGTCTATGATCGCACGCCAACGGATAAAATCGAGGAGCGGATTGGCGGCGCTGAAATAGTAATCACGAATAAGACGCCTGTATCAAAAGCGACTATAGATGCGTGTCCTAATTTGAAATATATCGGCGTACTGGCGACAGGGTATAACATCGTTGACGTTAAGGCGGCAAAAGACAGAGGCGTTTTAGTCACAAATATTCCAACGTACGGCACGGATGCGGTAGGTCAGTTTGCGATCGCATTGCTTCTGGAGATATGCCATCATATCGGACATCACGACGAGGCTGTTCACACTGGCCGATGGGAAAACAACGACGATTGGTGCTTCTGGGACTACCCGCTAATTGAGCTTGCGGGAAAAACTATGGGTATTATCGGTTTCGGCCGCATCGGCCAGACGACGGGCAGAATCGCGAAGGCTTTGGGGATGAAGGTTATAGCGTTCGATGAGCGTCAAAACGACAGCGGAAAAGCCATCGCGGAATATGTTTCTCTCGACAGTTTGTTTGCCGAATCAGATGTGATATCACTTCATTGTCCGCTGTTCCCCGCAACGGAGGGGATTATCAATAAAGGCAGCATAGCAAAAATGAAGGACGGCGTTATCATTTTGAATAATTCGCGCGGTCCACTCATTGTTGAGCAGGACCTTGCGGACGCGTTAAACAACGGTAAAGTTTACGCCGCGGGGGTTGATGTTGTATCCAGTGAACCGATAAAAAGCGATAACCCGCTCTTAAACGCTAAAAACTGTATTATTACTCCGCATATTTCGTGGGCTCCTAAAGAAAGCCGCAAGCGTTTAATGGATATCGCCGTCGGCAATCTACAGGCTTTTGTTGACGGCAAGCCTGTGAATGTAGTCAATCAATAGATTTAATTCCAACATAAATGCCGCGCATTTATTCCGATTCTAAGCCGAATGGCTTAGAATCGGAATAAGCCGGCATGTTTAAGGTTGCTTACCGATATACGCGAGGATTCCTCCGTCAACATACAGAATATGGCCGTTTACAAAATCGGAGGCGCTTGAGGCAAGAAACACCGCCGGTCCAGCCAAGTCCTCGGGCGTGCCCCAGCGGTTCGCCGGAGTTTTGGCGAGGATGAAACTGTCAAACGGGTGCGGGCTGCCATCCGGCTGCTTTTCGCGCAGCGGCGCTGTCTCCGGGGTTGCTATATAGCCG
>Ga0099364_10006019_pt1 | contig 17778 bp, 17 predicted proteins | sample TergutTh196P3_FD_73070 | JGI IMG/M metagenome (GOLD analysis project Ga0099364, IMG submission 73070) | Microcerotermes parvus P3 segment gut microbial communities from Pointe-Noire, Republic of the Congo - Th196 P3 | ecosystem: Host-associated > Arthropoda: Insects > Digestive system > Gut ...
TTATCAAAAGCCTGAACAGCGATGATTTTCCGCACCGCCTAATGCCGGTTAAGACTTGAATATGCCTGGTTTTGCATTTTTGCAAAAGACTGCGCAAAAGCTCTCTGCTGAAAAGCTCTTTATACCTTTTGCCTTGCCAATGCGGATTTTGATGTATTAAAACTTGTTCCATGCGTATAATATACAAAAAACGCTAACTGCATTTCGCAAAAAACGCTTTTTTTGCTAAGTGCGTTTCGCAAAATTCAAGCTTTACTTCCAAAGTCTGCAAAGGCAATAATTCAACAATATGCGACCAACTCAATTGTGTCGACAGTGTCGACACAATCTTTTTATCAAGAAATGTTCGTTTTCTGCTACTGGAAGCTTTTTGCTGGTCATCTGGCGTAATGTAGAAAATACTAAACTACCTCAAAAACCTATACAGGCTTGCAACGCTAACGCCAAACATTTTGGCGGCTTCTTTTTTGCTCATTCCGTTGCTAAGCAGCTTTTGCAATTTTTCTTTTTTCAGCGAAATTCGCTATCTCAAACCTCCCATTTTCAACATTTTGCTGAGCTGTTGACACCCTTACATAGCCGTATATCATCGGATAAAGATAGGAAAAACAGCTTTTCTCAAAAAAGGATCCTTTATTGACACGCCCCAAATATAGAAAAAAACTGCGTTTGTTTTCCGCAAGCAGCTTGCAATCAGCCATTTTATGATAAATATATTCCAGAATGCCGTATCCGCCTGGCTCAATTTCTTTTCCGTATTTTAATCCGTCAAATTTTATTTTCTATATTAGGTCTTTGAAAATGGCGTAAATTATGCTCGCATAGCTCAGTTGGATAGAGCAACTGCCTTCTAAGCAGTGGGTCGCAAGTTCGAATCTTGCTGTGAGTACTGGTTTTTCTGATGCTGAGCTTGAAGAAATATGCGATGTTGTTTTCAGCGGCCGTAGTTGCCTCGTTTTTGGCGTTTTTTGGTTTTTCAAAATCTCCGGATATGCCAGAAATAAAAGAAGCTGGCGCTTTTGTGCCTCAAGCCGAAGCTGTTAAATGGATGTCGCTTGGGCACAATTCCACCGCTGCAAGCCTGTTTTGGATAAGTGGAATCATAGCGTATAGCGAAACAATGTTTGACGGCAAATCGTTTAAGTGGCTTTCGCACTTGGCAGATGCCTCAACAAGGCTGGATAGTCTGTTTAAAACTCCATATACATTTGTAGTGGCAATAACAGCAAACAACGAGCCTGATACTACAGATTTCATACTTTTGCGCCGTGGCGTAAAAACTTTTCCTGATGACTGGCGCTTGGCAGTCAGCGCTGCTCTCAGATTTGCAAACGGGCCTAGCAAAGATTTTGCTTATGCCGCAGAAATAATGAAGCCTTTTGAAAATGATACTGCCGCTCCGCCGCATATTCAGGGAATATCCAGAACTTTTGAGCTAAGGTCAATGCCTTTGGAGGCGGCTATAGCGCAAATTTTAGATGACTGCATGAACCCAAATTACAGAGCCTTTCAAAGAGGCTTGGCTATTAAAGCAGCTAGAGTGCTTAACAGCACAGAGATAGACGAAATAGAGAATATATTAAGCAGCGTGGCAAAGCAAAATATTGAACCGCACATTGCTTTTATTCAGCTTATGCAAATGAACTCTACTCCCAATACCCTGTGACCAGAAGCTCTGGCGTAGCGTTTGGAAAATCTTCGCAAATAAAAGAAGCTATTTTGCGTATGCTTCTTTGATTGTTTTTTGGCGGTTCCAAATCCACAACCGAAAGGCTCACTTTGATAGCAGGCGTAGCTCCGCCTTCCTTTAAATTTTCAAAATCGCGAACATCCAATTTCACATTTGAAAATTCCGCTTTGAATTCTTTTTGCGATGCTGGTGCAAGCTTTAATTTCAAAGGTTTGTTTTCCTTGTTCCAAACGTAAAATGTCCAGTTTTTTTTCACGCCTTTTTTATAAAAGCCAAGGTCCAAAATTCTCTCGCTGAACACAATGGGATTTTCCACAGAGCCTTGCACCAAAGCTACCCATGGCGTTCCGCTTGTGTCCACCAAAACAATGTTGTGCAAAAAATCGCCTTCCATATATGCGGTATTCAAAGTAAAGTTGATTTTAAAATTTTGCCCTGGGCTTATTTTTTGCGGGTAAGTAAAATTTTCTCCGCCAGTCATCAAGTTGTAAACGCTTTCCAGTATCACGGTTTGCGAAGAGATATTTTTTCCTTTTATTTCAACATCTTTTTTAATGCCTTGCTGCAAAAGGCCTAAATTAACCGCTTCAAATTCAAACGGGCTGTTTGGCCTTTGCATAATGTTTTGCATGGCAAAGGCATTGTTTACTGTTAAGCAAACAAAAAATATTATCAAATAGCTATACCATACAACGGTAAAAGGATAATTTGAAAATCTTTTCAAACTGCTTTTTTCGGTTTTATTTTTGAACTGTATAGCTTTAAGGTTTTTCCAAAAATACCAGCCGCTCAAAAGAAAGCCTGCCAAAGAAACTAAAATAAGCAAAAAAGTCATACGATGCTCAATTTAGAAAAATCGCTCCAAAACAATTAAAGATCTTTGCTGGGTGCTGTTAGGTATGGTGTAAAAATGCGTTTCTGCTATATTGTATTCATTTGATTTCCAGTTATGCAGCTCTTCTTTGACCGCAGGACCTTTCATAAAATAAGCTTTTCCGTTTTTTTTCAGGCAATTTCCAAGCCGCGGCAAAGTTTCTGCTATGCTGCCAAAGGCTCGGCAAATAATGCCATCAACAGGCTCTTTCATGGAAGCGCTTGTGACTTTATGCCCAAAAACATCTATTCCCTGCAAACCGAGTTTTTTTATTGCCATTTCCAAAAAATTAACCCTGTTGGGGCGCGGTTCGCATAAAGTCAGGTCTATTTGCGGGTTCACCAGTTTTAGAGGTATGCCTGGGAATCCTGCGCCAGAGCCTATGTCTAGCATTTTGCGCGGCCATTTTTTTACAAAGGAATTTATTATTATGCAATCTGCGTAGTGGCGTTCCACTATGGTTTCAAAGGCGTTGAGGCGGGTTAAGTCTTGGTCTTTGTTGTTTTCTCTGAGCAGGCCGTGAAAGAGCCAAAGTTTGTCCAGCGTTTCTTTTTTCAATTCAACGCCATGTTGGCGAAGCAGGATATCAAGGCTTTGCCTGCCAGGTTTTAATCTATGTTTTTCCATGCAATGCTCTTTTGTATTTTTCCCGTATCAGCAATAAATCACGCTTGTAAGGATTTTCTTTGAAGTCGGCAAAAGCCCAGTCCGTTGGTTTAAAATCTCCCTTTGCGTAAGTCAAAATCATGTCTAGCCAAATACCGCTGCCTGCGTAGAGTTTGAATGGACCGCGTTTTGTTGAAGGGAGAACAATTTTATCGGAGTCCATATAACCTATGTCTATATTCAATATGCGTCCTCCAGTTTCATTTAGCAAGATATTTTCCAATTCAATGGCTTTGTTTTTATGCAATCCTATATTTTCCGCTTCTATAAGCCCTTCAAAAGAAACAACGCCTCTGTGCAAATTTTCGCCCATTTCCGCTTTGTAATAATCTGTTTTGCAAAATGGAAAAAATTCTCCTTCATGCTCCAATCCCCCAAATTTATCGGCAAGAGCAGAAATCCATGCCTTTTTCAATGAGCTTTGCGGAGCTATTATAAAAGCTATGAGTTTGGAGGCGATCATGGGTGGTAATTTAGCAAAAAAAAGCATCTTGCCAAGGGTATTTTTTTTGTTTTTTCTATTTTCCACGCATGGAATCTTTCCTGGCAAAACTTAATTTAATAATAGACTTGGAAAAAGGGGTCTATTTCTTGGGTAATTCCGCTTGGCATTGGATTTTGGCATTGCTGATAACTGCAGGGATTTTCCTTGTTTTTCGCTTAATTTTTAATTTTGCCGTTAAACAGTTAGATAAAATTGCAAAACGAACGGAAACCAAGCTGGGCAACATAGCCGTAGATGCCTTAAAAAACAGCAAATTCTGGTTTTTTGCCGTTCTTGCCGCTTTTTTCGGCTCAATGAAGCTAAATCTTGGCGAATATGAGTTTTTGCCACTCAAAATTTTGATTCTAGCCACTTTTGTGCAGTTGGGAATTTGGCTAAGCGTAATATTTTATGATGTTTTGGATAACTGGAATCAAAAAAACAACTCAAATTCAGATAAAAACGCCGGATTTACGATTATTAACGGAATTGGCAAGTTCCTTATTTGGTCTTTGGTTTTGCTTTTGATTTTAGACAACCTGGGGGTAAAGGTTAGTTCGCTTTTGGCAGGTTTGGGTGTGGGCGGCATTGCCATTGCCCTTGCTGTGCAAAGAATACTAGGCGATTTGTTTGCTTCTATTTCCATAATGATAGACAAGCCTTTTGAAATTGGAGATTTCATTATGATAGGCGATATCAGGGGCACAGTGGAGTCTATTGGCATAAAAACCACGCGCCTTCGTTCCATAACAGGCGAACAGGTTGTGATTTCAAACGGCGATATTTTGGACAGCCGGCTAAATAATTTCAAGCGCATGGTAGAACGCCGCATAACTTTTACTTTTGGCGTTTCGCATAAAACCCAAAGAGAGCATTTGCCAGAAATAACGATTTTGGTAAAAAACATCATAGAAAGCCAGAGCGATGCGCGTTTTGACCGCGGGCATTTAAAAGGTTTTGATGCAAGCTCAGTAGATTATGAATTTATTTACTGGGTAACCAAACCTGACTTTCCGTCTTACATGGATGTTCAGGAGAAGATAAATTTAGCTGTTTTAGATGCCTTCACAGAGAAGGGCATAGAGATGGCGCGCCCAACGCAAGTGGTATTTGTGCAGAAATAGTATGGATTTGGTTGTTGATTGTTCTCGCAGAGGAGTTAATTTGGGTCTTTATGCCAGTGGCATTAGCTGCGAGCTGTCAGAGCCAAACGCAAGGGGCAGCGAGCTGAGTTTGCTTCTTGATAAGCTGCTGAGCGAGAATAATTTTGCTTTGGAGCAAGTTCAGCGAGTTTTGGTAACTCTTGGCCCAGGAAGTTTCACCGGCATTCGCGCAGGCATTGCCTTTTGCAAAGGTTTGTGCTTTAGCGGCAAAAGAACTTTGCATGGGATTTCCACTCTGCAAGCTTTGTTCGCTTCTTATGGCAAGGAAATAATTTTGCATTCAAGGGCAAATTTTTATTATGTGGGCAATGAAAAGGGCGAAAGCTTGCTGGAATTTGATACTAAGCCGGAAACTCATGAGAATTTGCCAATAACACCTTTTGCGAAGCTTATTGACTCCATTGAGCCATCTCGTATTCAAAAGGCAAATTATTTGGCAAATCCCTTCACCCAAACCTATCCCCCGACTTTGGGTCAAAAGCATCCCTTATCCCCTCGCCTATAAAAGAAGCCAGCATAAGCGTTATGAATAATGCGGATATTGTGGTTATTGTAATCCAAGGGGCGTAGAGATTTGCCAGACCTTGCGAAAGCAGGTCTCCCCAAGATGGGGTTGGGGGTTGCAAGCCAAAGCCAAGAAAGTCAAGGGCGGTTAATCCTGAAATCCCGCCGATTAGGGAAAAAGGGAAAATTGTTATAACAGGCGTTAAGGCGTTGGGCAAAATCTCTTTGAAAAAAATTCTTTTGTGGCTGAGGCCGAGCACTGTGGCTGCCTTTACAAATTGCATGTTTTTTATTTTGTAAAATTCCGCCCTCATATAATAGCTAAGGCCAATCCAGCTGAACGCCGCCATAATCACTGCCAAAAGCCAAAAGCCCTGCCCGTAAATGCTGCCGAGCAAAATAACCACGTATAAAAAAGGGAGCGAAGCCCAGATTTCAATTATCCGCTGAAAAATCATATCCGTTTTACCGCCCAAATACCCTTGAATCCCGCCTATAACTATACCCAAAAAAGCGCCGATTAAAGAGAGCAAGATACTGAAACTCATGCAAATTCTAAACCCGTGAATCAAGCGAGACAAAACATCTCTCCCATGGGCATCCGTTCCAAGCCAATGCTCAGCGGAAGGCCTATACGGAGGCGCGCCTTCTGCGGTTAGCTGCGATTTTATTGGGCTCCAGGGTATGGGCGGGAATATGGCAAAAACTGGAATGGAATTTTGGGTTGCGTATTCAACAAGCTCTTTGTAATCCGGCGCGGTTGCGAAAGCACCATGGAATTCGTTTTGCGGATAATGAAAAAGAGCTGGGCAATAAAATTTGCTATTGTATTTTAAAAGCAGAGGTTTGTCGTTTGCAAGCCACGGGCTTGTGAGCGAAAGCAAATATGCTGCGGCCAAAATCACAAAGGAATACCATGCCAGCTTGTTTCGCCTGAATTTCGCAAGTCTTTGTTTGGTAAGCTCGGTCACGGAAATGATAAATTAGAAATTTCTAATTTACCCTCATGTTAAATTTTCCTGCGCAAGACGCGCAAATTTTAATACGCCTCGCTTTAGACGAAGATATTCGCACTGGCGATGCGACAAGCTTATGGACTTTGCCTGCCAATCAAATTCAAACCGCAACCCTCATAGCAAAAGAAAACGGAGTTGTGGCCGGGCTTCCTGTTATTCCATTGATATTTGACGAACTCAAAGGCGAAGTGAATATTGAAACTTTTATCTCCGACGGAACTGCGGTTAAAACAGGCGATAGAATTGCAGCAATTACAGGCGAAACAAAAACGCTTCTCTCTGGCGAAAGAGTGATGCTCAATTTTTTGCAGCAGCTTTCCGGCGTGGCAACCATAACAAGTAAATTTGCAGAAGCCTTGAAAGGCGGCAAAACTCGTGTTTTAGATACTCGCAAAACTATCCCGGGATTCAGAACTCTGCAAAAATACGCTGTTCTTGCGGGCGGAGGCTCAAATCATCGCATGGGATTGTGGGATATGGTTTTGGTTAAGGATAATCATATTGCCGCTGCAGGCGGGGTTTTGGAGGCGTGGAACGCTGTAAAAAAACAGAATACGCAAAATTTGAAAGTTGAAATTGAAGTTGAAAATCTGGAGCAGCTGAAATTGTTGCTAGGCTTAGGCATAAACCGCATAATGCTAGACAACATGGATAACAAAACCATGCGCGAAGCTGTTCGCATTGTTCAAGAAAGCGGAGACCCCGTGGAATTGGAAGCCAGCGGAAACATGACATTGGAAAGGGTAAAAGAAATTGCCGATATAGGCGTAGATTTTATTTCCGTAGGCGCTTTGACCCACAGCGTGAAAGCTTTGGATATATCAATGAGAATAAAATGAAAAGTACCTTGGTTCTCACAATAGATATAGGCAATAGCCAAACTGCGATAGGCGTTTATAAAAATGCCAAAATTGAGGCAAGCTATCGTTTGACAACAAATGACAAAACGACCAGCGATGAAATTTTTTTCAGGATAAACGATTTGGCAAAACACTTTGGCCGCAAATCAAAGGAAATTACGCATATAGGTTTGAGCAGCGTTGTTCCGCAGCTTGTGCGTCCATGGATCAAAGCTCTTAATGCGTATTTTAACAAACAAATTCAAATTGTAAGCGCAAAAAACTGCCTTGATTTGCCGATAGCCTATCCGCGCCCCGGCAGCGTTGGTCCCGACCGATTGAGCAATGTAATAGCGTTGCGTTCGCTGGGACTTTCAAATGGGATTGTTGTGGATATGGGAACAGCAACCACTTTTGATGTTCTGCATAACGGTGGTTTTGCCGGCGGTTTGATTGTGCCGGGCATAAGCACGTCTATGGATACCTTAACGGAAAAGGCTGCCATGCTTTTGCCTGTGCCCATAAAATGGACAAATAGATTTGTTGCGAAAAATACGGCTGATGCCATGCGTGCAGGTATTCTTTACGGATTTTTAGGGCAGCTTGATTTTTTGGTCAACAGCATAAAAAAAGAAATTGGCATGGAAGATATTCCTGTGATTGCCACAGGTGGCTGGGGGCGAATGCTCTTGAAGCGGACTTCCATAGTAAGAAGGTATGATCCTTATCTGACTTTGGAAGGCATTCGCCAGGTTGCAATTCATGGCAATGGATTTAACAATTCGGAGATGGAGGAATAGTTTTTTCTATATTATTCCTCTCAATGTCCAAAACAATAGCAATTTGCAATCAGAAAGGCGGTGTTGGCAAAACAACCACGGCCATTAATTTAGCCGCCTGCTTTGCCGTGCTTGAAAAGAAGACGCTTTTAATAGATATTGACCCGCAGGCTAATGCTAGCCAAGGCGTGGGCATAAACGAAACTCAAGAAGAGGATATTTACGAGGCTCTTGTTCTAGCTGAAAACCCTAAAGAAGCCTCCATTGAAAGGTTAACCGAAATCATAAAACCAATCAGCACTGAATACAAGCTTGAATATCTCAGCATTTTGCCATCCAGCCCAGGGCTTGCAAAACTGGAAATTGAGCTTGTAAATGCCATGAGCAGAGAACGCAGACTGCAAAGAGTTATAAAAACCTTGGAGAACAATTACGAATATATAATTATAGATGCGCCGCCAAGCTTGAATTTGCTCACCATAAATACGCTAACAGCTGCAAACAGCGTTGTTATACCAGTTCAGTGCGAATATTTTTCGCTTCAGGGAGTAGCCGAGCTGTTGAATACAATAAAACTGGTGCAAAACAATCTGAATCCCAATTTGCAAATAGAAGGCGCGCTTCTTACAATGCACACTAGAAACTCTCTCGCAAAACAAGTGGCAGAAGAAATTCGCGAAAATTTTCCCGGAAAAGTTTTTAACGCAATAATTCCCCGCAATGTGAAACTGGCAGAAGCGCCTTCGCATGGAAAACCTGTTGTGCTTTACGATATTCAATGCCCCGGCAGCCAAGCGTATATGAAACTGGCAGAAGAAATTCTGGAGACTGCCAATGGGTAAAAAATCTATGGCTTTGGGAAGAGGGATGAGCGATATTTTGCGCGATCGCTCGGCGAACATTGAAGATATTGCATTGGAAAAACCAGGCGCTTCAACAAAAATTTCTATTGAGCTGATAGAGCCAAATCCATTTCAGCCCCGCAAAGCCTTTGACGAAGAATCTTTGCAGGAACTTGCTGAAAGCATAAAGCAGCATGGTATTTTAGAACCTGTTCTGCTCAGAAAAAATGCAGGGCGCTATCAGATTGTGAGCGGAGAACGCAGAGTGCGGGCTGCCAAAATTGTTGGCTTTAGCGAAGTTGAAGCGCGTATTTTTGATTTGCTCTCCGATAAAACAATGGCGGAATGGGCGATTATTGAAAACATTCAGCGCGAAGATTTAAACCCAATGGAAACAGCAAATGCCTACCAGCAGCTTCTGGATTCATACGGCTACACTCACGAAGTTCTGGCTAGCCGCCTCAACAAGTCTAGAACGGCAATTACCAATTCGCTCCGAATGCTGAAGTTGCCAGAGCAAGTTAAAAAATGGATTGGCGAAGGAAAACTCTCTGCAGGCGCGGCTCGCTCGCTGCTTTCTCCGAATATAAAAGACCCTGTGATGGCGGCAAAAGAGATTATTGAGCAGGGACTTTCCGTTAGAGAAGCTGAAGTCCTAGCTCAAGAACCTAAAAAGAAGCCAGACGTGGCGGCTCCTAAAATAAGCCCAGATATGCAAAATTTTTTGAATACTTTGCAAAGAGCCTTTGGAATAAAAGTTATTTGCAAAACAGGAAAAGACCCTCAAAAAGGAACTTTGATTATAAACTATTCCTCTTACGATGACCTTACCCGTATTCAGCAAGCCATAAACGCATGAAAAAGCTATACACCATACAGATAATTCCAGAAGGCTCAACAAAAGCAAAGATATACCGCATTAAAAGAATTTGGCTCAAATTATTTTCTTGGCTTGTTTGCATTATCGCAATTTTGCTCTGCGTATTTATATGGAAATTCACGGAAATAAACATGCAGCTTGCAAATTCATGGAAATTAAAAGCCGACAACGAAAGGCTGATAAAACGGCATGCGGAATATGAAGCTGCATTCACCGATCTTGATTCAATTTACGCAATAGAGACCCAAATTCAGAATATTCTTGAAACTTATCTGGAAAACGACTCAAATAAAATTCGTTCTATTTTAGACAAAAACCGACTAAAGCACATATCTTCAAAAAAAGTTCAGCTAGACTCGGATTTTGAGGCAGAAATAAATTTGAACAGGCAAAATTTGGAGGTTTTCCCAAATATGCTTCCTGTTATGGGTGCGGTTATCAGCCGGCAGTATTCAGATGAGCATAAAGCCGTGGATTTTGCGGCCGCCATGAATGAGCCGGTTTTTGCCACCGCAAGCGGCAGGGTTATTTTTGCAGGCGAAAAGGGAGATCTAGGGCTTATGGCAGAAATAGACCACGGCGGAATTATAACTCGCTATGCGCATTTGGCGCGTTTTGCGGTAAAAAGAGGGGCAAATGTACGCAAGGGAGAGGTCATTGGCTTTGTTGGCAACACAGGAAACTCTGATGGAGCGCATTTGCATTATGAAATTATTTTTAATGGAAGAAACGTAAATCCCGAGACTTTTTTCTAATTATTTACTATATTCTAACTCAATTGAATTTTTAGAGGTTTAGTATGGCAAAATCCAGTGGCGAACTTACTCATTTGAGCTCTTCTACGGTTATAGAGGGCATCATAACATTAGATAATGATATTCGCATTGCAGGCTCTATTATAGGCTCCGTAGACACAAATGGCTCGCTGATAGTTGAACGCACAGGCAAAATAAAAGGCGAAATAAAGGCAAGCGCAGCAACTATTGCAGGTAAAATCCAAGGCAATATAGAGTGCGATGGTTTAATGATATTGGAAAGCCATTCCAGTTTTTTAGGCGATATAAAAACTCGTCAAATAGTGATAAACGAAAACGCAGAATTTCAAGGAAACTGCGCAATGCCAATTAGCAACGCAGATTAATTATTACGTTGTTTTAAATTTATAAAGCTTGTCCCCTCTTCTAACCAACTCCTTGACGGGCATTGAGAAGATGCTTGATTTTTGGACTTTGCTTACGTTTTTTTCGTTTTCTCTGAGTTCTGCGGCTTTTTGTTCCAGCACTCCTGTGGTTGAGCCTATTATGAGTATATCTTCGCCTGCAAGCAGTTCTTCGCCAGTTTCAAATGTTATTTCCGCAACTTTTATTTTTGCGAAGTAGTTTGTAACTTTGCCTAGATAAATTTTTGTTCTTGCGGATTTTGTGCCATGAACATCAGACCATTCGCCAAGCTTTGCCCCTAGGTAGTAACCATCCCAAAAACCTCTGTTGAAAACCATGCCCAGTTTTTCTTTTAGCATTTTTGCTTCCTGTTCGCTCCAAGTTCCGTTTAAATAGCTGTCTCTGGCTTGTTTGTAGCACTCAACCGCAGTTTTTACATATTCAGGCGCACGCGCTCTGCCTTCAATTTTCAGCACGCTGATTCCTGCTTCCATAATTTTGTCCAAAAATTCAATTGTGCATAAATCTTTTGGAGACATTATGTATTTATTGTCTATAACAAGTTCTTCGTCGGTTTCCAAATCGCGCGCAAGGTAGCCTCGGCGGCAAATCTGAAAGCATTCGCCTCTGTTTGCGGAGTGGTTGTAGTGATGCAGGCTCATATAGCATTTGCCAGAAGGCGCCATGCAAAGCGCACCATGGCAAAAAATTTCGATTTTAACCAAATTCCCAGAAGGTCCTTTTATTTGCCGTTTTTCAATTTCTTTGATTATATCCGCAACTTGGAAAATGCTTAATTCTCTAGCTAAAACCATAACATCGCAATAAGCGGAAAAAAATTCCACCGCTTCTATATTTGAAATGTTCAGCTGCGTTGAAGCATGCAGCTCAACGCTTTTTTTGCGAGCATAATTCAGCACAGCCATATCAGAAGCTATTATTGCATCAATTTTATTTTGCATTGCCGCATCAACTATTCGCTGCATTTGCTCCATTTCGCTGTCGTAAATTATTGTATTCAGCGTTAAATATGATTTTACATTTTTCTCTTTGCAAAGAGCGGTTATTTTTGCCAAGTCTTCCAAACTGAAATTGTTTGAGTTTCTGGCTCTCATATTCAAATTTTCCACGCCAAAATAAACGGAGTCTGCGCCAGCGTTTATAGCTGCCATAAGCGATTCGCAAGAGCCTGCGGGGGCTAGTATTTCTATTTGCGCTGGCATATTTAGAAAGTAGCAATTTTTTTTGCATTACGCAAAAGAGTGGTGAGGTAAAAAAATGCAAAAGGGGAGAATTAGGTTCTAAGCTCCGCATGGGAGAGATGCACTTACTATATTATAAAATATGAAAAAAGCTTTAGTCTTTGCTTTTGCGGCTTTGCTGTTTATATGGCAGCAAGTTTTTGCTGTGCCGGCATACCCTGGCATTATAAATTATAAACAGCCCGATGGCTCGGAAATTAATATCAATCTGCTAGGCGATGAATGGGTGAATTGGGCAGTTTCGCTTGATGGATATACCATGCTGTTCAACAAAGATAGTTTTTTGGAATATGCAGTTCATGATCAATTTGGCGATTTGAAATTATCGGGCGTTCGCGCGCGCAACGTGCCTGAACGCACGTTAGAAGAACAGAATTTTTTGAGCGGTCAGCCCAAAGGCTTGAAGCATAGCTCTTCTCAAATAGAAATCAAGCGTCAATTTAGCAGAATAAAAAAGAATGTTATGCGGAAAGCGCCAGCCAAAAGCTTGCAGCGCGCTCCTGAAAATGTTCGTATTCCGATTATTCTTGTTGAATTTCAAGATAAAGAATTCACGCTTGCAAAAAAGAACTTTGAAGATTTGCTTAATGGAAGATTAGTTGATTATTTTTCGGATAATTCTTACGGAAAATTTAATTTGCAGGTGGATATATTCGGTCCATATAAACTGGCTAATAACATAAGCCATTATGACGATGAAAGTGGCGGAGATCCTAACCTTATGGCAAAGGAAGCTGTTTCATTGTGCAGTGCTGATGGGTGCGTTTTTTCAGATGCAGTGCATATTATTTTTGCCGGACACGGACAAGAAGCCGGCGCGGCTAAAGGCAAATCAATATGGTCGCACGCTTCTTTAATTGATTTAAACGGAAAAAAAATCAGATATTCCTGCTCTCCAGAGCTTCGCGGCAACAGCGGAGCTAATATAACTCACATAGGCGTTATTGCGCATGAATTAGGGCATGCTTTATTGGATTTACCTGATTTTTATGATACAGATTATGAAAAAAGCGGTGGAAATGCTGTAGATATAGGCTATTGGTGCCTTATGGCTAATGGTTTGTGGAATGATGTTGGTAACACGCCTTCTTATCTTTCTGCGTATGCGCGCGGCTTTGTGGGCTGGACGCCGGTAGTAACCTTGTCTCAAGCAGCCAACATTGCTTTGCCAAGCCCTGCCGAGCCAGAAAATATTATTTATAGAATAAATACAGCTGCGGACAATGAATATTTTCTACTTGAAAATCGCCAGCAAATAGACTGGGATGCTTATGTTCCAGGCAGTGGAATGCTTATTTATTATGTGGATGAAAATCATATCGGTTGGACTAATAATTGCATAAATTGCAATCCTGCTTCTCGCGGATATTATGTGAAACAAGCTGGTTGCGATATTGCTAATGGCTGTGCCAATGGCCGTGGAACTGATCCGTGGCCGCAAACAGACAAAACAGAGTTTGCAGATGGCTCTGTAACCGACATTGCGCACGATATAACAGCAAAAACAGTTTCATTCAAATTTATAGGCGGATCTTCTGAAACCTCATCTTCTTCTTTGGATGTTTCTTCTTCTTCTTCTTCTTTGGACGCTTCATCTTCCTCTTTGGATGTTTCTTCTTCCTCTTTGGACGCTTCATCTTCCTCTTCTTTTGATATTTCTTCTTCTTCTTTGAATATCTCTTCTTCCTCATCGTCAATAGTTGCTAATACGGATATTATGATAATGGTTGGAGGGGAAACTCCCAACCGCAACCGCAACGAATTTGCCATTATCGCTCCTTGTGGAGCAGCTTCCATAGATATTGATATTTATCAAGAAAATGCGGAAATAGTTATAGGCGGCTTAACGCAAGAAGGAACATACAACATGAATTTATCCAATTACGGCGACAACAGCATTTCTATTACGGCAATTCCTCAAGGCGATGCCCCTTCTCAGGAATACACGCTAACTGTAAACAAGCCTGCTCCTGCCGAGCAAATGGTGAAAATACGCTGGAACAATACGCTTACAGTTATCAATAACCCAGATATAAACGGCGGTTATGAATTTGCCAATGATGGCATTATATGGTATCGCAATGGAAGGGAAGTTGGCAGGGGGCAATCTTGGTCGGCGGGCGCAGATGGCAGAAAAATTAATTCAGCGGATAAATACTATTTTGAAGCAATTGCCGAAAATGGAGAAAGTTTGCGCAGTTGCGAATTTTCTCTTGCTGCGCCAATGCAAGAGCACGGAATTTTGATAAAAAACAATTCAAATGCAAGAGTTGAAATTGAGGTAGTTGCCCCTGAAATGGCAGAAGTGGAAATAGCAATTTATGACATTGCCGGAAATTTGGTATTCAAGCTTCCAAAAAATTCAGCTGTCTATATGCCAAGAAATATTTCTAGCGGTTTGTATTTTGCGGTTGCAAAGGCAAAAGGCGAAAGCGGCAAGGTTTATCGTTATTCAGCAAAATTTGTGGTGAAAAAATAAAGATATGAAAAAGATGCTTTTCTTTTGCTTGCTGCTGTTTTGCTCAACTCTTTGCGCTCAAAGTTTGCATGAGTTTTCTTTGCATAGCGGTGGCGGCTTATCTGCTTTAAGATACAATCCAAAGCTTGGCAAACAAAGCAATGGGCTTGACAGGCATTTTGGATTTGGCTATGTTTTTTTTGTTGCGCCTTGGTTTGGTTTTGCAACCGGCACGGAGATAGCGTTTTACAGCGCCGAGTTTAACATGAAAAATTTTAAAACGCAATATTGGGCAACTGATTTTGAAGGCGAGGATTTTGAATTTCGCAGCGATGTAAGCAAATACAAAGAAAAACAAGTTGCCACTATGCTTCAAATTCCGCTTATGCTGCAAATCCAAACAGGCGTTCAATATCAATATTACTTAATGGCAGGCGCAAAAATCGCAGTTTCTTTGCCAAACAGCCATAGCAGTTCAAGCGATTTTATAAATTCAGGGTACTATGAAGAAAAGAATTACGAATACATAACGCAGCAATTTGTTGGGTTTGGAACATTCACGGACAGAAGAGCAGAGAATAAAGCGAATTTCAAAAGCACGATTTTTGCTTCTATGGAAGCAGGCATAAAGTGGAAATTTCAAGACGGGTTGTCAATTTATACTGGAGCCTATTTTGATTATGGATTAACCGATATTTTAAAAAAGCAAAATGCAGAACAATTGCCGCAAATAGTAGAATATTATGATGGCAAGGAAAATCCTCCGCATTTTGCTGTTAACAGCGTGCTTCATTCAAAAGACAATACTTCGCAAGCATTTGTAAATAAAGTTATGCCAATGGCAGCAGGCATTAAAGTAAAACTTGCGCTGGGTTTGTGACAAATATTTTCTACATTATATATATGCAGCCTTTAGAGACCGCCATATATAAGAGCTATTTGGAAACCGCCGCTCCAAATTTGATTAAAGCCAAGGGCGATCCATGGAAAGTGGAAAAAGATACGCTTTTAAAGCATTACGGTTCCTTTTTGCTGGACGGATGGGGAACGCTTTATAGCAAAAATGGGTTTGTTTATCCCGGCGCTATGGATTTTATGGCCTCGCTCCGCAAGGCGAATAAAAGCATCAGATTGATAACAAATTCCGCTTCTCGCTCAATAAAACAAATACAAGACGACCTTAGCTTGATGGGTATTGACTTTGAAAGCCATGAAATTATATCTTCTGGAAGTCTGCTTGCTGTGCTGAATGAAACGGTCGGGCTAAAAGAGGCTTTTTATATGGGCAGCAAAGATGGAATGATGTTTTTGGAAGAAGCAAAAATACAGGCTGTGGAAAATCCGTCCGAGCCAATAGTCATATTGAGCGGAGTGCATCCCACGCAGTCAGAAGTGGACAAAGCAATAAAAATTCTGTCAAATGAAAATTCAAAAGTTTTGGTGCTAAACCCAGATGCCTATGCTCCAGACCCGGATGGCGAAAAAATTCCGGTCACAGGCATTATAGCGAATACCCTAAAAGAAAAAACAGGTTGCCAGCTTTTGTTTTGCGGAAAGCCATTCCCATTGATTTTTGAGGTTGTGCTTCGCAGCCTTATACCCAGCACAGAAAGCGTTATTATGATAGGCGACACGCTTGGCACAGACATTGCCGGAGCAAATATCGTTGGCATAGACTCTGCATTGGTGCTTGGCAGAAATGTAAAAGAAAGCGAGCTAAGAGACGATATTTATTCTCTTGGCGTAAGCCCAACTTATGTGCTGAACGGGTTTCACTAATCGCTAAGGGAGTTTTCCCCATTGTTCAAATAATGCAATGCGCCCGCCAAATACGCAAGCGGAGCGTTCCAGTTTATGGCAACCTCGTTGCTTGCATAGCTGCACCAGTCATCTATATAACCCAGAGCTGGTTTGCCAAGTTTTCTGTATTCCTGGCATTGCCACGGATTAGGGCCAACATCCTGGCCTCCATCGTGCGGACCACCAGCCAGCATACCCGGCACGGCTTCAAATATAGCATCTGCATCGGATGGCCTGTGGTGCGGAAATTTGGTGGTTCTGTTGCCATATCCAGTTACATAGCTTATGTCAAGCGGGTTTGCTCCCAAAATATAATCCAAGGCCCGCTGAGCGCCATCCAAATAGCTTTTGTCTTTTGTCAAATAATATGCATGCAAAAGCACAATGCCATTATTTGCAACCACGGAATTTGAACCCCAAACAAAATTCTCCTTGATTATCGGCAGACCATAAGCAGAGCTTTCTATTGTGCTTTTAAGAAAGTTCGCTAATTTCAGCAATGTATCTTGAGCTGATTTAGCCAAATCTTTTTTGAAACCGCTTTTGGCATCGGAGAGCCTGTAAACGGCAAGGAAATTCACATCGCCCCACCATGGGCCGCGAGAAGCAAAAGGAATGGAATCAGCTGCATCCGCATAAACTTTTTTCTTTGTTGTTATGAAAAGCTCCGTTGCCGCCCACAATTTTTCGTCTTGAGCGGTTTCATCGTGAGGATGGTATTGACCGGTGTTCATTCCTTCGGGCTGTTTGAATAAAACAACAGGATTTTTTATTGCCCAGTCAAATGCTTTTTCTGCGGCATTCAATGCTATTTGCGAAAACTTTTCGTCAAAGGGCTTGTAAATTCTTGATGCTTGCGCCATAACAGCCGCAAAATCAAATGCAGCCGTTGTTGTTTTCATAACCACGTATCTTCTGGCAGTGTCGGCATCCGGCATCACGCGGCCGCAGAACCTTGCTGTTGTGAGCTTGTGATAAACTCCGCCATCAGCAGGATCTTGCATTGTAAGCATCCAGTCCAAGTTCCAGCGAACCTCTTCCAAAATATCGGGGGTTCCGCTTTTGCTTTCTGGAATGTTGAGCGAAACTCTCTTGAGCTGCTCTCCAAAATGCTCATAAAATTCCAGCAGAGTGAAAACGGAAATTCCGCTGTTCACAATATATTTGCCATAATCACCGGCATCATACCATCCCTTGGGGCTGTTTATTTTCCAGTCTGCCGGTTTTTCGCTCTCGGGGTAAAAATAGACTGCAGTATCCGGATGCCCAGCCGAGCGCGCCCATTTGCTGGCAAATTCGGGGGTTAGCGCCATTCCTGCTCTCTGATAATAAAACCATTTTATGGCCGCTTTGAATAAATC
>Ga0099364_10006020_pt1 | contig 17778 bp, 14 predicted proteins | sample TergutTh196P3_FD_73070 | JGI IMG/M metagenome (GOLD analysis project Ga0099364, IMG submission 73070) | Microcerotermes parvus P3 segment gut microbial communities from Pointe-Noire, Republic of the Congo - Th196 P3 | ecosystem: Host-associated > Arthropoda: Insects > Digestive system > Gut ...
ACGTAAAACCAAATGCTATTCCAAAAGTGTGGAAATGATGACTTATTCATTACAATTGTTGATGGCTAAAAGAAATAAATTAATATCTATGCAAATTTACTAATTCCCAAAAAAGTGTCTTGTCCTGAAATATGTTTACACAAATTTTGTAAACCTATGGACGGACAATTTAAGAAAAAGCGGGCGACATTGCCGCGAATGTTACGCGAACAGATCGTTCAAGAATATTTGAGTGGTCGTAAGACCGGTGCAATGCTGGGTAGAGAGCATGGTATATGCCCCAAAACAATCAACAAAATGGTTAGTCGCTATAACAGAAAAATAGCGCTAACTTTAGAGTCGGCAATTACCAATGATTGAGCAACAAAAAAAAAGGTACTCTCGCGGGGGCTTACAAAAAAATAAATTGAGCAGAGTTTATATTAAATGTTTCTTAATATCTGTCAAGCCATCTGTATTTGCGGGCGCTGTCGCCAAATTTTACGGCAAAGGACAATTCATGCGTTCCGTATGTAACACGCTGAATTTCACTTAATGTAAAGTCGAAAGCGTAACCAAAGAACATGTTCTTATGGCTCATTCCGACATTCGCTATTATTGCCTTGCTTGTACGATATGCCATACCTACCCAAAAGTCATTGTTAAAAATATATGTAACTCCTATATCCGCTTGAGGCATCATTTGTTCGGAGGTCATAAATATAAACGAGGGTTGTATAATGTTATAAAAACCTTGTTCGATGTCGAAAGATCCAAATAAAAAGTACTGCCGAATAAGGCTGAAATCGCTGTATGAATCGGATCCGCCTATTTTGACAGATGCCTGAAATAACTGATCTGCCGAAATTCCAAAACTGAATTTAGGATTTAATACGCTGATTCCAAATGTAGCGTCAGGCACAAAGAGTCCTCTTCTCAACGAACTGTTCAATATCGGATCGTTAGGATCTTCAAAGTTTATCTTATCGGAGTCTATTCTGTAATGATAGGCGTTAGCAGCCAGCCCAAACGACAGTTGAGTATTTTGTTGCAGCCATGTGTGATAGGCGTATGAAAATTGCGCTCCGTTTATATTAATAAGTCCGTTTCTATCGGAAAAAACATAACCTCCCAAACCTACTCTGCCATCGGTACTTGGTTTGAAAGACTGGCGGTTGCCGCTTCGCTGCCTGATGGAATAACTTTGTTTTAAAAGCCTTGTTTGCCATGAGGCGGAAAAGGTTCTGGGAGTTCCGGTATAGCCCGCCCATTGTTCTCTTGCCGTAAGGCTGAAGCTGGTATAACCATCCGAGCCTGCCACAGACGGATTAATCAATATTTTATTGTAAAGATATTGACTATACATCGGCAATTGTTGCCCAAATGCGGTAACTCCGGAAAAAAAGGTTAATAATATGACTATCTTCAGTCTCACTATTCTATCTGACTATTGTTACAGTTCCCATTACCGGTCTGTCCCCATTGTTTAAATCAATAATATAATGGTATGAATCTATTGGCAAGGCTCTTCCTTCCCGTGTTCCGTCCCATGGTTTGGGGTATCCTTTCTCGGAAACCCACACTGCATTTCCCCACCTGTTAAAGATTCTTACTTCCGCTTCGGGATAAAGATAAATATTGCCGATATTCCAAACATCGTTTATAAGGTCGTCATTGGGCGATATTGCGTTGGGTATCAGCAGGCACGACCTGTTCTGCGGCTCTACTTTTACCGAATCGTGAGCGACACAGCCGTTTAGGTCTTCAACCATAACGGAATGCCATCCGGCATTAATATTTGTTAATGACCTGCTCATGGAATTATTCGCCCAGCGGTAGTTATAATTAACAACTCCGCCTATTGCTTCAGCCATAATAGAGCCGTTGTTCATATCTGAGCAGAAAGGTTTTACGACTTCAAAATTAATTCTTACCGGCTCGGGTTCGGTTAATGTTACGGAAGTATTGGAATAACAGCCGTTTGCATCTGTTATGATGATATTGTAACTACCGGCAGGCAAATTGTTTCTTGTTTTTCCGAATAATCCGTCAGACCAAAGATATTCAACTCGCCCGACACCGTTAAGCGTCTCAATATCAATATAGCCGGTCTTGTCGCCCGCGCAGCTAAGATTGTACCGTCCGTCCAAACTTGAAGAGAGGTTTAGAACTATCCCAAGCCTGTCGGGTTCGGAAAGGTTAAATACCTCAATGGCGCTACAACTCAGGCTATCTATAATTTGCAGGGTATATGTTCCGGCTTTCAGTCCCGATATATTTTGAGTTGAGGCAACAAAACCGTCAGGTCCCGTCCAGTTGAACATAAACGGAGCCGTTCCGCCGGTTACATCTATATTAATATATCCGTTAGACAAGCCGAAACAGCTCACATTAAATCCATTATAGTCGGATATTCCTGATGTGTACGTTAAAAGCGGCGGATTGATAACTATTACCGAAGCTGTAGCAACGCAACCGTTTTGATCCGTAACCGTGACAGAGTATGTGCCTTCAGTCAGCCCCGAAATATCTTTGGTTGTGTCGCCGTTAGACCAACTGTACAAATAAGGGGTTACGCCTCCCGAAACCGTAAGGCTGACGGCTCCATCGTCAAACACTGCTGAGGCGCATGTTATATGCTTCACGACAGGTTGCAGGATAATGGCATCGGGCTGTGTAAGAGTTATATTAACCGTTTTTTCGCAATCGTTTAAATCTCTGACGGTAAGAACATAATTTCCTGCCGTAAGAGAGGTTTGATCTTTTTGTCCGGTCACAATTCCCGAGCCGTTTGTAGTACTCCAAATGTATTGATATGCGCCAACGCCTCCTGTTGCGGTAGTATGAACAGAGCCCGTTCCTCCGTTGCAACTAATGTTATATCCGCCGTTTGCTGAAACCGAAAGCACTGTCGAAATATTCATATCGGGAGGCTCCGAAAGAGTGAATGAGGGCGTTGTGAGGGTGCAACCGTTTAAGTCCGTAACAATACAGAAATAAACGCCTGTTTTTAACTGCGCTATGTTCTTTTGGCTTGACGAAAATCCGCCCGGACCACTCCAATCGTATGTATAAACTCCCGATCCTCCGATAATTTCTATATTAATATAACCGTCTGATCCTCCATAACATGAGACATTATGTACTCCATCGTTTTTTAACGATAACTGGGAACTTGCAAGACTCATTCCCAATGGCTCGGTTATTATTACGCTGTCTATCGCAACGCATCCTTTAATGTCGGTTATCCGGATATAATATTTTCCGGCAGGAATATTTTCAAGTCTGTCGGAGGTATCTGTTCCCGTAATAACGCCGTCTACGGTCGTCCATTTATAAGCGTATCCTCCGTTTCCTCCCGAAATTGTCTTAATCCAAACCTCCCCGTCACTGTATCCTCTGCACGAAACGTCAAAACCTCCGGCATATTTTTTTGATTCGAAAGTTACCGTAACTTTGTCAGGTTCAGTTAATTCAACTTGCTCTACTGTTGTGTTGTAGCATCCGTTGTCGTCTCTTATATAGAGAGTGTATAAACCCGCTTCCAGTCCCGACCAGTAGGCAGGTGTATTTGTACTAAGAAGATATCCGTGCATAAAGGTAGATGCGGTATCCTGTCCCTCCTTAACAATCCAATACTCAAACGGCGGTGTTCCCATTGAACTTGTTTCCATAACCATTATTTGTCCGTCTGCCGAGCCTTTACACAACGGATGAGCCACAGGATATATATAAGGAGCAAGTGTTGTTCCCGAAACCAGTTTATTAATCGTATTACTGCAACCTAAACTGTCTCTTACGGTAACAGTCCAAACTCCGCCTCTTCTGTTTGTCAGTTCGTTGAGGTCATAGCCTTCCTCCCTGTCGGAGCTTGTTCTAAACCAGTTGAAATAATAACCGTTTGTTCCGCCCGCTCCAACAGAAGTTGTAGCCAGCAGATTGGCGTCAGAGCCTCCTTCGCACGTTAACGATTTCGTTATTATAAGATCCTGCAAAGGCAGCGCATGTATTTTTGTCTCAAACGCCACAGTATCGCCCGAAAGGCATCCCAAAGCCGAAGTAAAAGTAGGAACTATGTTGTAAAATATTGATTGCAATGTATCGTCTTCATTGCGATATTGATTCCTCAGAACCGTTCCATACATTACATCGGAGTCGGAACCCATGAATCCGCTAACCAACGTAGATGTTCGGTACGTTCTGTAACCAAATCTGAGAACATCTTCTTTCGGCATTGTAAATTCCGTATCGGATATAAGCGTTATTTCGGCATTGGCTCCATAACATATTTGCGACACAAGCGGAATAATTTGCGGCTTGGGATTAACCGTAATGCTGGAATAAACAGATTGTCCCATACATTCTGTGGGCGCTGGTCCTACAGGCGTAATTTGGAATGTAATAGTTATGGGTGCGTTGGTATTGTTTTTGAACGCCCCCGAAATAACGTCTCCTATGTTATAGGCTACTCCCGTCTCGGCTATTGCGGTTTCTATGCCTGCATTAACGGTTCTGCTCCATACAAATCTTGTTCCGGCGTCATAGTGGCTTAAATACAGAGCTATGTTATCGAATGGAATTTCCGAACATTCATGATTTTGCTCATAAAGATTTAGAAAAGCAACCGGTATTTTGTTAACCGTAAGTTTTGCCGGTCTGCTGGTTGTCGTACTCATAAATCTGTCTCTTACAACGCAGTAATAATTTCCGGCATCGGCAAGAGTTACTTCGTTAATGGTCAGGGTCGCCGCTCTGATGCCGGTATAATGCGGGTCGCCTGACGGTATAATCACTCCGTCTTTATACCAGATATAGGTTAAAGTCTCCGCTCCCGTTGCCGTAACCGAGAATGAAACAGTTGTATTTTCGCATACGGTTGTGTCCCGTGGGTGACCGGTTATTAACGGATTTGTCTGTCCGAGAGCATATTGAGTTCCGGAAGTCGATATATCTTCCGTAAGAGTATTACGTTTTACCAAATCGCCGGACGCATCGGCATGAACTCCGTCAAGCGTCCAGTCGTTTCCGGTTATACGCTTTATTACGCGGGTGTTTTCTCTGACGGTGTCGGTTGCATTAGTGAAACCCGCCGCTTCCAGCTCAATATTGTAATCGGAAATTGAGAATCCGCCTTGCGCCGTCATGCTCCAATATCCTGTGGTAAAGGCGCTGTCAACTTCAACTCCGGGAATTACCGAATTATCGGCTAAAGGCAAACCTGCATTGCCCGGCGGCGGCGAAGTTATAAACTCGCTCAAAATATAGCCGGGAGGATTGGAAATGGCGTTAATTACCAGCGTTGCAGGATTATAATATGACGGTCTTGAAACATTGCCCAACGGAAAAAGGAAACGCCCTGTTTCGCCTATTCCTCTCTCAAATTGTCCAAGCACCATGCCGGACGTATAGTTAAGCGAAAGAGGTGACGGATTTGCCAGCTTCAATATATTACCGGAGGTCAGTACGTTGCCCGAATACATAGACAATGTTCCCATAACCTGAACATTGCTCCCAAGCGTGATATAAAATCCTAAGGGAGAGCCGCCGTTTTCTAAATACAGGTTATAAAAAGACGATGATGTTGAAATCTGCTGAGCGCCCGAGCCGTTAAGAATTACTGTGCTTGTTCCATGAGAAAAGCTGCCCGGGCTCGACCAGTTTCCGCCTATGCGAAACAATCCGTTTCCCGAAGTGATTGACGACAGACTGTTTGTAAAATTGCCCGACAGGTTTAGCGTTCCGAAATTATTGAACTTTGCGGAACTGTTGATTAAATCTTGCGACACCACCACCGTTCCCGAAGTTATTGAAATTGCCGCGCCGTTATTTGAAATTACCTGCGCCCGCAATTGCGATGAGGCAAAAAACAACATGACAATAGTAATGAGAGCGCCTCCAAGAAACCTCAGACGACTGTTTATTATTATATTTAAGCCCGCTCTCTTCAATTTTTTATTTTTTTACACTCTTTATTACTTTTTATTACTTTAATCTTATTGCTTACCGAATTTTTACCGCGTGTATTGCGGTTGCGGTTCCCCCCAACGTGCTTGGATTTGACGGAGGTGTGTTAACCACAGTGGCGCCTACGTCTGATGCGGCAAAAATGCTTACTGTTGTGGGAGAACTTAAAGTTATAATTTTTGATAAACTGATTGTAACCGCAGACCCCGACAACGCAGGCGAAAATACGCTGCTCTGTCCGGACGTATAAACCGAAGTTGGCGAAATTGGCGCAGTTCCCAAAAATACCGTAGCATTCCATGTTTTATCAATGCCTCCAAAGTCGTAGTATGTTATAGTTGTTTCCGATGTAATCATCCAAGTCCCCTCGCCAAGCGTTACAGACAAGACTTCGAAATTTGTTATTGGTGATGACAGCGAAACAGGCGAAGTCAAATATTCTTCGGCAAAAGATAAAGCAGGGTGGCTCTCTACCTTATCTTCAAGTTCCTGCAATGCCGTTTTTATCGTTACATTATTGGATATTGTCGAACCCGAAAAAGTTCCAAGATTAGTGTTCCCCGCAGTAACGCCCGTCAACGCCTGAAGATTATCCTGATACGTCCCGTCTTGCGCTACATCGCGCCCGTCAACAGTCCCGCCAATTGTAATATTGCCGACATTTGTAATATTATTTGTTCCCATATTTATATCGCCTGACATTGTGCCTCCCGAAAGAGATAATTTATTTGCGTCAAGTTCCTCAATAGCGTCTTGAACATTGGTTGATGAGATACTGCCCGAAGGGGAAAATGGTATTCCGGGAGCGCTTTGCAATTCAAGATTTGCTTCGAGTTCCTGTAAAGCCGACAATATTGTTGCATTATTGGATATTACAGAACCAAAGTTTCCGCTTCCAAAATCCACACTTCCCGCAGCAACGCCCGTTAACGCCTGAAGATTATCCTGATACGTCCCGTCTTGCGCTACATCGCGACCGTCAACCGTGCCGCCGGCGGCAATGTCGCCCGAAATCGTAAGATTGGCAAATGCAGGCGAAGAGGTTGTTTGAATATTCTGAACTGTATTTAAGAAAATACTTCCCGCAGAGTGCGAGACGGTTATATTATTGTCGGAGTGCGGAGAAAGCGTTTTATATTCATTTGCCGTGCCTGCCGCGTTCATTCCGAACAACTGATTGGCTGCGCCCAAATAGGTTGGTGCAATTTCTTTCCAACTGCCGGCGAAATACCAAAACGAATTGGTAACCGTATCAAATACCAGCAACCCTTGCGCCGGTAAAGCGATTGCCAACCGTTGAGCGGTAGTCATTCTTGGAGCCAAAAAACCTCTTGCTGTTGACCTCAACTCAAGAATTGACGTTGCCTCGGGGTCGTTTACCTCCGTTTCGCTTATAGCAACACTTTGCCCGTATGTTTTGCCAATAGAGGCAATTGATAAAAAAATCATCATAAACAATATGATTCCAACAGGAATTAATCGCGCTTTTTTTCTTTTGTCGCGCTTTCCCGACTCGCTATGATTTAACGTTGTTTTCATAAAATCCATTTTATTTAATCTTAATAATTCATTTTATACACAAATAACACAACAGCCTGTCGATATTACCCTCATATCGACCGCTATAGCAAATTAAACTATCGTCCTCTTTATCAAACAGAAAAACAGGCATAAGTCTAACTATTCTGAAGACCGCAATTTACGAATAAAGGTTGCATCTCAGATATTAATAACCCCCTAAAAATATTAAAAATTAAAATACGTTGTTTATATATTTTTATATCAAGTCAAATTTGTATAAAACACGAATAAATATTGACTAAATCATCAACATTGCATCGCCGTAAGTTCCGAATCTATATTTCTCTTTTATAGCGAGTCTATACGCTTCCATAGTCAGATGATACCCTCCAAATGCGGCAGCCATCATGAGCAAAATTGAATATGGCAGATGAAAATTGCTTATCATCATATCCGGCACTCTAAAGTTGTATGGCGGGAAAATAAATTTATTTGTCCACCCGTCAAAAGGTTTCAAATAGCCGTCTGTTGACACCGAACTTTCCAACGTTTTCGCAACGGTAGCTCCAACAGCACAAATCTTATACTTGTTATCTTTTGCATTATTAACCGTTTCAACGGCGGCGTCTGTAATTGTAGCTTTTTCAGAATCGACTTTGTGTTTGGTAAGGTCTTCAACATCAATGCCTCTGAAGTTTCCAAGACCCACGTGAAGCGTTACTTCCGCAAAGTCAACTCCAATAATTTCCAGTCTTTTTAATAACTCGCGGCTAAAATGAAGTCCTGCAGCGGGAGCGGCAACGGCTCCTTCGTGTTTTGCAAATATCGTTTGGTATCTTTCGCTGTCTTCAGGCTCAACCTTACGGTTTATAGACCTTGGCAGCGGCGTCTCGCCCAGGTTAAATAACGTGTTTTTAAATGCTTCATAAGTACCGTCAAATAAAAACCTTAACGTTCTGCCTCTCGAAGTTGTATTATCAATAACTTCAGCCACTAACAAACCGTCTTCGCCAAAATAGAGTTTGTTGCCTATTCTTATTTTTCTTGCCGGATCAACAAGCACATCCCACAGCCGCTGTTCTTTGTTAAGCTCTCTTAGAAGGAATACTTCAATGTCTGCGCCCGTTTTTTCCTTGTTCCCGTAAAGCCTCGCCGGAAATACTTTTGTGTTATTAAATACCAACACATCATGTTCCGAAAAATAGGAGGTTATTTCTTTAAACATTTTATGTTCAAAAGCGCCGGTTTTTCTGTCAACAACAAGCAGTCTCGATTCATCTCTGTTTGCCATGGGGTGTAACGCTATTTGTTCCGGAGGAAGGTGATACCTGAATTGTGATAATTTCATATTAGTAATTTTAAAAACCTTTTATACGTAAAAATTTCAAATTTGTTGCAAAACGTAGTGTTTTTTAAGTATTTTTTAGAATTCCGATGAAGGTTCTATCGAAAAAAAAACCACAGCTCACGCATCGTCAGTCCCATAGTGAAACTGCCGTCATATATAATGCACCACAAAAATCATGCCAAATGGGGACGATATTCCGACAAAGTCACGAGACAGTCAGATAATTGCTGATTATTTTATTGACATATATGTTGTTGTATAAATCAATGTCATAAATTATGTACCACGTTGTGTTTCTATTGCGCTTGTACGAATGAGAATATTCACCGTATTTCAAATGATTTTTGTATTTTGCAGGGTGGTGATATGCTAAATTGTCCAACTTGTAACAAATATCCGAAATATCATCAACATATTGCATTACTTCGGGGACGGTTAACTCAACTTTTTCCCATTCAAGTAATCCTGTAACAATATTGTCCAAATCAATTTTGGCTTGTCGGCTAACAAATACCATGCTCGTTAAGTATCTTGGTAAGGCTTTCTTTTGCTTCCGTACGAAATTCTTCAACGGTCATATATCCTTCAGGCGAAACATTATTAGCTTTGAGAGGCGCAAAACGAATACCATGACTGTTTAGACGTATTTCTTTCAATAGTTTCATGCCGTCAACGTCTTCATCGTCTATATATACAGTATGTATCATATCAATTTTAATTTTACCACCACAAAAATACAAAATCAATTACAATTTACCAACTCGACTCTGTCAGCGTTTAGTTATTTTATCTTTGGAACGCCTAACTGTTTGCAAATTTCGTTGCACAATATGTCGCCTAATTCAGCATGTCTGGGTATAGGGGTTCTTTTACCGGTTATCGAATTTGTGAATATCGAATGGCTGCTCCCTTCTCGTTTCAAAACACAGTTGTGTGCATTCAGATAATTGATAAGTTGTTGCCGTTTCATTTATACTAATTCTAACTTTCTGCGCATAAAACCTTGATGACTTTTTTGAAAGTCTTTCATTTCATCTTCCAATAAAAGTTGTATGGCGTCTTTCAAATTTTTTAATGCTTCTTCAACAGTTTCACCTTGCGTAATTGCGTTGGGCATCTGTTCGCATTGCGCAAAATACCAACCATTGGACATCTCTTTAATAATCGCAGTATATTCCATATCTTATCCTTTAAATTCGACTCCACAAAAATACAAAATCAATTACGAATTACGAATTATGAATTACGAATTTTCAACTTTCAATTAATTAACCATTATTGGCATTAACCACTAACCATTCCTAATTCCTAATTCGTAATTCGTAATTCGTAATTGAACTAATTCCCCGCAAACTCAGCCGGTATCGAAACCCCGATAGTGCCGCCGGTTTTGCTGGCGTTCGCTATTGCCGCTGCGCCGTCAAGAACTACATCCATTGCCTCAGTGTTAGGCGCATCTTTTCTGGTGTTGCCGGTAATGCTACCGCCGGTAATGGTGAAGGTAGCGCTACTACCAACCCGCACGCCGCCGGAAGAAGCACTGGAGCCATCTCTATTGTGGTTTCCGGTGATTTCGCCGCCCTGCATGGTGAAACTTGAATTTACTCCGCTGATGGTTACAATGCCGCCATTTACAGAGGAGGTATTATCCCCGGTGATTTTGGAGCCGACAAGCATGATCAGGTTGCCGTTCAATACTCGCATAAAACCGACTGAAGAACCGTTTTCTCTGCCTCGCAGAGTGATGTTATTTCCCAGTGTGAGGCTTACACTGTTGTTAATATCAAAGAAGCGTGCATTATCTGCCCCTGTGTATTGTATGGTTCTTTCGCCGCCAATGCCGATGATGGTTAGTTTGACATTGGCAACATTCAGGGTTTGCGCCCCTGCGTTTATGTTATCGTCAATCAATAGGGTGTATTCCCCCGGGGTTACGTTGATGTGGGCAACGGCGGCATCTAAATCGTTGGCGGTAACCGCGCCGATGGGGGTAACGTCAGGCTCTGCCCAGTGGGCGGTAAGGGTGATGTTGGCGGCAACAGGTGTTGTGAAGTTAAACGCCTCGCCGTTATTCTGCCATCCTGCAAAGGTGTAAGCGGGCGGAGCCCCTGCGTACAGTCCTGCCGTTTCGGGGATAAAGGCAGCTCCTTTAGGCGTTGGAGGCTGCACCGCCCATCCGCCGCCAAGCACCGTTTGCGTTACGGTTGTGCCGTTGTCGAAATCAAACGTAACAACGAAGGTGTTGGTTGGTCCTTCGGGTCCCTCTTCACCCTGTTCTCCCTTATCGCCTTTATCGCCTTTGTCGCCGTCTTTGGCGCATGACGAAACAAATGTTGCAGCCGAAATCATTATCGCCGCAACTACTAAATAACTTAACAGTTTTTTTAGATCCATAAATTTAATTTTTTAGTTAATAAATAAAATTGATTTGAAATATGAAAAGAGCCGCTGCCCGTACATACCGGCAACGACATTATTAAATTCGTAACAACACGTAATCGTCTGTGAATCAGCAAGTTGTGGGGGGGGGGTAAGCACCTAATATGCAGCGAGTTACATAGTAGTTGCATATTCCCTCAAATTGTGGAAACAGCAAAAATTTATGTTGAAACGTAAGCATACTGTATAAAAATATTTACGGGTGTAAATATAAAAAAAAATAATAAATCAAAAATCAAAAATTTTTATTTTCTTTGTATTGTCAGTTATTCTGTGACTGACCATGCGTGAGCTATGTTTAGTTATTAATGTAATGATTAATGGTTAAAGACTTGGAACTATGCAAACAGAAATGGATTTATTTGCCATTCGTCCTGAAGACAAAATACCTGAAAGAGGGAAAATTCTTATTTCAGAGCCTTTTTTGTCGGATATATTTTTTTACCGGAGCCTGATTTATTTAACAGATCATAATTCTGAAGGCTCAATAGGTTTTATTTTGAATAAACAGCTTGACTTAAGGATATCAGACGCGCTTGAGGGATTCGATGAATGGAACGCCTCGCTTAATTTGGGCGGTCCTGTGGCTCCCGACACTTTGCATTATATTCACAGTTTGGGAAAAATGATACCCGACAGCATGGAAATTAATGACAACATATTTTGGGGAGGCGATTTTGAAGCAATAAAAGAGGCGATAAAAACAGGACAGGTAGCGGATAATCAGATAAAGTTTTTTTTGGGCTATTCGGGTTGGACGGCGGGGCAGCTGGAAAAAGAACTGAGTGAGAACTCGTGGGTTATTGCTTCGGCAAAACAAGAGCTTGTGATGAATAACGATGGCAATGACGCTTGGAAACGAACGCTCAGAGGCATGAATAAAAAATATCGCATTTGGGCTGATTTTCCGGAATCGCCGGAGATGAATTAATTTTGTGCCTTTATGAAACTATTTACGTCAACCCAAATAAAAGAGATAGACCGGTTTACTATTCTGAATGAGCCGATATCGTCACCGGAGCTTATGGAGAGGGCGGCTAACAGACTGTTTTGTTGGTATGTAAACAGTTTCGGTCGGGGTAGGAGAGTGGTGGTTTTTGCAGGCTCCGGAAATAATGGCGGCGATGGTCTGGCTTTGGCGCGAATGTTGTCGGAAACAGGGTATAATGTTGAGGTCAGCCATGTTAAGTTTACCGACAAAACCTCTGCGGAATGGAAATCAAATTTCCAAAAGATAAAAGAGAATCCCAAAATTAACCTCAACATTATTCAATCGCCTGACGATTTTCCCGTTTTGAATGGCGATGACGTTATAATTGATTCTATTTTCGGCATCGGGCTTTCAAAAAAAGTAGAAGGATTGGCGCGGGATATTATCGGGAAAATAAACGACAGCGTTTCAACGACAGTTTCCATTGACATTCCGTCAGGACTTTTTTGCGAGGATAACAGCGGCAACGACCTCGAAGCGATTGTTAAGGCTGATTATACGCTGAGCCTGCAATTTCCGAAACTTGCATTTATGTTTGCCGAAAACGCCGATTTTGTCGGGCAATGGGAGGTAATACCGATAGGCTTGAGCGAAGAAGCTATCCGAAAAACTCAAACGCAGTTTTATTTTACCGAATCTGCCGATATTCTTCCGATTTTAAGAAAACGCCGAACATTCGACCATAAAGGCGATTACGGACACGGTTTTCTGGCGGCAGGCTCGAAGGGCAAGATAGGAGCGGCGACACTTGCGGCAACGGCTGCTTTGAGGAGCGGCTTGGGATTGTTGACTGTCCATTTGCCGGCGTGCGGACTGAATATCATGCAGACCGCTCTGCCCGAAGCAATGGTTTCGTGCGATAACGCTGACGATTTTATAACCGCCGTTAATCCGAAAATCTCGATTGACGCAGCCGCTCTCGGACCCGGTTTGGGCGTTGAGCCGCTGACGGGATTGGCTGTATATGATTTTTTGACGCGCTTTACATCTCCTGCTGTTTTGGACGCAGACGCTCTTAATCTGTTGGCGTTGAATAAAAAATGGTTTTCCGCGCTTCGCAGCAATATGGTTATAACGCCTCACCCGAAAGAGTTCGACCGTCTTGCAGGCAGTTCGGAAAACGGCTTTCAACGATACGAAAAGCAGGTGGAATTTGCCCAAAAACATAACTGCGTTGTTGTTCTTAAAGGCGCGTTTACGTCTGTTGCAACGCCTGCCGGCAGAGTAATGTTTAACAGCGTTGGCAATCCGGGCATGGCTACCGCCGGAAGCGGCGATGTTCTTACGGGAATTATCTTATCTTTGCTGGCGCAGGATTATTCGGTGGAGAACGCAGCCGTTGCAGGCGTTTTTCTTCATGGACTGGCTGGCGATATTGCTGTTGAAAAAAAATGTTGCGAATCGTTAATTGCTTCGGATATAATTAATAATATTGCACCGGCATATAATAGAATAAAACAGGGAAAAAATGAGAATGTTTAACTTAATAATAAATAACATGAAAACATTTTACGGATTTTTAGCGTCAACAATAATTATATTTGGAATTATTTCGTGCTCAACAGGCAGAAAAGTCGCTGATTCCAAGCCTTTTGTAGTGCCGTTGTCCGACACGGTTACTCTTTCGGAGGGAAGCATAATTTACGGTTTGCCGCGAACAGTTTTTACAATAAAGGTAGATATGGAACGGTCGATAGAGATTCCGGGACCTTATGCACGATATGCGGCTGATTTTCTCGGCATTACCGATGCCATTACCGAAGAAAACGAATCGTGGACGATAACCGGAATAATTGTAGGAACGCACGAAGAGATCGATCCTTCCGAGTATTACGTCATTAAAAGCAGTTCGTTTCTCAGAAGCAATGCTCTGTCGTTGAGGAGGGAGGGACTGATTTTAGATATTAATTCAAGACAGTTTTCAGCCTCTGAAAGACAAAACGTTGGCGATGGACAGGAATGGGGTCAGTTCACATTTGCCGACCTTGGCTCGGACGAATACTTTAACCTTCAGAGAGATACCGCTTATAGAACGGTAAATGTTGATTCTACTTTTATTCGATTGCCTTATATTGTTGAGAGTAGAAGAAGGCTATCGCAGGAGCAGTTGGCTGTAAACGCCGCCCGCCGAATAATCGAGCTTCGTGACGGCAAACACTTGGTTTTGACAGGAGAAACAAATGTTTTCCCTCAGAGCGATGTGGCGATTAATGAAATTAACCGAATGGAAAAAGAATATACCGAGTTGTTTGCCGGAAAAGTAGTTAAAGAGAACAGAAGTTATACGGTTACTTTTATTCCCGAACCCGGAATGGAAAACAGAAGCATTACTCTTTTCCGCTTTTCGGAACTTACGGGACCTGAAACAGGAGAGACCGGAGGAGGAACGGCGATTACAGCCGAATTAATTCCCGAAAAAAAAACTAAAGCGCTGAATATTATTAATAATCAACCGCAAGGAGGCGCAACATTTGATAAGCTATTTTACCGTGCGCCCGATATTGTGAATCTTAGAATTTCAATGGGACGGGAAGTATTGTTTAACTCCCGAAAAATGGTTTATCAATTTGGCGAAATAGTACAACTGCCTGCAAATTTTATTATTACTAAGTAATTGTTATAAAATAAACTAACTTTTTTTAGAACGTGATACAGAGAAAAATGTTACTTTTGCGTCATGTCAATAAACAAGTGGGCAACAGTTTTGATACTGTTAATAGTTTTTTCTAATCTATCTTTAGCGCAAGAAAGTATAGAAATTGACACGAGCGATTATATTCCTTTACTGTATTCGGGAGCGCTCGATTATAATCTTATGATTGCAGCGTCAAAAGGTATGCCTAATGAGGAGATAGACAGGCTAATAGGGCTGGGCGCCAACGTTAACTACCGCAACGAAGACCGCTATACGCCTCTTATGGTTGCGGCAGAATTTAATAAGATAGAATCGGTAAGGGCAATATTGCAACACTCGCCTGCGCTTGACAATTTTACAATATACTCGGAAACAGCTCTTTTAATAGCCGTGAAAAATAATTATCTCGATATTGCCGAGGCGTTGATACGTGCCGGGGCGCAAATAGACCTGTCCGATTCGAAAGGAGCCGCTCCGCTGCACTATGCCTCGTTATATGGTTATACCGAAATGACCGATATGCTTTTATACTATGACGCTCAGATAAATATGAAAACCCATGACGGTTTTTCCGCCCTGCACACCGCAATTTATTCGGGTTATGTTGAAGTAACCGATATTCTAATCCAAAACGGAGCAAATATGGAGAGCCGCGACAACGATGGGAATACCCCTTTTTTAATTGCAGCCTCATTTGGAGATACGCTGATTATGAACATGCTGTATGAGTACGGCGTTGAGATTTATGCAGATAACAATTTTGGGCATAACGCATTAACTATTGCGATAGCTCTTAATTATAAAGATGCTGTGGAATATCTGTTGCAAATCGGCGATAAATGGAGCGAATACACGCCCGAAGAATTTAACCCTTACAGAGTTGCGGCAAAATACGGCAGAAAAGATATTGTAAACATTCTGCATGAAAAAAATATACAGGGGACGATTAAACCCTCATTCGATCAGGTGGCGCTTTCAATGTATGCACGTTTTACAAAACACAATTTTTACAGCGGATTCAGCCTTTCGTTGCGTGAGCCATACTATTTGAACGCCGGAATTACAGTGGGTTTGAACACAAAACTATGGGAAACAAGGTTGCTTGTAGAGAAAAGTCCCGATGTTTTTTATCAGTATATCGATAAAAGCTCCATGGTTTTTGCCGGATTATTCAAAGACTTTATAATCAGCGACAACCCCAACAATAATCGTCTTATTTTCTCTGCTTTGCTATCGGCAGGCTACACGTTTGGAAATAAATTTAAAGGAACAGAAACATATCCCGAAAAAAAAACGGTTATAATCCCCGGTATCGCATTAAAACGAACAACCAAGCCGGTAACGTTTTTTGCCGCCGCCGATTATCTTAACTTAGGCTACCAAAAGGCAGGTTCGGTTTGGACAACAATCGGACTTTCAGCTAACTTTTATTTTGACAACATGCAGATTAAACAGAAAAGAATTAAATGGAACTGATATGATGAAAAGATTTTTTTTATTGATATTCACTCTGATAATAGTTTTTATGATGTCGTGCGAAGGCTCCGAGTTTTCTGTAAAATGTTCCGACTGCACTGTTGACGAGCCGTATGAAGCCACGCTAAAATACCAAATAGACACAGGTTTTCAGAACGGTGCGCTGGTGCAGATTTGGGAAGGAAAATTAGAGGATAGCATTTTAATTTATTCAAGGCATTTGTCAGGGTATATATCAATTTTTGAAAAAACCGTCCCTTTAAACAGACACTACACTGTTACGGCAACCTATATTATTGATGACAAAACGTATATAGTGGTTGATTCGGCTTCGCCAAAAACAAAACGCACCACCAGCAGATGCGATGATGCGTGTTATTATGTGTATGGCAACGAGGTAAATCTTAAGCTCAAATACATGAAATAATAACTTAATTCCGAGATTAATAACCTCTCCACTCCGCAAGAGAAGCCTGAATGAACTTTATTATTTTGTTGTTATCCTCTTTTCCCGAGCCGCTGACCATAAAAGGCTCTCCAAATTTAATAAATATCGTTTTTTTATGATCAATAGTACCTAACTCTCTTATTATTTTGCCATTAGCCCAATAGTCCGTTTTAAGCGCAACAGGAACTATCGCCACATTGGTTCTCTTGGCAAGTTTTATGCCTATTGAACTAAATTCTTCGGGCTTAAATTCAACACTTCTCACACTTTGCTGAAATATTACTATCGATATGCCTTTTGACAACCGTTCTTCTCCTCCGGTCATCACGGCTTCAAAATCTTTACGGGGATCGGATCTGCCCACGGTAATCGGATCGCACGACAACATTATATGTTTAAACAACGGATATTTCACAAGGCTTTCTTTTACCACAAACGTCACTTTTCTGCGCGATGCAATAAGAGATGGCAATATCATCGTTTCGAGCGTACTCATGTGGTTGCCTACAAATAAAACGGGACCATCGTGTTTGGCTATATTATCAATTCCCGAAATATCAAATCTCCCTCCGACTTCTTCAATAAACCGAAAAACATAAGATGACGATTCCACCCATGCCTTCTCATCATAAACTTTCCTCAAAGCCAGCTTCCTTGAGCTTAGCAGAACTTTTGCATATTTCAACGTGAAATATATGCGACTATCAAGCCTCAGCCAATCCTTAAATGTAAGTTTGTCTTTTTTAGGCGTTTGATATTTGTCCGAATTTAAAAAAAACTCCATACTTCGTTAAAAAAAACTATTAAGCACAAATATAAAATATTATTGCAAAAAATTAAGCCAACTCAACAATGCACACAATAATTAAACTACCTTTAATACTGCTCATATATATATTCGTTTACATTGTTTACTGTCTTCATAAAACTTTTAGAGAAAGAGAGGTGTTTTTTCAAATTATTAACCTATCTTTGAA
>Ga0099364_10006021_pt1 | contig 17777 bp, 12 predicted proteins | sample TergutTh196P3_FD_73070 | JGI IMG/M metagenome (GOLD analysis project Ga0099364, IMG submission 73070) | Microcerotermes parvus P3 segment gut microbial communities from Pointe-Noire, Republic of the Congo - Th196 P3 | ecosystem: Host-associated > Arthropoda: Insects > Digestive system > Gut ...
TTATCTCGTATCAGTTTACACAACAGATAAATGCTGAGTGAGAGTTCTTTCGGATGTAGAAATAAATCTTTAATTCTAATATAAGTGTCGCTATAAATATCCGAAGATGGAAGATATTGCTTTTTTCTATCAATACACTCTTCGCGTATCAGTTCGGCAATTTTTCCAACATAGGTATTCCACAATCCAGCAATCATTTTGATCTCTTTAAGTTTCTTAAAAGTAAAATCGTTAGATATCAACATAGCTCCCCAATTAATACTGTCATTTCTTTCTCGTAGCGAATGCCGTCTTGCAATATCATAATAAACTACCCTGTTTTTTGACACTTTCATATCTTTAATCGCAAGTTGTAGTATGTCGGGAGATTTTTGGACATTAAAAATAACAAAATTGTATTTACTTTTATGGTTTTTTAGAATAACAAATAGGCTTTCATTTCCAGCAGACATAGAACCAAACATGTTAACAAACTGCATATCAATTGCCAATATTTTACCATCTTTCATGGACATATTTAGTTCGTCAATTACATCATCCATTAGCGCCTTATCAATGCCATGGTATTCAAACATTTTGCTTTCGCTAAGCATTATCATATTATAATATAGGGGGAGCAGTCGGATGTTACCTTTATCATATGTAATCATATCCTACCCTCCTTTTGTTCGATTTCATTGGCATTTCAATTTCAATATGAACACCACGATATTTTAAGTTCTGGTGGTATCTATAATTTTTGGACTTGAGAAACTTTTTTATAAGATAGTCGCGTAAATCTTCTCGCTTATCGAATACACTTATGAATCGAAATGTTTCTGGGGTAAAAATAATACGTGAATCGCTGGAATGTATACGAATTAATCCGCCGTCAGATAATACTGTTTTTGCAATATCCCAAAGGCCATATACGCTATCAAAATATCGATAGAAAGCACATTCAATAATTGAATGCAGAGTGAGATTTTCACTTTTTTCATCCAAGAATGAAGAGTCATCAATGGTTAGCAGTTGATGGCTTTCTATACTATTTGCAATTCTATTTGAAAGTGAATTATAAAACCCGTGACCGCAATCTGAAACCGCAATGGAAACAGTCTGGCGTCTTATGTATGATTGAATGGTCATAAAAGAGAAACTATCTCCATGGATGCTTGAGTTTTTACACAGTTCTGCACCGAATTTAGCAAACTTATTACCATATCCGAATATATCATCCTCATCGAAGTGGTTTGTTAAGTGATTTTTGAATAAATTATAAGATTTTTTAGTTATTTCTCTCGCTATAGAGTCCTTACTAATATCTTCATTGTCAAAGCAAAAGGTAGCGCAATATTCTGGAATCAGACTCATCGTATTTTTTTCAAATCCATGAATTTCAAACAAACCATACTTTTCACAATAATGTACAAATCCAATTTCACGCAAATATTTTAGGACACTTGAATTGCTTACATACAGGGATTCATCAATAGTAGCAACAATAGGAGTTTTCCCGTTATGCTCTTTTAATATATATCCAACGCAAAGTAGATTAGGAATCACTAATGCATCAACATATTTTGTTTTTGTAAAATCAAACACTACCCTGCTTTCCCGATTTCCAGACAAGCATTTATGCAACTCTTTTAAAACATAGTTATAAAAAACTGATGTTGTAAATCCACCCTCAATTCTTATTGCATAATCAGACATCAAAAATACCTCTCAGCTCTTAATTATGAAACCGCCAATCAGCTTCAGAGTTGGTACTCGACTATCCATCTAATAACTGATCCTGCTAAAAAGACTGCTTTTCTGCGTTAGCTCGATCATCTAAGTAGTACTCCTATACTGTCCCATATAGAGATACACTTTCATCGTTTTCTTTTCGCCTTGCGACCCCGCCGATACGCCCCGGATTTTCTCATCATCTTCATCAGCAACTGCCACTCATCATCAGTCAATTCAGAAGCATCCAAACCAAGCTGCTTGCAAAGCACAATGGACTTCGCTTTTTCGGCATCCATAGCCTTCGATTCATCTATATACGTCTGCATCATATCTTTCATTTCGCTAATCGCCTCGGTCTGCTCTTGCGGCAGGCCGTCTTTTTTATGCACATCAAACAGGCTTTTCATTATGGAATTAAACCGCTCGGATATGCGGTAGCGCAGAAATTCATCCTCATCTATCACGGAGTTCTGCAAAAACTGCATTACCGCATCATCGTCAGCAACCGCAAAGTTTTCTTTGATGCTCGCTTCCACCATCTTAAATGTAGCGTTCATGGCGCTCATCTGCGGCAGCATCTTCTTGTCTATGCAAACCTCAATCGCGCCCAAAAGGTGTTGGAAATCCTCATGTGACAACAATTCGCTTATCAGCCGGTTGTTCAACTTCTTGCTTTTCAGCGCTTCAATAGCACTATCGGAGAGGGCAAGTGCATCCATTTCAATATGTCTGTGCTGCCGGTTATCCGTCAGTCCAAACAGGTAATCAGCGGACACATCATAAAACTTGGCAAGGCTTGCGACATCCTGATAACTGGCGCGAATATCCTCTTGACCCTCCAACCGTTGTAGGGTCGAGAGGGATATTTTCGTAGCTTTTTCCAAGTCGGCAAGCGTTAGCCCCCGCTCGTCCCGCAGGTCGCGGAGTTTTTCCTGTAATGTTAGATTTGTTTTCATAACCCTATTATACAGCAAGAATGCCCGCAAGCCAAGACAGCATTTCCCATATTCGGGAAAAATCGGATTTTTGCGCCGATTTCCTGATTTTGAGATATACAGGATAGCCTTTCGATTTGTGATAGGATATACATAGGCCCAATGTTCCGCCACAATTGAATACCGCACCCGACAGGATACCGATTGCTGTCACCTTTGCATTAGCCGCGCCCGGAGGAAGTGTGGCTGCAGGGATGGCAACCGAGAAAACGTGCCCAATGGTCAAGCAAGGCCGGACACAGGAACGATGCCGGAGTGACTGCGACAAACAATTATCAAACCAGTCTGCCGTCCCCCGGGCAGGCACAGAAATTCAAGAGAGGAAGGATAGCCAAAATAGCGTGACGGTGTGACGGCAGCTTCGGCGAAATACCGAATAGCGCTGTCATGGATAAGGCGGATAATCGGCGGCGTAGAGGTTAGCAAGCACAGCAAAAGTATAACCTTTTGCATGCTTGCCGGGGAACCCCCGGACCCCTTTTTGCGAAAACAGCAGCCATATCAAACATTGTAAGGAGTGTCAGCATACGCAAAACAGGACACGAAATATTCAGCTTATCGTGCGTGTAACGCCTGAAGAAAAGGACTTCATCAGCAAGAAGATGGAGCTTTGCAACGCCGGTAATTTTAACGCATTTGCCCGAAAAATGCTTATCAACGGTTATATTGTGAATATCGATTTAGATAAATTCCAGCAGCTTGCGGGCGAGGTGAATCGTATTGGCAACAACATCAACCAGATTGCGAAAATCTCAAATACAACCGGCATAATATTCGGTGATGATATTCAAAAGTTAAAGGAGATGGTCGATGAAATATGGCGGTTACTAAAATCATCCCTATCAGAACTTCTATCGAAAAGTCGGTAGCGTATATTTGCAATCCCGACAAGACGGATGAAAGCTTGTTGATTCATTCGGAAAATTGTTTCCCTCAAACGGCGGCATTAACTTTTCAGCATCATCTATCTCAATGCCGCGCCGGCGGGAACACAATTGGCAGGCATTTGATTCAATCTTTCGCGCCCGGTGAGGTTGACCCTGATACCGCGCATGAGATTGGGAAGAAGCTGGCTGATGAAATCCTAAACGGGGATTACGCCTATGTTCTCGCTACCCATGTTGATCGCGGGCATATTCATAATCATTTTATTTGGGGAGCGGGAAATATCTCTACACACAAGCGGTATCGCTCGAATAAAAACACCTATCACGAAATTCGCAGAATCAGCGACCGCCTGTGTGAAGAAAACAGCCTTTCCGTTATTATACCGCAGGGGCTTGGAAAAAGCTACATTGAGCATCAAACCGAGAAAAAATCTCAAAAATTCAAACTCAAAGACACTATTAATACCGCGCTCAAACATGCTGATGGCTTTGAAAATTTCATCGAGTATATGGGAATCGCGGGCTACGAAGTTAAGCGCGGAAAGCATATCGCTTTCAAAGGCAAAGAGCAGAAGCAGTTTATCCGTGCCAAATCTTTGGGCGGGGATTATACCGAAACGGCTATTATGGATAGGATTGCAGAAAACCACAATCGCAATACTCCGAAAGCCATAACGTATGATGATTGGGCTAAGATTGCGTTTATGCAAAACAAACAGGAAGCGTATAACCTCATTCAAAGTTATGGCGGGATGGCGAAATATCAGACCCTAATTTATGACCGCAAAAGCGAGGCCGAAGAACTCGATAATGCTTTAGCCGCTGCTAAAGAACAGATTGAGAAATACATTTCTTTGAAGGCTCATGTTGAAACCTTTAATCGAACTGAATCATTGTATGCTCAATACAAAGCGGTTAAGGTTTTCCCGGAGCGGTTCCGCAAAAAGCATGAAGACGATATTTCAGCCCACGAAAAAGCGGCCGCCGTACTCAAAAAGTATAAGCGGCCACTGCCAACATCGGAGCAATTTGATAGTTGGATTGCCAAGTTTAAGAAAGACCTTGCCGCCACAAACAAGCGGCACGATGAAGCAAAATCCAAGTTGAAACAGTTCGAGTACACGCGCAGTCATTTGTACAATATTGAGCGGCAGTACAAGCCGCAGCCACAGAGAACGCAGGTTCGCGCAAAAAGCTATGATTTGGGTATCTGATGCACCACAAACAAAATACGAAAGGTTGTTGCGATGGCGAAAGCCGAAACCCAAGCACCGGAGGTTATAACTTCCACCACAACCCGGAAAATCGGGAGATGCACTTACATTATATCTTCCAATTACGCGCCATGCAAGCAGGCGGAGATTGTTTCCACACTTGCTCGACTGATTCAAAGTGATAACAATATGAAGTCAGCCAAATAGCGCATACTGGCGCGTAAAACACGAATTTAACCTATTGCCGCAGCGGTAATGATATGGTATACTAAATCCATACATTACCGTCTGTTGGCTGCCGGAATGGAGGATATGATGAAAGGACAGCCAACCAAGAAAATATATTTGTACGCACATTTAAGCCAAGAGGATGAACAGGCTGGGGATTCAAACTCGATAGTAAACCAGCGCTCCATTTTAACCAAATACGCCGAGGATAACAAGCTTACACCATATGAGTTTGTATATGACGATGGATATTCCGGCACCGATTGGGAGCGGCCCGCGTTTTCCCGGATTATTGAGGATGTAGAAGCTGGGCTTGTGTCTATTGTAATCGTAAAAGACCTTTCGCGTTTTGGGAGGGATTATCTCAAAGTAGGGTTCTACTCAGAGATTTTATTCCCGAAGCACGATGTCAGGCTCATAGCAGTCCACGATAATGTAGATACCGAATTTGGCGATAACGATTTAGCCCCGATTGTCAACCTGTTCAACGAATGGTATGTAAAATCGACCAGCAGAAAAGTCCGTGCCATTATTCAGTCCAAGGGCAAGAGCGGCGAGCGGATTGCGGTAGTCCCGGTTTACGGCTACCGCAAGATGGAAAGCAACCCCGGCAAACTCGAAATTGACGATGAGAGCGCGGCGGTGGTGCGAAGGATCTTCGATATGTACGCTAACGGCACAGGCGCGAGAGGCATTGCGATGCAGCTCAGTAACGAGGGGGTACGCAACCCGACAACCTACAAAAACGAAAGCGGTATATTGAAAATCAATCGGCCTGTAGGAACGAGTAGTTACTGGAACGCATCGACCGTTGCCGGTATTCTTGATTCCAAGGAATATTTAGGGCATACGGTGAATTTCAAATATTACACGAAATCCTACAAGGATAAGAAGTGCCGTAAGAACGCCCCGGAGGATCAAATGGTGTTTGAGAATACACATCCCGCCATCATTGACAAATCTACTTGGGATACCGTGCGCAAAATGCGAGGGCACAAGCGCCGCCCACCGGTATATGGAACGCCGGGACTGTTCAGCGGATTGGTATTTTGTTCAGATTGTAACGCAAAGCTGTATTTCAATATGCGAAAACTGCATACAAAGAAAGACGGCGAGAAACTTGACGGCGCGTACTCCTGCTCCGAGTACAAAAAAGATATATCGGCCGGTTATCCGCGCAAATGCTCCGCCCACTATATCCGGGAAGAAGTCTTAAAGGATATTGTGGCGGAAGAAATCCGCAAGGTATTAGCGTTTGTGTCGCAAGATGAAAAGGCGTTTGCTTCGCAGATAATGGAAACCAGCCAAGCCGGGCAGAAGCGGGAAATCGCGGCCAGCAAGCGGCACATCAGCCAGAAAAGGCATCGCATTGAAGAACTCGATACCTTGTTTGAAAGGATTTACGAAGACCATGTTGCCGGGAAGCTCAATGATGAGCGTTTTGCGAAGATGAGCGCGAAATACGAACAGGAGCAACAAGTTCTTCGGGGCGAGGTCGTTTCATTGGAAGCCGCTGTTACCGCAAGCGAGGGGCAGTTAGGAAATATCGACCACTTCATAACGCTTGTCCGTGAGTATGTGGGTGTGAAAACCCTCACAACGGGCATGGTAAACGCTTTGATTGACAAGATAGTCGTTTACGAACCGGAAGTGGCGTATGGCAAGAATCGTACCCAGCGTGTGGAGATATTCTATGTCGGCGTGGGGGCGATTGACGCGGAACATGGACAGATAATTCTGATGCCTGATGCCGATAGCGCCGGAACATTAGCAGTATCGTAATACAAACAGAGGGGGGATGGTTTGTCCCTCCCCGGCGGCATCACAAAAATGTGGCTCACTGTTCAGGTTTTATGCTTCCTTATGGACAGTGAGCCTTACCGCGTTTCTTGTTACGGGCGGAAAGGAAGCAAGGGAAATTGCCGGTATGTTAAGCGGCGTCCATACGTCCCCGCTTCTTGATATCAGCACGATTGATTTGATGATTGTCACGCTTTTTTTGATAGCGGTCAAAACGATAAGCCGCACAAAAACAATTCTTTTTTGTGCGGCGGGATTAGGTTGCGTATATGTTTTTCTTGCGGGGAAATGGAGTAAAACGTGCGGATTGGATATTTATAAAAATTGGGTTCTGCCCGCAATGGTTATACTGGTATGTATCCTGTTCGTTCGGCATGGAAAAGCGGTGCAGTCAAAGCATATTGTTCTTCCCAGTTCGGTGTATCGGACAATGTTGTGGTTTCTTATAATTCCGGTTGTGCTGACGCTTGCAAGCGCCATACTATCGCAGGATTTCAGTTTTATAAGCTTTATCGTGCAGGTTTGCGTGTCTACCATGACCTCGTTCGGCGGCGGGGAGGCGTATGTTTCCGTTGCCGACGGAATCTTTGTACAGGGCGGATACATTTCCCCTGAAGCTTTTTATACGCGCCTGTTGCCTGTGGCGAACGCTTTACCCGGGCCTATCCTTGTAAAAATCGCGGCGGGGATCGGATTTGTATATGGATATCAGATACAGCCGGTATTCGGATGGGTAATGGCATTGGCGGCGACAACAGCGTCTATTGGCGCTTGTAGCGCCATAGCCGTTTTATTGATTCACATTTATGATAATATTCGGGAATCTGAGCTGATTAAAAATCTTCAGCGTTATATTTTATCGGTTATATGCGGTATGCTGATATCCACATCATGCGCGATGCTGTATGAAAGTATGAAGATCACAGCGGAAAAAGGTATCGGCAGCGCCCTGCTAATTATCGTGTCTGTCATTACAGTAGGGCTTCTGTTTCTTATCAATAAAAGGAAGCATATCAATGACTTGATTTGGATTCTTGCGTTATCTATTTTCAGTACGGCGGGCATAATTGGATTAACAGTTATATAAAACCCATTCGAACCTACAGTCGGAGTAGGTCAAGCGCAATATCGGCCAGCATCTGCCGGTAGCTTTCACGCCGGGTTTTATGTGCAAGGTTTTTAGCTGTCTGAAAAAGAAAGCTTGTATTTTTTTATCTTGTAAAGTCAAGAAGCGAACACCTCCCGTCTTGTTATGCTTCTGATTCACCTATTGTAACATAATAATTTGCACAAAAAACAAACGCCGCCTGTTATGGATCATACAGGCAGCGAAAATGATATGGATTGGGAAACTTTGCATTCGGGAACGAGGGTGAACTCCACATCACACCTATTTACTAAATTTTTCGTTTATGCTTGAACAACATCCGGCAAAGACGTCAAGTATACTTCAAGTATTGCTTGCGTTTCGGCTTTGGGTTTATCTTGTGCAAACTGGCGGGGTGTGATATATTGATGTAGGGTAGAGATGTTTTCTGCGCCGCTTCGCTTCATTGGGCGGTGGCGGGAGTATTTATGCGGTTATATATAGTCTGCGAACCGAGCATTTGATGAAAAAGCGAAGGGGTAGAAAAGATGAAGCGAACACTTTATTTAATGTTTATGATATGTGTTACTATGCTTTTGATTTCTTGTCAAAAATCCACTGAGTATGCGCCTGCCGAAATAACAATCAACGGTGAAACGTACGGTACTGACTTGACCGAGCTTTCGTTAATGAATCTAAGCCTTACTGATTCAGACATAGAACCGCTTAAATACATGACTAATTTGATTTACTTGAATATTGGATACAACGAAATCAGCGACCTAAGCGCTCTCAGCGGGCTAACAAGCTTAGAGAATTTGTTCTTGGCTGAAAATCCAGTCAGTGACATAAACGCGCTTAGTGGTCTTGTAAATTTGACAACCTTAAATTTGGAAAGAACCCAAGTCCGCGATATAAGCGCGCTTGGCGGGCTTGCAAACTTGACGATATTGCACTTGACCGAAAGCCCTCCAATAAGCGACATAAGTGTGCTTTACGGGCTTTTCAATCTGGAGCAACTGGATGTTGGCGAAGGTCAAATCAGCGAAGCGCAAAAGGAAGAGCTTCTTGCGGCGCTCCCGGATATATGGATAACGGAAGGGTATTGATTCGGTAAATCCAGATTTACAGAAACTAAGCATTTCTAAGCCCATCGCACCACGAAGCCCCACACCATGGTTATCATGATTTTGAACAGTCAAAAGAATAACAGCCAAAGCAGGGCAGCAAACTGAAAGATCGCTACCAAACCAGAATCAGCTAAATTGCTTTAATAACCGAATGAAGTGGTTCGACTCCCGCAAGACATGATCGGCTAACAACGGCAAAATGATACTGCGGATTTTACATCCGGCTATCCCTTTTGTACCGGCTTCTTTGAAGTCGCGGTATTTCATGGTTTCCTGCAAGGTTGCGTTTGTAATGCCCTGTATTGTCATATCGGTGGCGGTTCTCGCTTTTTGCAGCAAATCTGAATACTCCTGTGCAAAGGTATTCGACGTATTGATTAAATCGTTTTCGCTCGGATCAAGAAGCCCCCGGATAAACTGTGCGTGTTCCATCATAATCTGGTCCCAGAAAAGCTCGATCTCTCTTATGTTGTCATCGGGATTTTGTCCGCTTTCCAGTGCCTCCAAATGGCCTTTGTACTGGATTGCTTCGCGCCGTATATGCTCAATCAGCAACGGATAATTTCCGGTAAACATGCTGCATGACAACATATAATCCAGAACTCTGGTCTTGAAATCAATGAGGCCGTCAAGCAATAGTTTCGCGCTCTGATTCAACTGCTTGACCTGCTGAGTCAAGGCGGGCGTTATAGTCGGATTTTCGGCGCCATAAAGACTGGATTCCAATTTAGTGATATTCTGATTAATGGCAATGCCGGTAAAGCTTTGCGTTTTTTGCTCACAGTCCAACGTGTAATCCGTGACGATTTCACCAGATGACGCCACACTTGGACGAATGATGCTGTTACCCAATACAACCGCGTTATGTAAAACGGCTTCAAATCGCTCTTTGTATTGATCTGCCGCCCTGGAGAAATCAGGGTTTGCCGGTGTAAACCCAGCCTCAAGGAATATGGAATGCTCTTTCATGATGCGGCCAAAAAACATGTGTAATTCGAGAGACATGATTACATATTGCTGTTCCGTAACCATATGAAACCTCCTAATGGTTTTTCTCTATGATATGGATTCCGGAACAGCTTTGTTACCTTGCGGTTCGTTATATGTGTTTTTCGGATATGTAGCAGAGCGCATTTAACGCTCTGCTGAGAGGAGCTTGAGGATCAGCCAATTACTGTTTTGCGGAATTGCTTAAAAGAAAAACCCACAGCCGCATCTTCTCCTGCAACATCTGCATCGGCAACATCTGCAATGATGACGCCTTTCACATTCGTCGTGGTCTCTATCACGGTCTTTGTCGCGGTCTCTATCGCGATCTCTATCGCGACAGCGGCAATCGTCAAAATCATTCCTGAATCCGAAACACATATGATACATCCCTTTCTAGTGTATTTGTGGGTAATCCCACGGTACAATATATGTTTCAGGTATACGTTTTGATAAATGAATCCCCATACTGCCTGCAACAGACTGTACAATCTCCGCCACTATCATCTCCATACGGTATGTACACAAGGAAAATAGCCATACGGGTGAAAATCAGAGAAAGAACGCCGCCTCATCCTCCACCCCCGCAAGCTCAAGCGAAATGCTTCTGCCGTCGATAATTTCCTGCATCAGCCTTGCCCGTGCTTCGCTAAAATCCATGCCAAGCCTTTCTTCTGCATCAACAATAAATTTTGTATTCGCGTTTATTAAGCCCTCGTCGCTGTTTATGTACTCATAATAATATTCTTTTGCGGCTTCTGTGTCGCCAATCGCTTCGCTGTAGTAGCCAAGCATTGGATACCCGAAAAGTCTCGCTGTTTTTGAAAATGGAGCGCTCCCAAACGGCTCAACTCTTTTCATGCTGTCTGCCAATTCTTTTGCCATATCCATATCGCCTTTTACGGTGCGGTAAAATAAGTGCAGCGCATCGCGGTTATACTGGCGGATAGGGGGTCTGTTTATATAACTCACCACATACTCCTCTGCACTTTCATAATCTCCTGCAACTAAATATGCCATAGCAATGGAATACCATGTAGAATCCAAATCTCTGCTTCCGATTGGGTCAATGGAAAACGCTTGATATGCATAATTGGCAGCCTTTTCTCCGTCAAAATACTCCGGGCATTCAAAGTAAAACCAGTTTAAAAAGGAATAGACGACACGAGCTGTTTCCCTCTCGTTTGAATACTGTATCCATTCTGATAAAGAATCTTCTAAATTTTCGATGCCTTCACTGGCGTATCTCCACTCATCCCTCACGCTTATGTTATAGTACATTGCGCCAGCATGTAATTGGACAAACGCTATAGTTGTCGAGTATTCGCATTGCTCGATTAGCGCAAGAGCTTTTTCATTATAGTATTTTGCTTTTTCAAATCCTCCCGCCCACAAATAATTAGCGCCCATTAAAGCATACGCTCCAGCAATAATATCGTTATCTTGCGTATTATCAAGCATCATCATTTTTGCAATATTGTATGCCTCTTTATATTTTCTGTTTTTGGATAAATCGATAGATATTAAAATCAATTCTTCCGGTGTTTTATCTTTGTTTTGTTCCAATAATTTTATTACAGCTTCATCGCTGCTAGGCACATATTTGGGGGATACAAAATATGTGCCAGGGAAATTATAATAAACAGAAGGTGTAGAGCAACTTGTCAACAATGATGCAAACAAAATTATGCTAATCGTTTTAATAAATATCATCTTCATCACACAAACCCTAGCGCGATTGCGGCCTCGTCCTCCACCCCCGCAAGCTCAAGCGAAATGCTTCTGCCGTCAATGATTTCCTGCATCAGCCTTGCCCGTGCTTCGCTAAAATCCATGCCAAGCCGTTCCTCAGCGTCAACGAAAAACTTTGCGTTTGCGTTGATTAAGCCCTCGTCGCTGTTTATGTATTCATAATAATAATTCTTCGCCGCTTCCGTGTCGTCAATCGCTTCGCTGTAGTAGCCAAGCATTGGATACCCGAAAAGCCGTCCTCTTTTTGTAAGCCTGCCGCTTCCAAACGGCTCGATTCTTTTCATGCTGTCTGCCAATTCTTTTGCTATATCCATATCGCCCTTTACAGTACAATAAAATAGATGTAAAGCATCACGATTATACTGGCGGATAGGGGGTCTGTTTATATAACTCACCACATACTCCTCTGCACTCTCATAATCTCCTGCAACTAAATGTGCCATAGCAACCGAATAAAATGTCGAATCCCAAAAATCACTGTTTCCGATTGGATCAACGGCAAGCGCCTGATATGCATAATCAGCAGCCTTTTCTGCGTCAAAAAACTCCGGGCATTCAAGGTAAAATGCGTGCAAATAGGAGCACGCAAAGCGGGCTGATGTTCTTGTATCAGAATACTGTATATAATATGATAAAGATTCTTCTAAATATTTGATTCCCTCTTTAGCGTATTTCCAATCATCCCTTATACCTAACTCATAGTAAATTACGCCTGCGTTATATTGGACAGCAGCTGCAGTTGATGGATGTTCAAATTGGTCAATAAGTGCAAGTGCTTTTTCAATGTAATGCTTTGCCTTTTCATATCCTCCAATCAACATATAATTAACGCCCATGAAAGCATATGCATCTGCAATAATATCTACATTTTGGACATTGCCTAGAATGATTATTTTTGATATATTGTATGACTCTTTATATCGACCTTTTCTAGTCAATTCTAGAGCAACATCAATCAATTCTTCCGGCGTTTTACCCTTGTGTTGCTCCAATAGTTTTATTACAGCTTCATCACTTGGAGGAACATATTTTACAGATGCAAAAGGTGTGCCGGGAAGGTTATGGGAACAACCCGTCAATAGCAAAATAAATAAAATAATGCTAATCGCTTTAATAAATATTATCTTCATCAAACAAACCCTAGCGCGATTGCGGCTTCATCCTCCACCCCCGCAAGCTCAAGCGAAATGCTTCTGCCGTCAATAATTTCCTGCATCAACCTTGTCCGCGCTTCGCTGAAATCCATGCCAAGCCGTTCCTCAGCGTCAACGAAAAACTTTGCGTTTGCGTTGATTAAGCCCTCGTCGCTGTTTATGTATTCATAATAATAATTCTTCGCCGCTTCCGTGTCGTCAATCGCTTCGCTGTAGTAGCCAAGCATGGGATACCCAAAAAGTCTCGCTGTTTTTGAAAATGGAGCGCTCCCAAACGGCTCAACTCTTTTCATGCTGTCTGCCAATTCTTTTGCCATATCCATATCGCCTTTTACGGTCTGGAAAAATAGATGTAATGCGTTGCGATAATATTCGCGGATAGGCGGCCTTGTTATATACATTTCCACGAATTCTTCTGCACTTTTCCAATCCCCTCCAGCTAGATATGCCATGGCAATAAAGTTAACTGTATCATCCCAATCAAAATTAATATCTGCGGTTGGGCCAAAGGCAAGTTGTTGATATGCATAGTCTGCGGCTTTTTCACTGTTAAAAAACTCCGGACAACCAAAATAAAACGCATACAAAAAGGAATAGGTGTTGCGAGCCTGCATCCTTGTATTCGAATACTGTATATAATATGATAAAGCTTCTTCTAAGTCTTCGATTCCCTCTTGAGCGTATTTCCAATCATCCCTTAGGCTTAACTCATAGTAAATTGCGCCAGCATTAAATAAAATAGCGGCTACAGTTGATGGATATTCACATTGCTCAATAAGTGCACGGGCTTTTTCACTGTAGTATTTTGACTTTTCATATCCCCCTATCAATCTGTAAATAACGCCCATAAAAGCGTAAGTATCGGCAATAATATCTGTGTCTTGCACGTTGCTTTGCAAAACCAATTTTGATATATTGTATGATTCCTTATATTTGCCACCTCTACCCAAAGAATGAGAGAGTTCAATTAATTCTTCTAACGTTTTATCTTTGTGCTCTTCTAATAATTTTATTACAGCTTCATCGCTGCTAGGCACATATTTGGGGGATACAAAATATGTACCAGGGAAATTATAATAAACAGAAGGTGTAGAGCAACTTGTCAACAATGATGCAAACAAAATTATGCTAATCGTTTTAATGAATATTATCTTCATCACACAAACCCTAGCGCAATCGCCGCTTCGTCCTCCACCCCCGCAAGCTCAAGCGAAATGCTTCTGCCGTCGATAATTTCCTGCATCAACCTTGTCCGTGCTTCGCTAAAATCCATGCCAAGCCTTTCTTCTGCATCAACAATAAATTTTGTATTCGCGTTTATCAAGCCCTCGTCGCTGTTTATGTACTCATAATAATATTCTTTTGCGGCTTCTGTGTCGCCAATCGCTTCGCTGTAAAATCCAAGCATGGGATACCCAAAAAGTCTCGCTGTTTTTGAAAATGGAGCATTCCCAAACGGCTCAACTCTTTTCATGCTGTCTGCCAATTCTTTTGCCATATCCATATCGCCCTTTACTGTACGGTAAAACAAATGTAATGCGTTACGATTATATTGACGGATAGGGGGTCTTGTTATATATCTCTCCACAAATTCCTCTGCACTTTCATAATCTCCCGCAACCAAATGTGCCATAGCAACCGAATACCATATAGAATCAAAATCAATACCTGCGGCTGGCCCGAAAGTAAGCGGCTTATATGCATAATCAGCGGCTTTTTCCGCGTCAAAATGCTCCGGGCTTTCGAAGTAAAACCAGTTTAAAAAGGAGCAGATAGTGCTCGCTATTGACCTTTTATCTGGATAATGCAACCATTTATATAGAGATTTTTCGAAACTCTCGATGCCTTCGCTGGCATATCTCCAGTCATCCCTTACGCTTAAGTTATAGTACATTGTGCCTGCGTAATATAAGACAAATGCTTTATCATCCAAATATTCAAGCTTTTCAATATCCGCAAGGGCTTTTTCGTTATAATATTTTGATTTTTCGAATCCCCCTGCAAGCAAATAATTACCACCCATAAGGGAATAAGCCGCTATGGCTAAGTCAATCTCCCCCATCTCTAACAGCAATTTGGCAACGTTGTATGACTCTTTATATTTACCCCTTTTAGTCAAATCAAGGGAGAGATCAAATAATTCTTCCGTTGATTTACCCCTATATCGCTCCAATAATTTTATTACAACGTCATCGCTTGGAGGAACATATTTTCTGGATGAAGATGACAAGCCGGGAATATTAACATTAAAGAAACAGCCTGTTAGCAGCAGTATAAATAAACCCATACTGATAATCTTAATATATATTTTTTTCATCATGATTTCCTCCGTTAATCCGGGCAAGGATTTACAAGCGGGTCCAATATAGCAGCTAAATTTGGGTCTGCCTCCACTAATAGGGCCAGTATTGCCATTCCCAACGCAGACGCCAAACCCGCCACTCCTGCCCCCGACGTAGCGCCACCGGCAGCAATAAGTGCAGCTATTTTTGGCCCTAAGACTACCGCTATCGCAACTGCTGACACAACCGTTTTCATTGTTTGGTCGATTTCTACTCCCACAACAACCAGCTCTGACAGGTCGCCGCCTGTAGCAATCCAAGAAATGATTTCTAACGTGACTTTATTATTTATAATATTATCATAATATATCCGATTAGAAACCGATATTTCCCCATCAATTATTTTTCCCACCTCAATAAAGACACCTTTTTCCGTGTCCGTTCCGAACCTCAATATATCTTCTCCGGAAGAAACGTCGTAGTAAATCTGAGCGCTACCCCCGTCAATTTGTCCCCCAGCGCGACCGCTTTGAACATTTCCCCCGCCAGGTAAAACACCCGTTTTGGGATTGCCGTAAACAGCGGTTATCTCACCACAAACACTTATGTCATAAAATGGGCTTGGAGTAGGAACCTTAACCTTTACACGAGGCCCTGATGCGGTTGCACCTATAACACTTGCAGCATTATTTAGCGCTTGATGCCCTTTTTTTAAGTTTGCGCCAAGTGTACTGCTCGAACTGGTGGCTGTCGTTCCGGGCGTAGCTGTCGCCAACCCTAACGGGTCAACAAATACGACCGGGTTTGCATCACAATAGTTATACCAATTCAACCCATTCCCAATTGGGTCTTCCGCCGCGAACACGCCCAATTTTGGCGCATAGTAGCGGTTTTGAGCGTAATACAGCCCACTCACCTCATCAGTTTGGTATCCCGTAAACCCGAATGGCTGGTGCATCTTTTCGCCCGCGCCAACAAGCGGCACACCAAACTCGTCGTAGGCCAGCGCTTCACTTTCACTTTCGCCCATCAAGCGAATCGGCGAACCAAGATGGTCAGTAAGATAATGAAAACTGCTCTCCCCACTCGCAGAAAGCAACTCATTGCCCCACACAAAGCTCTGGTTCTGCGCACCCTCTGTCGCAAGCAAATTATCATACGGCCTTGTCAGGTCAAGGATATAGCGCATTTCACGCGTCGGGTCGGGCATACTTGTATCTTGCAAATCCTCAAGCTTCTTCACGCGCTTCAAGAATCCGTTGTAGCTGTACTCCGCTTTACCCTTGCCCTCGGTAAATGCCGCAACCATCCTGTTTGTGGCGTCAAAGTCATAGCTCGATTTAAGCTGCCCGTTTTCTGTGATTTGCGTGAGGTTCCCGCGCTTGTCATAAGCATACTCCCGCTCAATTTCCGGCTCGGTTGAGCGAATCAGCTGATTCCTCGCGTTGTAGCTATGCTTCGTCTCGATTCCATTTTGCAAGCTGCTAATGCGGTTGCCAAGACTGTCATAGCGGTATTCTTTCGTGTTCCCGTCATGCATCGCCGAAACCAGCCTGCCGACCAGGTCGTAGGCATACTCGAACAAGCCGCTGTCAGTTTCGATACCGGCGCGGTGCTTGTCTATCTGCGTGATGTTCCCCGCGGGGTCATAGCTGTACTTGAACCGGTCGAGGATCCCGCCGTCTTTGCTATGCGTCAAACTCGTGAGCCTGCCAAGCGGGTTCATCTCATATTTTGTAGTGGTGCTGTCCGGCAGAACACGCTCACTGATTCTGCCCATTGCGTCGTATGTATAATTCGTCGTGCCTGTGCCCGAAACCACGCTATCAAGCCGTCCTGATTCGTTCCAGTTATAACCAACCTTGCTTTCGTCAGGATAAACGGTTGCCGTTCGGCGACCAAGTGCATCCCACTCATACTGCACCGTCTTGCCCTCAAAATCGGTGATTCTTTCTATCCGCCCGAAAGAATCCATGTTAATCGACGTCATACCAAGCCAGTCCTTCATCTCCGTGAGCTGCCGCAGGGCGTTGTAGCTTAACTCCACACTTTTGCCATCCGCGTACATGACCTTGCTTAACTTGCCCGCGAGATTGTATTCATACAGCGTTTCAAGGCCGTCTTCATCCAGCTTTGACGTCACGTTCCCGCCGCCGTCATACAGGTACTTCACCACGTCGCCCAGCGGCGAATGTACCGCTGTAACCTCGCCTTTTTTGTTGCGCTCGTAGCTTGTCGTCTGCAATTCAAGCTGCATGAGGTCGGCGATTGTCGGATCGATCAGACGGTACTGCTCGACTTTGCTTAGCCTACCGGCTTTATCGTAATCATATTTCGTGCTGTTCCCAAGGGCGTCGGTGACCTCGATGATATCTCCCGTCAGCGAGTATTTGTATTTGGTTTCATTCCCGTTTTCGTCTGTAATCTTCGTGATGTTGCCCGTAGCGTCATACGCAAATTTGCGGCTGTGATTCAGCGGATTCACAACCTCGCAAACCCTGTCCATGCAGTCGTATACTAGCGTGGTCGCGTTATCCAACCCGTCGGT
>Ga0099364_10006022_pt1 | contig 17776 bp, 15 predicted proteins | sample TergutTh196P3_FD_73070 | JGI IMG/M metagenome (GOLD analysis project Ga0099364, IMG submission 73070) | Microcerotermes parvus P3 segment gut microbial communities from Pointe-Noire, Republic of the Congo - Th196 P3 | ecosystem: Host-associated > Arthropoda: Insects > Digestive system > Gut ...
AAGCAAAGGCTACGCCGATAGGTACAAGGGGAGCGGAAAGGCGATATACCAAGCGGCTTTCGTCTTCCTCGGCAGAGATGATATTCAGTTGAGGACAAAATAAACCATCGGTACCATAATGAAACTTCCCGCAGCAGAGACTGCGGGGTATCAACTGCAAGTCACGGGAACAGCGCAGCAGAGCTGCGGGGAATTAAACCCGAAATGATTAAACTGTGTGTTGTATGGACCTGACATACTCATCTTCATCAACAAGCGGTGTGGTAAATATGGCATACAAGCCGCCCTGTATTTTATGACGATATGTTCCCGGTCTTTGAGGAACATCGGAATCGGTTTCATCTACGCCTACACCGAGCATTCCGCGCTTATGGCGTCATTCGCGAACATCCCGAGCGTTTTCGCTGCGTCGCCCCATTTTTTCTTGCGCTCGTAAGATTGTTTTATCGGCTGCTTATTTCACAAGTTTCGAAATCTCTTTTCTTTTCGGGTGTTCTGCGCTTACGAGTATAAGAAGTGGGTGTTGTCTCCGCGCCATGGCACAAAGACAACACCCAACGTACCCATGTCTTCCTAGCTGAATTCTTCTTTTCCGAGACCACAAACAGGACACACGAAATCTTCTGGGACATCCTCCCACTTTGTTCCGGGAGCTATGCCGTTGTCAGGATCCCCGTCGGCCTCATTGTACTCATAACCGCATACACATGTATATTTCAAACTTGCCACCTCCTTCATATATTTTTTTCGAAATCAACCGCTCCATGTTTGCACAACGGGCAGATGAAATCTTCAGGTAATGGTTCTCCTTCGTATATATATCCGCATATTTTACACGTATATCCTTTAATATCATTTTTCGGCAGCTGCGGCTTCGGTTTAATATTATCGAAATAGTATTGATATGTCACGCTCTTCTCACCTGACAACGTAATAGATTGAGTCACGTCTGCGATAAACAGCGTGTGAGTACCATAATCAAAAGATTCCGATACCTTTGCCGAAATTACTCCGTTTGTGTTTTCGGGGATGTATCTGATCCCGTTTTCTGTTCGCTCGTTGTAGGCACACCCCTCAAATTTGTCTGTGTCTTTTCCGCTTTTAAAACCAAATTGTTCAAAGACGCTAAAAGGCACGCTCTCTGATAATATAGAAACATTAAACGCACCCGTTTTCATTATCATATCGTGGGTGTAATTGGCCTTATTTACGGCAATAGATATCCTGATCGGGGATGATGTTATTTGCAAAGTGGTGTTGATAATACACCCGTTGTCCTTGTCTCCATCCTTCGCAGTCAGGACAAATAAACCGTAGGATAGTTTAAACATCGTATTCGGGTCGATATTGTTTGCCGTACCGGGTGCGGCATCTTCAGCCGTCCGCGCTGCCGCGTTCGGCATAGAAGAGATTATCTGCTCCGCCAATGCATCTATATCCGTGAGTTGCGACGCTTTTAGGCTTGATTTCAGGCTGACGTTAGCGTCCAGAATCGTAATGTTTTTGCATTTTTCCAACTTTTCGCGAATTAACGCGCCGCTTGTCGCGGCCCATGAACCATTTTCAATTATGGCGACTGTGCGATTTTGTATATTATGTGTGGTTAAGTCGTTGAGAAACGCCTCCATAGCCACAAAAATGCCCGCATTGTACGTCGTAGACGCTAATACCATATGACTCCATTTAAATGCCGCTGATACGATTTCTGACGCTGCAGTAACGGAAACATCATACATTACTGTTTTCAAACCTTGATCCCGCAGTTTGCAGGCAAGTATCTCCGCTGCGTTTTCTGTATTGCCATAGACGGATGCATAGGCGATCAAAACACCGTATTCTTCCGGTGTATAGCTGCTCCAAAGCATATAGTTCGAACGAATATCGTTAATATCCTTTCTCCAGACAAACCCATGGAGCGGGCATATCATTTCTATCGCAAGACTGGATGTTTTATTCAAAACGGAGCTGACTTGCGGGCCGTATTTTCCCACAATATTTGCGTAGTAACGCCTTGTCTCATCCATATAGTCTTTTGCGAAGTTCACCTCATCGGCGAACAATGCTCCGTTGAGCGCACCGAAGCAACCAAACGCATCCGCAGAAAAAAGGATTTTATCTTTTGAATCATACGTTATCATTACTTCCGGCCAATGCACCATGGGTGCCATGATGAAGCGGAGTTCGTGCGCCCCGGTGGTGAGCGTATCGTTTTCTTTAACGATATGGGCTCGGGAACGAACGTCAAAATCAAAAAATTGTTCCAGGAATCCCAGTGTTTTTTCTGAACATACAATCTTCAACTCCGGATATAAAAGTGTCAATTCCTGGATAACGACAGAGTGGTCGGGCTCCACATGCTGCACTATGATATAGTCAAGCGACCTGTTCCCTAGTGAAAATTTAATATTTTCAATTAATCTTTGCCGCACCGCCTTGTCTACCGTATCAAACAATACAGTTTTTTCATCATTTAAAAGGTATGAGTTGTACGAGACTCCGTATGGCACGGAATAGACACCCTCGAACATGGCCAGCCGCCTATCATTTGCACCAACCCATGTATAGTCGTCCGTGATTTTTCTAACGCAATGCATATTTTTATTTCCTCCTTATGCCTTTCCGTGTATTTATGACCTCATTAATAATAATCTCAAAGCAAGTCCGCGCAATACACCCCAAACCGGCGAAGTTTGTGTTACAATGTTTGCGAACGCTCTAATATTTTATGATGGAAGTTTATAACCTTATGTTCGTATTCCTTGTTCATCAGCGGCGATGTTATCATAAAATCCGCCGATGCGCGATTTGTTGCAATGGGGATGTCATAAACCAGCGCTATACGCAGCAGGGCTTTTATATCCGGGTCATGCGGTTGTGCGGATAAAGGGTCGGAAAAGAACACAACAAAATCTATCGTTCCTTCCACGATTTTTGCACCGATTTGCTGATCGCCGCCTAGCGGACCGCTGTTGAAGCCTCGGACGGGCAAGCCTGTGCGGTCGGTTATCATTTTTGCAGTGGTACCGGTTCCGCTTAAAAAATGCTTGCTCAATATTTCTTTATTCCATTCGCACCAGTCCAGCATTTCCTGTTTTTTGCCGTCGTGCGAAATGAGTGCAATATTTTTTTGCTGACCTATGGTAAGGGTAATAAATTCGTTATCCATTTAAGTTCTCCATTTATAACAGGGCTGTAACTGCTGCGTACCTTGCGCTCGGAAAGCTATTTCTAATCGGTACTGAACAGTTCGCAGGATTATGTTTGTACTTGTTCGGCCATCTCCCGTTGACTCATGGGCAGTGTATCGAGGTGAGGCGCTGTGGTGATAAAGCGTTCTATAGCCTGCATAGCTTTAGCTGTATCTTTTTCTACAACAAGCCTGATGGGTTTTGTTAAATCCAGACTTAAAATGCCCATCAGCGATTTTGCATCCAGTATATAACCACCTGACAGCAGGTCGAAAGCCCCGTCCAGCGGGGAAATTTGTTCCACAAATCTCTGTACGGTTTCGATCGTGGGAAAACTGACATATACGCTACGCATATTAATCCCCTTTTCCGCTCCGAGTTTGATCACTGTCTAAATAAAAATGTTGAGTTTTCATCATTATATCGCTTATGCAGCAGTATGTAAACATATAACAATATCATTGGCAGATTATGTTAGAATAAGTTGGTATTTGTTAGATATGTTTGTAGAGTTCGACCGAAAGAAAGCACTCCTGTATAAACTAGGAGCGCTTTCTTTTTTTATACCCTAACGCGGACAAGCCGCAGTCGTCAGTTTTCAGTTATCAGTTGTCAGTAGACGGGGAAAACAAACTTTTTGCCATTTTGCGCAGATTTCGGGCAGTAAGAGCCTAAACTCGCTGCATTCTCCATGCGCCATATCGCACTGCGCTTAACTTAGTTGCACCTTAATCTTAGGCCTTAGCCTATTGCAGTAAGGCCGCCGTCTGGGTAAAGGATATTGCCTGTCATGAAATCGGATGCTGGTGAAGCGAGGAATATCGCCGTGCCTGCGAGGTCTTCCGGCGTTCCCATTCTGCGCATCGGGTTGCCCTCGCCCTGCTGCTTGAGGTACTCTTCCACGGTGACGCCTGCTTGGCCTGCCCGCATTTTAAAGATATCCACCATGGCCGGAGTTGTGGTAATATTCGGGCCGATTGCGTTGACTGTCACTCCGAACGGTCCGTACTCGCTGGCCAGTTGTTTCGTCAGCATGTCGACAGCACCTTTTGTCGCGCAATATCCCGCGTTGCCGGTACCGTATGTCGCGATTCTGCCGCGTACGCTTGAGAGGTTGATTATTTTTCCGTAGCCGTTTTCTTTGAAATGGCGTCCGAAATGCTTTGCGGTTATCATGAGGCTGGTGATATTTGCGCTGAGCATCTGAGTGAACGTATCGACTTCGATGTCAAGCGCGTCTTGCTTCTTGTTAAAGCCTTGGGCGTTGACGAGGATGCTGACGACACCCATTCTTTTCTTTGCGTCGGCTACGAGCGCTTCGACGTCGGCTTCATTGCTTGCGTTGCCCACAAAATAGATGACTTCCTTGCCGGTTGCAGCGCTGAGTTCCGCAGCTGCATTCTTTGCCGGCTCTTCCGCCATATCCGCAAGAAGCACTTTCGCTCCGGCTTCGATCAGTCCTTTCGCAATGGCCTTACCAAGGCCACCGCCGCCGCCGACGATGACGGCATTTTTTCCGGTTAGATCAAAAAGTTTCATAGAGATTCTCCTTTTCGTATATTAATAAATAGCTTCTAATATTGTCGCCTGTCCCATACCTCCGGCTATGCACAACGATGCAAGGCCATACTTGTTTCCTCTGCGGCGCATTTCATGCAGCAATGTTACGATCAGACGGCAGCCGGACGACCCGACGGGGTGACCAAGCGCGATGGCGCCGCCGTTGACGTTCGTAATCTCCTCGTTTAGCCCCAACTCCCGGATGCACCCGACAGCTTGCGCGGCAAAGGCTTCATTGAGCTCGATAAGCTCAATTTGGTCAAGCGTCATATCAGCACGTTTGAGCACTTTTTTCACTGCCTCAACCGGGCCGAGCCCCATAATGCGCGGGTCAAGCCCTGTCGTCGCGTAACTGACGAAACGCGCAAGCGGTTTCAATCCAAGCTCTTTCGCTTTTTCCGCTGTCATAATTAAAACAGCCGAAGCTCCGTCGTTGCGCCCGCATGCGTTTCCGGCGGTTGTTACGCCTTCCTTTCCAAATGCCGGCGGGAGTTTTGCGAGCTTCTCTAACGTTGTCTGCCTCGGATATTCGTCCACATCAAATACGATTGGGTCGCCCTTGCGCTGCGGGATTACGACGGGAACGATTTCATCTTTGAACTTGCCTGCGGCAATAGCAGAGGCAGCCCGCTCTTGGCTTTGAAGGGCGAATTTGTCGACATCCTCGCGAGCAATGCCGAGCTTAACAGCGACATTGTCCGCCGTAACACCCATGTTGAACACACCGTATGTTTCCTGCGGCTGGGATTGGAACTGGCCCTCAGTCACCGAGTCAAAGAGGGTAACGTTTCCTGTGCCTAATCCGAAACGCGGGTTTCTGATATAGAATATGCCCGACGACATGCTTTCTGTGCCGCCTGCTATGACGACATCATCGTCTCCGACTTGGATACTCATAACTCCTGTCACGACTGCCGACATTGCGGAAGCGCATTGCCGCATAACGGTATATGCCGGGGTTTCCTCCGGTATTCCGCAGCGTAGAGCTGCAATCCGGGCAACATTCGGGTTGTCCGATGATTGGCGGCAGTGGCCAAGTATGACCTCGTCGATTTCCTTGGGGGCAATGCCGCTCCTGTCTAAAATGCCTTGGACTACCACGCGCGCGAGTTCTTCCGCCATCACATCTTTGATCGTTCCGCCAAACGTCCCGACGGCAGTCCTGCACGCCTCTACGATTACTACATCTCGCATATAATTTTCTCCTGTCTTGCATGACGGGGAAGCAGCCGACAGCCGCCTCCCCGTCTTCTTATTCTATCAATTCTCCAAATACATCATGCCTACATAATGATCAGTATCCGTCTTCGCCGAGTATGTCACAGTATTATATCCCGCGGCATTTATTTCCACGTCGATGTTCTTGTTCTTCGGCAGCCACTCAACTTCCCAGTCTCCGAAATAGTTCGTCTCAGTCTCCCACGTCTCGCCTGTTTCTTTGCATGTCAGCTTGACCTTCGCGCCTGCGCAGACTTCATCCAGCTCTTTCGGCTGATAGACTGTCCCCGCTAAGAACACAGACGGCACATTTAGCCATTTTACGTTTGATTCCTGACTTGCCAAAGGCTCAAGCTGAGTATTCCTCTCGGAGGCGACGATTTTTGAAATCGCGCTGTTCGGATCGTCAAGGTCTCCGTAGTACAGGGCTTGGTTAGGGCACGCCTCGACGCAGCGCGGCATCCTCAGAGCCGGGTCGCCCAGATACGCGAGATATTCGGGATCGTCAAGGATTTCAGCGCACATCGTACATTTCTGTGGAATTTGAAGCTCATCGTTCCAAAATACAGTCTTAATGGGGCATGCATCGACAATGGCTTTCTGGCCCTTTGATTTCACGGGATCGATGATGACTACGCCGTCGGGTCTCTTATAGACCGCGCCGTCTTTGGCCGCTTTTGCGCAAGCGGGATCCGCGCAGTGTGCGCACATCGTCGGGACCGAGGCCGATTTGACATGGCGCGAGCTGTCGCCGCGTTCCCATTCGCGGACATCCATCCATCTTTGACCCATCATCGGCTGCGCCGCTGATAGCTTTGAATCATAGGCGCAATGCTCGTCTTTACATGCCGTAAAGCAGCACCAACAACCCATGCATCTGCTAGAATTGACTGCAATACCTAATCTCATTACGCACCGGCCCCCTTCTTCAAATACTTTTCTTTAACTTTTGCCTGGATTTTTGCAAAACCGTGGCCTTCAATGATCTCGACGCATGTTTCCGCATCGGGATCGGCTTCCTTCGCGACTTTGTCCAGCTTATCCTCGAACATTTGTCCTTTGGGCAGATCGGCATCATACTTGCGGATATCGAGCAAGCATGAGTTCGGCGCCATGCCGGGGACGTAGTCGCCTATCAGTCTGCCGGGTGTAAGGATGTTGACGCATCCGCCGATGTCCATTGATTGCTCGCCGGGCACGACCGGATTGTAGATGCCGGATGAGCCGTATGCGTGAATGGTGTTAATCTCACAACGATACGTCAAAATCGCGGCGCAGAGCACGGAGCCGCGCTCATTAAAGAGCTCTACGATATCGCCGTCTTTTATGCCCTTCTCGGCTGCTTTTTCGGGATGTATGCGGGCGACGAGGTATGGGTTCCCGTTGATATAGACCCTGTTTTCCGGGATTTCCCAGAACCATGGCGTGGATGAGTTATGCTGCGTGTGATAGTCAAATCTCGGGTGGGGCGAAATAAGATGGTATGGATATTTTTTCGCCTTAATTGAGTGATGACCTTCCCATGAGCGTTTGTATGTGGCAATCGGCGTTCTGATTTCATCGTGCGGCGCGTAGTATTGGATGCTCTCCGATACGAACTCCCATTTGCCGGTAAACGTTCCGAGGTAACCTTCTTCTTGAAATGCTTTATGGTTCGGCGTGTCGCAGGGATACTCCTCAACAAACCAGCGGAAGCCGTAGCGGCGCTCGCGGTCTTCAGGCACGCCCGGTATGTAGTAGCCTTTCTTTGTAAAGTCTTCCCATGAGATTCTGTCGCAAAGGTCAGATTTTTCCCAGAAGCGCTTGCACCAGTCAAGCTCTGTGCGGCCTTCAGTATACTTTTCGCCCCAGCCGAGTTTTTTCGCTGTCTCGGCAAAAATCCAATAGTCTGATCTCGAATCCCAGAGCGGCTCGATGGCCTTATCTTGGAACACGACGATCTGCCAGCTGTTGCCGGTCTGTGAGTGCGACTGATAGCCGCCGTTGCCGGAGCTGCATAGCTCACCGATATCCACACGTTCGAGGCTTGTGCAGGCGGGCAGCACTACGTCGGCAAAGCGGGCTTCGCCGTGGAAATGGATGTCCTGATTTACTACAAATTCAAGCTCGGGGCTTTGGTACATGCGTACCCACTTATTTGTGTCGAGCATCGTCCCCATGAACGTGCCGCCATAGCGCCAGAACATATGTACTTTCGAGCAGCCCGGTTTTGGATAGATATTCTCGGTAAACTCATGGTCAATACCGTTGCCGCAAAATCCCTCGCCATACCATTCATAGTGACCGTTGAGGATCGCGTCGGGCAGGTTGGGCCTGTATAGCCTTTGAGTCACGCTGTTAACCGCCACATTGTCGGCGATAGGCTCGTTCCATATCATGGAAAGAGGATCGGAATAGCCGCCAAACCAGAAGTCATAGTCCATCGGGGAACCTGTGTTGCCGCCCCACATGTTCTGACCGGGCTTGCCCATTCCTTGCATTGCAAAGAGCAGAACCATCGTGCGCGCAAACTCCGTGCCGTTGGCTGTGCGGCAGACTCCGCCGAATCCGGCGCGCATTCCGGAGCCTCCCATTGTTTTGGTTGATGCCCAGCGGCGGGCGAGGGCTTTGATGTCCGCTGCGGGTATGCCGGTTTCGTATTCGGCCCATTTCGGATCTTTCGGCAGTTTGTCGGTGCCTTTGCCCAAGATATAGTCGCACCATTCTTCAAAGCGGTGTCCATGCTTTGCGATATATTCTTTGTCGTATGTCCCCTCGGTAATCCACACATAAGCAATCGCCTCGGCAAGAGCAGCGTCTGTCCCCGGGCGCGGGGCTATCCATTTGTCCGCTTGCTTTATCGAGGAGAAATTGTTGAACGGGTCGATATAAATAAACTGCACGCCCAGCTCATTGAGCCAGTGTCGCCACAACACGGATTCGTTTCCGGCATAACCGCCATGGGTGCTGTCCGGGTCGTGCGACCACATGATCATTGTTTCGACGTTTTGGAGACCATCTTCAAGAAGATCGAAGGTTTCCGGGCATCCAAGGCGCCAGTAGTATCCGTATGTGTGCGGCGCGCCCCAGGTAAAGCCTTCCCACGAGTCGGGGTTGTCTTTCACTTCCGTGTAGCCAAGCATACGGAAAAAGCGCGCGAATGAGGATATTTTATACCCGACGTTGCCCCATGAATGGTGTGAAGACGTCAGCGCCGTGACCGCCTCTTTGCCATATGTGCCCTGAATGCGGTTGATCTCACGGACGACCAGATCAAGAGCCTCGTCCCAAGTGGCCCTGCGATAGCCTGACTTTCCGCGCATTTCGGTGTTGCGGTTCTTGCCGTCCGGAGTTTCGACAAAATCCTCGCGGATCATCGGGTAGCGGATGCGATCATATGAATATGCCCTGTTCTTTTCTGTCAGCGCGATAAACGCCGGCTGAACTTTGCGGTTGGGAGTAAATTCCTTGCCGCGCGCTTTGATGACCCATCCTTTTGTGTCGTTATTGTCGAGCACTATCGGCCTGATTCGCCTGATCACGCCGTCGACGGTGTGAATGGCGACCGCGCCTCCGACAACTATGCTATGCGTTACTTTTTCTGCCATTTAACACTCCTCCTTCTTAGACGGCTTCAACAAGAGCTTTCGCCCTGTCTGACTGCGGATGAATCTTTATCATCGGCCCTGTCATCTTACCGTCCTTGATCTCAAAACATCTGAGATTCCACAATTCGGAAGTCACGATTTTCAGCAGCGTTCCGTCGGGCTCTTTATACAGCCCCTCTCTTTTGAACACATGCTGAATCATCGTCTTGCCATTTACCTCACGCGGTTTTTTTCCGGAAAACTTGTAGCTTCTCTGAACGCCGAATATTTCGGATCGCACGTCGCCGATGTCTGCCCAGCCGGTCGTACCTGCAATTGCGTCCTGAACTGCGGACATCTCGGCGGCATTGGGCACACCATGCCCCCCCAAGCCCCTGTACCAGACTTGGAGAGCGCATATCAGCTCGCCCGGGAAGTCGCCAAGATACTTCTCAACCGCTGATTTTAACGCTTTCGGATCCGAAACGTCAATTTTCGCCATTTTTTCGCCTCCCTTGTTTGTTGTCGTATTCAAATTTAACAGGTACTATTATACACCATGTAAGGATACTAATGTCAAGGTTTACTTTGGTTTTGTCCGCCATTTTAGCTCTTATGCATAAAAAAACGCTAAAACCGCTTGACTTTGGAATTGACGTAGATGTAGAATACAAAATATAGCGAATAAGGCTAGTAATATTTTTTAAGGAGGAGCATGACTATGGCATACATGCCGCTCGACAAAAGCAAATTTTATCTCGACAAATCAAAGATGGTGAAAATCTACGATTTGTCCAACCCGTGGGGCGTTGACACCCCGCTGTGGCCGTTCCCCGGCGTTCGGCAGGACCTTCTTTTCCCGCGCGGACAGTATCTTGAGCGCTTCCACAAGCGCACGATGACCTACACCGGCACCCTGCACGCCGCGACGCATATGGACGCGCCGAATCATGTTATGCACTTGGAAGAAGTAGACCAAGAGCGTTACGGTTACAGCCTTGACGAGCTTCCGCTCGAGTTTTGCATCGGCACCGGCGTCATCCTCGACATGACCCATCTTTACGATGAGTTTGAAGCGAAGTGGAACGCCGCAGCCGGAGACCCCAAGAAATTCGGAGACATCTGGGTAGAGCTCAAGCCCGCCGATTTTGAGAAAGCCGCAAAGAAAGACGGTCTTGAAATCAGGCCGAACGACTGGGTCGTCGTCAACACGGGCTTCCACCGCTACTGGCGCGTAAACAACGACAAATACTTCAACTACTACCCCGGCATGGGCCCTGAAGTATGCGACTGGCTCCTTTTCGAGAAGAAAATCAAGGGCATCACCGGCACATGGGGCGCGACGGACGCTCCGCTGTGGCATCACCCGCTCAAAGAGCAAATGCCGTGGCTTGACACGATATACCGCGAGGCGACAGGCAAGGATCCCGCAAAAGAATTCCCGGATTACGAATATTGCCACCGCAAGTTCATGCAGTACGGCTGCATAACGATAGAGAACGCGGGCGGCGACGTAGACCAAATCACCGGCAAGCGCATGATAATAGCCGCGTTCCCGTTCCGCTGCGAAATGGCCGACGGCGGCTTCGTCAGGCTCGTAGCTTGGGAAGAAGGTAGCAAATTCGAGTAAGCCTAGAGACAGCAACACAGAAATTTCGCAGGGGCGGCATTTTTGCCGCCCCTATTATAGGCGACAAGGGGACGGGGGTATTGTCGCCTTAGATGTGCATGCAGATGAAAGCGGCATGACAGCAAGCGGAGACGAGTAGGCGACAAGGGGACGGGGGTATTGTCTCCTTAGATGTACATGCAGATGGAAGCGGCATGACAGCAAACGGAGACAATACCCCCGTCCCCTTGTCGCCATGAAGCACCTACCCGTCTGTTTTTCTGATTGATGTGCCTATATCGCACAGGATGCTTTCCAGAGACTGCACGAATTTAGAGGTTCGCATCTTTATGAAGTCCAGGTCACTACGCTCTCCCGCCATTTCCAGCTCAAATGCAGCTTGTGAGAGTTCATCTGCCCCGATTAGCGCCAGTGCGGTTTTTATCCCGTGGACATGGGTGACATACAGCTTTAGATCGCCTGATTCAAGGCATTTCCCAATATTTTCAATGCAATTGATCCCGTCCTGATAGAATTCTGCAACGGCTTCCATGTAGAGCGCCGCCGACCCCAAAGCTGCAATGCCTTTTTGGACGTTAAGACCTTCAATTTCAAAGAACAAATCTTGTTTTTCGCCTGATTCTGGGATTACAGGCTCAGATTTTATCAGTTTGCCTTTTGGAAGCCATTTTTCAAGCGTGTCATTCAGCTTGTCGGTATCAATGGGCTTCGATAGAAAATCGTTAAAGCCGCTTTCCAAAAGCATTTCCCTAATACCGGAAATGGCGTTTGCGGTGAGCGCCACTATCGGTACATCCTTATAATAACGCTCATGGACGCCCATTTCTCTGATTCGCTCCGTGACCTCGACGCCGTCCATCTCCGGCATTTTGTGATCCATGAATACTAAATCGTAATCCTTTGCCTCAATCGCTTCCAGCGCTTCCATGCCGCTATTGCATGTTGACACCTGCATATTGTAAGACCGCATAAGCCCTTGCGCCACCTGCAAGTTAATATTTATATCATCCACGATGAGTATCTTTGCGTCAGGTGCGGTGAACCTCACGGCATCCGCATTGCTGTTCACGCCATATGACAAGCCGTTAGCGCCGCCGAGTATACCCGCTATCTGCACGCAGTACGCCGGCATGTAAAGAGCCGTTAGGATTTTGTCATTGACGCTCTTTCCAAACTCAGTTATTGCGACTGTTCTGATTGCATCTTTGAATTTCACCAGCATGTCTTTGTTCTTTGCATACAAGGCGGGCGAAATAAAAAGAAAGCCAAATTCCAAGCTGCCGAGTTCATTACTAAGCTCAGAATCATTTGCAACTCGCGCAAACTTGACGCCCAAGTCTCCTAACGATTTTGCGATGGATTTGGCATAAACACCCCGCTGTTCATAAATCAGAACAGTTTTTTCACCGGGATTAAACAATGCCGCCAACGGTTCGCTCACATAATACTTCTGGGGCAACGTGATTGTAAACGTGCTGCCTTTTCCGTATTCCGAGCTAACGCTGATAGAACCGCCCATCGCATTAACAATGCTGTGAGTAATGGCGAGACCAAGCCCGACGCCCTCGATGCCCTTGTTCTTTTCAGTATCAAATTGGGTGAAATCGCTGAACAAGTGCGCGATATCCTTTTCCTTTATCCCCCTGCCGCTATCCGCAACTTCAAAAGCAATCTCTATCGTATCGGCGTTTATTTGCTCCCCGCTGATAGTCAGGGATACAAAACCCTTTTTTGTGTACTTGAATGCGTTGTTCAAGATATTCAGCAGCGCTTGGCGTATCTTTGATTCATCACCGAACAATGCCGCAGGTATGGTATGGCCGGCATTTACCACAAAACGGATTTGCGATTCAACATTCTTCATCCTCGCAATGCTGATAACATCGTTAATAAGTGACGAAACCGAGTATTCCGCAGGCATGATTTCAAGGTTTCCGGCTTCTATTTTTGAAAAATCCAGTATGTCATCAATTATGGACGAAAGAGCTATGCATGCCTGCTTGACGGAAAGAGTGTGTTCTTGAACCGCGTCCAACGTGTTTTCACGCAAAGCAAGTTCCGTCAAGCCTATGATAGCATTCATCGGGGTGCGTATCTCATGGCTCATTTTCGCAAGGAAGTCGCTTTTCGCACGGCTGGCCTGTTCGGCATGCTCCTTTGCTTTCTGCGCTTCGTTAACCGCTAACTGCAACTGCGATGTCATCCTCCGCTTTCTTCGGAACATGACGAGCACAAGGGCAAGCATGGCTAAGGACAGGGCGGTCGCGCTCAATAACCATGGGCACTGCGCTATGTCTGCCATGTGATATGTCTCACGGCGCTCGGGCGTGGCGGAGAGCGTTGCGAAACTGATCTCACCGCTGCTAAGGTTCTCTAACATTGTACCCAATCCCTGAATCTCCGGCTGAAACGGCATGTCAAAGAACTCGCTGAGCCAATCACACAGCAATACCGTAAACCCGCCCAGCGTCCCGTCTTGCCTCTCAAAGAGCTCGGTGCTTCTCGATGATGCGTAAATCAGGGGCATTTCTCTGGCTCTGATCGCCGATACAGCCACAATCTCATCATCCGTTATGCCCGGAATATCGAGGTAAGACGCAATGGCCGCTGTATTGAACTGCTGCGCTGATTCCGGCAAACAGCCTGCCGCACTGATAAAGACGAGCGCAATAGCGAGTGCAGCGGTGCTCCGGCGCAAAAATATCGGCTTCATAATGCTTGTCCTTTCAGGGGAAATGCTACATCAACAAATCCGGACGATTGCTAAACAATACTATCATCTACCAATGCAATCTTGCATTTATCCAATTTTCAAAGCCTCCCTAACGCGGACAAGCCGCAGTCGTCAGTTATCAGTTGTCAGTAGACGAGGAAAACGAACTTTTTGCCATTTTGCGCAGATTTCGGGCAGTAAGAGCCTAGTGTCAAGCATCAATACTTGCCAAAATCTACATGACTATAATCACTTTTTACCGGATTAGCAATGTCAGCAGCAGGTGGCAGACTGCCATAGGCGTTGCTGCTTTCCTTTATCTTAAAGTGCGCGATTAGCTGCTGGAGCATAGTTGACTGCGAGTTCATTTCCTGTGATGCAGCAGCGCTCTCTTCCGCTGTTGCGCTATTTTGCTGTACGACCTGCGCCACTTGGTCGATTCCGATGTTGATTTGATTGATGCCAAGCGCCTGTTCTTCCGATGATTTTGCTATTTCACCGATGAGTTCATCGCTCTCGTTAATGCCGGAAACGATTTCCGAAAGGCTTGACGCAGTTTCCCCGGCTATGCGGACGCCCAGATTTGCTTTATCTATCGAATTTTCAATAAGCCCGCCTGTTTCTTTCGCTGCTTCCGCGCTCTTTGCGGCGAGGTTGCGCACTTCTTCCGCTACCACGGCAAAACCCTTTCCGTGCTGACCTGCCCGTGCAGCCTCCACTGCGGCGTTGAGGGCAAGGATGTTTGTCTGGAACGCTATATCGTCAATGGTCTTGATGACCTTGCTGATAGACTGGCTTGCATCGTTGATCTCGCCCACGGCGCCTATCATTTCTTCCATCTGGTTGCTACCTCTTTCAGCATTGCCTTTTATCGTATCGGCAAGACTGGCTGCCCTGTTGGCCATTTCAGCATTGGCCTTTATCTTGTTTGAGATTTCGGAAATCGAGCTTGAAAGCTGCTGGATGGAGGCGGCTTGCTGTGTCGAGCCTTGCGCAAGGGACTGAGCGCCATCGGCGACTTGCTTCGATCCTACTGAAACCTGATTTGACGAGGATAGGATTTCGGCAAACATGCTGTTGAGGTTTGCTATCATTTTGCTCAAAGAGTTCCCCATGACATCGTTGTCTGACAATGCTCTAAGCTCAACGGTCAGGTTGCCGCCTGCGACTTCCTCCATTGCTTTGCTGACATCCGTTACGTGCTTAACGAATTCGGCGCAGGTTTTAATTGTATGGCCGGTTTCATCGTTGAATCCTGAATACTTGCTTATCACTTCCGCATACTCCGGCGTGAGCGCAATGTCTCCGGTTTCCCCCGCTTTTTTCATAAAACCGTCAAGGGGGATAAGCGGTTTGGAAATGACGCCTGCAACGTACATCGCCAAAACAAAAGCGAGCAATGCTGCGACGGCGGCTATTGCAACAAGCAGCACAAGCATGCTCATTTCCAGCGTCTGCGCAGAGTCCGCCTCGGTTCTTACAGTCTGCGCGTTTGTATCTTTCAGTTCAAGTATCATGGCAACAATCGGGCTCGCCATTGCAGTTCCTTTGCCTATTTCATCTAAAGCGGTTTCCTGGGAGACATTCTCATCCATCATCAGCCGGCCGAAAGGAATTAGGCCATCGTCTCTGAATACCCTTATGCCGTCAATCATTCCGTCTATATCCCTGATACGGGCAGTTCTCGCCGATTCTTCGACATTCGGGTCTATGAGCATGTTGCTTTTGGCTTGCTCCAAAGCGGCGATGAATAGTTCTATGGCGTGAACTCCGGAATCAAGCCGTTCATTAATCAAGTCCTCTCTTCCCGCAAGCCCAAGTATATACGAAAAATCGCGTCTCGCCGTCATTAGCTGGAAGTTCGCTTCAGCATAAAAAGTATAGCGCTCGATGGTGTAGTCTATTAGGCTGTTGTACGTATCCCCAGAGTTAGTAATGCCAATGATCCCCACGACCGCCACCACGATTGTCAATGCTATAACAATGAGAAACGCCATGACCAACTTCATCTTGATTTTCATGTTCTTGAACCAATTCATTGCAAAATTCCCCCTTATGTTTGTCATTATTGATTATTACTGAACTGTCGTCCGGATAACCTCGATGTGTACCTTATGAGCGCATCAATTGCGATTTGTGGAAACAGATGACAGACCGGCCACAAATGAGCCTTTTCATTCAATGGTCTCAGGAGTAAAACAGTTAAATTCCTCATTCTCTGCAATGTGCTTTTCTACCACAACAGCGCATTTGTAAAGGATTGCAGCATTTCTTTCTAGCACAGTCGAGAGTTTTTGTAGGCTCAGCGCAGTCTGTGCGCAAACAGTGATTGATTTTTTGGTCAGCTCCATGGCAGATTGCTCCGCTGCCTGCCTTATCAGTTGTGTGATTGACGTGGCAATTAGCAGACAAGCTGCAATAGCTACGCCAGTCAAGATAAGTATATTTGCAAAACCGCTCAGAATCTCCGCCCGCTCCAAAGCAATTGCCAAAAATACAATTGACGCAGTACAAGTTATTAGCTTCAAGAAAACAACGGCGGTCATTTTATGCAGTACATTTTTCATCATGATATCACCGAATTATACGAGCTACGGTTTCCAGTGTTCCGGAAAACCGAAGTCCGAGTTCGCTCCCTATACAATATATATAATCAGCACCGCATATTTTGCCAAACAGACAAACACGGCTTAAATACTCGAATTCTTTCAAAATGCCTACAATTTGCAATAAGACCTCTGGCGGGAGTATTTGATGCAAAAAATGAAAATATTGCTTTCAATTTGTAGAAAATAATGTATAATAGCTACTATGTTCCTGCTATCAAATTGTAGGCATTTTGATAGCTTGTCACTTGCCTTTTGTGAGCCGCAACTCCCGCAAACGCCTGTAAAAAGTGGCTTCTGTCAAGCCTGTCTGAGACAGAGCTTCCCCAAAAGGCAGATTTCCGCGCTCCCATTGCTTTACGAAAACCCCAAAATTTTCGGGAGGCTTTTTGATAGGGCGGCCAAAACGGACACCGCGCGCTTTTGCTGCCGCAATTCCTTCAGCTTGCCGCTTACGGATGCTCTCACGTTCGCTCTGTGCTACAAAGGAAAGGATTTGCAGGACTAGATCCGCTATAAATGTCCCCATCAAGTCCTTGTTCAGCCTTGTGTCAAGCAACGGCATGTCAATCACCGAAACGTCAATGCCTTTTTCCTTGGTGAGAACTCTCCATTGATTTTGAATTTCCTCGTAGTTGCGCCCGAGACGGTCGATGCTTAGAACATGAAGCAAATCGCCGGCTCGAATTTTTCTGAGCAACGCCTTATATGATGGCCGGTCAAAATCCTTGCCGCTCTGCTTGTCGATGTAGAGCTGCGATTCAGGTATGCTCAAGCCCTGCATCGCGATTAGTTGCCTGTCTTCGTTCTGGTCAATGCTGGAAACGCGGATGTAGCCGTATTGTTTCATTTTTGTTTGATCCTTTCCATGCTTTTTATATTTGAAACCCTCTGACATTGACGAAAACGGAAATGAGGTGTTCGGCGGCAGCGTGTACTATGATGAAGACAGCGTTCCGGTGTTTGGTCCGGGCTGCTGGTATATGACCGCAAACAGTGGCAGGGTGAACGCTCGCGGCATGGACGCTTTCGTGTACGATGAAGACGGCAACTTAGTTCCTGCGCCCTACGGTGCGTGGTGCAGGGGTTGGAATGGCGGAGCTAACGGTGCAGGATGGGGTCGTGGCAGATGCAGATGGCGCTAGGTTAACACTGCAATAGCAAGCACATCACTGATAAGATGCTCAAATTATGGCGCGGTAGTCTTTGGTGAGGATAAAGGCGCGGGGGGGGCGGGGGGGATTAACCCCCCCCCCCCCCGTTTTGTGGGGGGGGGGGGGGGGGGGGGGGGGGGA
>Ga0099364_10006023_pt1 | contig 17776 bp, 14 predicted proteins | sample TergutTh196P3_FD_73070 | JGI IMG/M metagenome (GOLD analysis project Ga0099364, IMG submission 73070) | Microcerotermes parvus P3 segment gut microbial communities from Pointe-Noire, Republic of the Congo - Th196 P3 | ecosystem: Host-associated > Arthropoda: Insects > Digestive system > Gut ...
CGCGCCCTGTTTTCTGGCGGGGAGGGGGGGGCCCCCCCCCGTCTCTACAAATACTTTTTCAACAAACAGGGCTTTATCGTCTGTATATTACAATGTTGTCGATAGCGGCGCCCGCCGGCACAGTTTCATTATAACTGGGAGAATAGGATTGATTAGTCCAGAAAAATACCACCCTAATCGTTCCGCTCATTGCGGGCAAGACGATTTCGCGCCGTTGCCATGAAGGGCTGTGTCTAAATAACATAGGAGTAAACAACAATTCGCCGTCACTTAAAATACTAACCTCCAAATAATCGTTTGTTCTATCATTACTTAATAGTTCTGCTTTCCAGTCAAATGATACGATTACAGGATTTGCAGAAGTTGAAACGACATTCAATTCGCGGTAAAAGCGTACATTGCTCGAATTATTTCCGTAGCGGTTGTCAGAATTATTGTTGGAAATATAGCAAGACTGGTTGCCGCTTCTTGCTGTCGCAGCGCCAACATGCCAACGATTGCTAAAAGCGCCGTTCTCGAAAGTCCAGCCGGCTAACGATGTACCGAAACCGACTTCAAAATCCTCTGATAATAATATTTCAGCATCTACTAAAATTGTACATGTTGCTGTTCTTCCGCCATCTTGTGTGGTGGCGATAATTGTGGTCGTACCATTAGCGATGGCAGTAACTTCTCCCGTAGCAGCATTAACGGATGCTATCTGGGGCGCGCTGCTGCTCCATGTTATGTTTTGATAAGTAGGGAAAAGTTCCAACATATATGCTGTGAGCGTATGCTTTTCGCCGACTGACATTATCAGGATATTTTCCGATAATTTTAGGGTTCCTCCGGGTACAAACCGAACGTAACAAAAGGCCCAATTTGCCCCCTCCTTGGTTCTTGCCCCAATGCTGACATAGGTACCATCAGTCCACTCTGCTACACAGGTTATGCGTCCATTTTTGTCTACAGTTACTCTCTCTGGGTCGCTGGTAAACCAGTACACTGTTTTTTCTTTTGCGTTTTTGGGGGTTATGGTGGCTGTCAAATCCAAACTTTCGCCAACTGACAACATTACTTCGTCAGGTTCTATCTTAACTCCTGTTACCCAACCGTCGGTGCAGGCAGCCATCAGTAGCGCTACGGCAGTTATCGTATATAATGCAATATTTTTCATTGTTTTATTCTATTATTAATAAGTGAGTTACTAAAATCGTATTGCCAAATGTGCGCCATTTCCGGTAAAGGTGAAGTCATATTCCAGGCGCGACAATGGTCTTCCGCTATTATGCATATCTACAGACCGATGAATAAGGTTCTTACCCACAAGTTTCAGGACTACGCCGGTACATATTGCGGTTGCGCCGGCGACTATTGCAATAACAGCAATATCGTCATTATAAAGATACTTCTTTCCTATATATCTGTAATCACGGTATTCATAAAAATCGTAAGAACTTTCAGTACCCCAATAGTAACTCCTATTGTGATAGTAACCGTTATACCACCTTACATCGCTATCCCACCATCCAGTTTCTGTCCATTTATGAGTACTATAATAAGGTCGTGTCAGCCCAATTACCACACCTGCCACGGCAAGTCCGCCACCTGTAATCATCCAGATATTGCCATTACGGTTTCGTTTTACGCCTTTGTTGTAAAACTGTAGTGCATTTGAATTTGCCATAACATGTCGCACTTCGTCTGTTGTCAATGGTTTTCTTAATTGATATGCCTTATCGCCCACTAACAACAGGTCGTTCAAAAGGTTAAGGTCGTATTGATAAACTTTCCAACCTCGCGCAATAAGATTGCCTTCAGAAAGTACTGACGTTGTTAGCATTGCATCGGTAACAAGCCTGAATTGTACATTCGAACTCGCTAAATCGCCTACTTCTGTGACAATGTGCCACATCAAAATTTTGTCCTTACCGGAAAGAACATTGTTGCCCACTGCGCCTGTTACGTGTTTCAACGGACCAATAAAACTTGCTCCGTTATCGAGCGAGGCGAACGCTTCGACGTTTGCAGTCGCCGCCAGGTCGTAGAAAACAACTATCACAGTGTCAATGCGCTGAACGCGCATGTTTGTAACGGGGCTTTGAGCAAAAACTTCGCCCGCAAAAATAATCGCGAGCATAAAAACTAAAAATCTAAATCTACTTTTCATTTTACATTAAAAATTTTTAAATTACAAAAATAAGAACTAACTTACACAACCACAAAACAAAAAAGCGCGAAACCTGTCTGCTTCCCGCTGTCGATGGTATTTGGCGTAACCTTAATGAACAAGAAACCATATCAAGCCCACGCTACGCGCGCGAGCACTTGACTTTATTCTTTGTTCATTGTCTTCCAATCGCCAAATTTTCGACAACAAAGAGTTAAAGCAATGTGCTTTCAATCAACATTCATATCGCCCTCTCTATCACGTGCTTACATCTCACACGCTCTAAAAAACTGCTTTATGATTGAGCGGCAAAGATAGTAAGAATTTTATTAACTTCCAAAAAAACTTGCACAATATTCAAAATATTTTTATCTTTGCAGCAAAAAAAAAGTCTAAATTTAAGCCATGAAAAGTATATTACCACTTGGTATTCAGGATTTTGGAAAGCTTCGAAGAAAGGGAGCTCTCTATGTAGACAAGACCGCCCTCATACACAAATTGATAACCGGTTCGGGCGAAGCGTTCTTTCTTTCGCGTCCTCGTCGTTTCGGGAAGTCGCTGCTTTGTTCTACTCTGGGAGCCATTTTTGAGGGGCGGCGCGAATTATTCGGCGAGTATGCCGGAAGACCTGCCCTTGCAATAAATTCGTTGAACTGGGAATGGAAAAAGCATCCGGTGATACGCATTGATTTGAACGCCGGAGTATATCAAAATGGAGTAGACGCGCTTCATACCTCTATACATAGAGAACTAAAGCGCGAAGCGCGCAAGCTAAACATTGTTTTAGACGACAAAGACTGCATCAGCCAGTTTGCAACTTTGATTGAGACGTCATACAATCATACAGGCGAAGGAGTAGTAGTCATTATCGACGAGTACGACAAACCACTGATAAATACTATCGACTATCCCGATGTTCACAAAAAAATAAGAAACGAGTTGAAAGGTTTTTACGGAGTTTTGAAGTCGTACGACGAATATTTGCAGTTTGTGTTTATAACCGGCGTGTCAAAGTTTTCACACGTTAGCATCTTTTCTGACCTCAACCACCTGACCGATTTGACCCTTGACCCAGAATATGCGGATATCTGCGGGATGACGCAGGAAGAGTTGGAACAAAATTTTGAGCCCGAAATAGCTGAAATATTGCAAAATACGGGACTTACACGGGAGGAATATTTAGAGGACTTACGCCTGTTTTACAACGGATACCGGTTTTCTGAAAAAGAACTGAAGGTATATAATTCCTTTGGCTTGCTCAAACATTTCAGATATAACGGCAAATTTCAGGATTACTGGTATGAGAGCGGAACGCCTACATTTCTAATAAATATTATTGCCAAACAAAAGGTTAACATTCTTGGTTTGAACAAATTAGAGGTTCGCTACTCCGATTTTCAAAAATATGACATTGAAACCATGCAGGCAGCGCCGTTACTATACCAAACAGGCTATTTGACAATATCTGACTACAACGCTGAAAGCAACTATTTTACTCTTGATTATCCTAATGAGGAGGTTCGCTCTTGCTTTGCAAAGTCGTTGCTCGAAGATTATGCCAAATCGAGCGAAATGGCTTTTAACGCTTTGTCTGTACAGCTGCCAAAAGCGTTAATTAGAGGCGAGATAGACGCTGCAATGGAAACACTTCAATCGTTCTTTGCATCAATACCTTACGACATCATCAAGGAAAGTGAAAACTATTATGAAACCGCCGTTCATCTTATTTTCACCATGCTTGGAATGAACTCTCGCCCCGAAGTGCGTATATCTGCCGGACGAATAGGTGTTTTAGTAGAAACCAAACATAATGTATATTGTTTTGAGTTCAAACTGCGCGACAGCGCCGAAGTTGCGCTCGCACAGATAGACACAAAAGAGTATATGACGCCATGGAAAGGCAGCGGAAAAAAACTGTTTAAGGTTGGCGTTAGCATCGATTTGAAAAAACGAAATATCGGAGAGTGGAAGTGTGTGCCTGAAAGGACGCAATTGACGAATATCGCGTAAAATTATTATTAAGAATATGAGTGTTGCCCAACGACATAAAAGAATTTTGACTGAGCTTGGAAAAGAGGGTTACGTGAAGGTTGCAGATTTGAGCGAACTGCTTGGAGTTTCAGCGGTAACTATCCGAAAAGACCTGTCGGAGCTTGAACGCAAAAAGTTGCTTTTTCGCAATCACGGTAGCGTAAGTCTTTTTAGTTCACTTATTGGCGACCGCCACATCGACGAAAAAGAAAAAATCATGGTCGATGAAAAACTTCGTATAGCCGAGGCTGCCAATAAGCTTTTAGAGAGCGCCGACCACATAATCATAGCTTCCGGCACTACCGTTCTGGCGTTTGCCAACAAAATCAGTACAACCGAACCGCTAACGGTCATCACCTCGTCGGTAAAAGTCTCGCTGAGCCTGTGCTACCGGCAAAATATAGATGTGATACAATTAGGCGGCTCCATGCGAAAAAGTTCGGCGTCGGTTATAGGACGCGAAGCGGAAAATTTGTTGAGCGTGCTGACATGCAACAAACTTTTTATTGGCATTGACGGTATCGATGTTGATTATGGTCTCACCACAAGCAATATAGGCGAGGCGCACCTTAACAAAATGATGATAAAAGCGGCGCAAAAAGTTATTGTACTTTCAGATTCGTCAAAGTTTGGCAAACGTGGCTTCGGAAAAATTTGCAACGTCAGCCAGATACATCAGATAATAACTGATACTGACGCCCCGGCAAACGCCGTTCAAATGTTGCGAGAAAGAGGAGTTGAAGTGACGCTTGTTTAGAAAATCAAAATTCTACCGCCTTGCCTTTTTCTCTCCATTCTATAATCCCGCCGGCAAGATTATACACTACTTTAAAATTATTTTTTTCTAATACTTTGGCGGCATCCAAACTTCGCCTGCCCGAACGACAGTATACAAACACCGGACGTTCGCGGTCTAATTGCTGTATCTGCGATTCAAAAGTCGTTCGTCTGAGATCCATAAGTTTAGCACAGCAAAGATGACCTTCGCGATATTCTGCAAGGGTGCGTACATCAACTAATTGCGCATCTGGAGTCTGGTTAAGTGTTTTTTCGAAAAGGTCAGCATCAAGTGTTGTGGTTACCGACCAACACGCTGTCATAAAACACAATACGCTGAAAGGGAGTAATAAATTCAACATCTTCTTCATTTTTTTTTTTACATTTATAACTAACTATAACTATTTATAACTAAATTATTTCTAAATCGCTTCTTCGCATCCAGCCTTTATTTCCGTCGGCGATGCGTATTTCGTACCAGTCGCCTATGCGGTCTTCAATTCGCACTTTTGTGCCTTCGTGAATGACGAACAGGTTGTTTCCGCTATCGTCGGGCGAACTTTTGACGGTGACGGACGGCGCAAAAACTATTGCCTCGTCGATGCGCTCTATGTTTGCTTTTTGCAGATAGCCTAAAGAGAACGCAGCGAGGCTCAACGCCATACAGAACACGCCAAGACTGAACGCAAACCGCCGCACGCTGATGTTGTGCACAAAGAGAAACAGCAATCCCAATACGAGCATTGCTACAAAACACGAAATGCTCCACCACGACCACCCCCTGACGCTTGTCAGGTCGCGGATAGCCTTGCCCCAGACAACGAGAAAGTGTTCGGGAAGGGCTTCTACTCTGTCGAAAAGAAAACTGCGCGAGTGTTCTAAATTTTCGTTTATTGCCTCGTCGTTTGGCGCAAGGCGGCGGGCGCGCTCAAAAAACAGGATTGCCGACTTGATGTCGTGGTTCTTAAAGTAGGCGTTGCCAAGATTGTAGAACAACGCTGCTGACGACCAGCCGTCTTCTATCAACGACTGATATTCGACAATGGCTTTCGAAAACTCATTTTGCCGGTAATATTCCTCGGCGCGATGCAGAACACTGTCGCGGTCTAAAGCATAGAGCGACAAGGGGAAAAACATCAAGGCGATGAGATATTGTCTGAACTGTGATTTTGATATTATTTTCATGATACAATAAGATTACTTTAAATATTTTCTGTCTTCGACTTCCTGCAACACGCTCATTTGATGAATAGCAATACGGTTTAATTTTTTCAGTCGTTCGCTTTGAATAAGACCTTCGTCTATAAACACGGCATTCAAATTTTCCATATTCGACAAGCAAATCAATTCGTTTATGGTAGCGTAGTCGCGGATATTGCCTTTCAGGTCGGGATTCGCTTCGCGCCATTCTTTAGCAGTTACGCCAAACAAGGCAACGTTCAGCACATCGGCTTCGCTGGCATAAATCATTGATATTTGCTGCGACGTAAGTTCCGGTGGTATGAGATTGTGTTTAATTGCGTCTGTATGAATACGATAATTGATTTTCGCCAATTCCCGCTTTGCCGACCAACCTAATGATTTTTGTTCTTCTTCTTTTAAGCGCTGAAATTCTTTAACCAACAATAACTGAAACCGTGGACTTATCCACATTCCAAAATGAAATGCAATATCCTTATGAGCATACGTTCCTCCGTAACGACCTGCCTTTGCTGTAATTCCTATGGCGCCTGTCTTTCCCGTCCATTGTTTTACAGACAGAACAAAATTGTTGCTACCCGCCGAATTTTTAATTGTACCGAATTCGGTATAATTAAAATTAGGATTGAACAATATTTCCCATTCTCCAATGTATTCAATAGTATTTTTCAAGCTTAACCACTTGATTATAATATGTTCTTCCATTTGGCTATGTGCCATATCGGTAAGAGATATGTAGTCTGAATTTTGAATTTGAATAACTGTAATTTCACAGCCTGTTACGTTTATTTTTTTTGCCATTTTTTTTTGATTTTACGTCTAATTGTGTCGAATTCGCCATAATTAAAATTTTCACACTACCTTTTGCATTTTATCAATAACTTCCACAGCCCGTCCATATAGTGCGTTCATATCCGAGCCTGCCGCTGCCGGCGCATAACGCGCAAATTCGCAATCGTCAATCACGCCGGTAAACTCGTCGGCAAGAGTGGCTTCTACATTGCGCTGTTCCATAACCGATTTGGCGTTGTCTTTTGAGAGTTCGGCTACGGGAATGTTCAATTTGTCGCCAAGATAACCCCAGAGTGCGCGCGATAGTTCTTCGTAAAACGCTTCTTTTTGGTTAGCATCCATAAACTTACGCGCTTTTTTCAGGCGTTTGGCTGCATAGCGATTTGCCTTACGGTTTTTCACTAATGCGATGTTGGCTGATTTGCGGATATAGTTGCGACGCAGATACACTATCACGGCAAAGAACACTGACGGAATAAGATACCAGAGCCAAAATTTCCATGCGCCAAAGAAATGTTCGCCGGCGCGGTGCAATTTTATTTTTCCGGTCTTAATATAGTTAATGTCTCTGCCCAGATGTCTGATATCTTCGCGCGTGATGCCGCCAATGACGGTCGTTCCGGGTTGTTCGTCGCCGCGTTCTACCGTTATTGTGTATTCTTCGGACTGCAACGTTACGTACTGTCGCGTTTGCGGGTCGAAATAACTGAACTCTATCGACGGTATTTTGTATGTGCCGCTGTGTCGCGGGATTATCAGATATTCGAACGTTCGGCTGCCCGATGTTGTGGCAGCGTTCAACGAGTTCGTTGTTCGGGGGTCGTAAACTTCAAAGTTGGGCGGAAAATTGATGCGCGGCGCGTCTACAAACCTCATGTTGCCGGTTCCCGTCACGGTCGCCTTCACCAAAATAGCTTCGTTTGCCTTCACTTCGGTTTTGTCTACCGATACATTAAATCTCATTTGCCCCACGCCGCCGATAAACGATGCCGGTCTGCCTTCGGGCAACGGCAATACCGTAATTTGCACCGGTCGGCTGTTTATCTGACGCGGGACGGTTTGTACGCGCCCGAAAAAATCGTCGAAGATGCTGCGCGACTGACCCTGCACACGCTGATTGATACCTACTACCATGCTGCACGAACTGATCGTGAGCGTGCCGCTACGCTGCGGGAAAAGCACATACTGACGTAGAACGCCCGTCAAATGAGGAATGCCGTTTATTGTTTCCTGATTCATCGAACTCAAAGGAGGGGTTTGAAGTTCATGAGCGAAAAAGCCTTCGAAAGTGGGAAATTCGATATCGTTAATAGAAGCCACCTGATGCCTTGAAAAAACTTTTACGGTGGCGTTAATATATTCACCCTGATACATTTGTCGGCGGTCGACGAGCACTTCTGCATATACATCGCGCCCGTCTGTCTGCGCCTGTGGATTGCCTGGTTGAGCGCCCCCCGTTCCCCGTTGTGGTTGTTGCTGGGGTTGTTGCTGCTGTGTTGGCGCGTTGCCGGCTACTGCCTGCACTGTTACCGGCGCCGAACGATAGGCGGTATTATTGACCATTACCTCTACGGGCGGTATTTCGTGTGTTCCCTCCCTGTTTGCCTGCGCAACAAAGTTGAAACTCACTTCCATTGAGCGCGTTACATTTCCGTTGACTATGCTCACCGAACTGCTCGACGACCGCCCACGATTACTGACAACCGTGATAGCGCTCATTTCGGGCAACCTGATATTAGTGGCGTCGGCATTTACCTTGACGCTCATCTGGAACGGCGCTCCAACACTCACAACACGCGGCGTTTCAACGACTACGCGCACATCCTGCGCCTGCAATACCGCCGTTGATACAATTAATAATATTGATATGAAATATTTCATTTTAAATGGCTAAGTAATTGACTTATTCTTCCACGCTCCATCCCTTTTCCTCTGCTATGCCTGGGTCGCAAGTAGATGTGCCGGGATTAAAGCCCGTATTTATTCTCTTACCTCCAAATGCCAATGTCGAATTGCTGTGCAGGGAGCCGAAAAGAGCATTCAGCGCATCAGCTGTAAACAGATTATTTCTGCAATTCACTCCGATAAGCGCTATATTTTCGCTGACATCCAACTCGGTCAATTGATTGTTATTGCAAGTCAAGTAAACTAATACGGTATTATTGCACAAATCCAATTCAGTCAATTGATTATTGCCGCAATGCAACCTCCATAACTGCGGATTGTTACTCACATCCAATTCAGTTAGTTGATTATTATCGCAATGCAAAATAGATAGCGCAACATTTTTGCTGACGTCCAATTCAGTTAATTGATTATTACTGCAATACAAGCTTTGTAATACAACGTTTTTGCTTACATCCAAATCTGTTAACAGGTTAGAATTGATGATTAGCGCTGTGAGGGCTGTATTTTTGCTCACATCCAATTCAGTCAGTTTATTTCTGCTGCAATTCAACGAAACTAAGCCCGTGTAATTGCTCGCATCCAATTCGGTAATTTGATTATCAGAACAGTTGAAATTTAAAATATTTTCTCCGGTAATCGTTATGGTTCGCGGCGCGGCGCTGTTGTATTCGTGCGTCAAAACTGTCATATAATTTTCGAAACCCGTAAGAACGCCTGTATATTTTGAACCATCGCCCCAGTCTACAATTATATCTCCGTAGCCTTCAAAGGAAACATGCACAGTTTCAGCCTCCGTTGTCATGGTTATGTATTGGTCGTCGTTAGTTTCGGGTTGTTCAACTACCTCAAAATAAAGCACTTTCAAGCCGCCGAGCCCATCTGCTACAAATACGATGTTGCCCTTGGATTCGACATAGTTCGTTGAGCCGCTGCCGTTTAAAATGCTGTTGTTGGCAGTTTCTTTGATAAAAGTGCCGCCGGTGTCCCAAATAATGTCGTACCAATACAGCCCCTTTGCGCCGTTGGCAACCAACAACATCTCATGAGATGAATACTCGCCTGCGTTGTTGCGCTTGGGGTCGGTGTTCATTGACAGACTGTTAGTTACATCGTTTTCAGGGTCTGGACCGGGACGCTCGCGCGAAGCCATTTCATCATGATAGGTGGGGCTCAACATCTTCAAACCGCTTTCATTCAGAGCAACATACAAATAACCGTGCTCGCTGATTATAATATCCGACTTGGCGTCTTTCTGCATCGCTTCGTTGGTAGAAGCGTAAACTTGCTGTGTGCCGCCGCCGTCAAGATTAAATTTGGTAACCCGCGCAGGTCGGGCTTGCATCAGATAAATATTGGTTTCATCTACATCTACCGAGCGGGCATTGTCCAAATCCAGGATAGAATTGATGTGCTCGTAACTGTTTGCATCGTAGATATGCAGCCCTCCGCGGGTTCCTAACGAGCCGTCGCCGGAGGTAACGTATATTCTGCCGTTCACAACGCGTATCGAAGTAGCCTGAAACGACGTCAGATACACAATCGAGTTGGGGTCTACCGGCTTAAAGGTCTTGTCGGCGTTTAGTTCCATCACCATGAAAAAGGCGCAGTTGTAGCCTTTGTCGTCGTCGAAACCTAATCGCTCGTCGGTACTGGAGCCGGCAATATACAGTTTGCCCTCGTAGAAATCAAGCGCATTTACCTGAGCCTGCGTCATTTCTATGCTCGTAACAATCGTTACGCCAACATTTATGTCGTCAAACGTATTGCCTTGTACATTATATTTATATACAACTACTCCGCCTGTGCGTGGTCCGTCTTTTTTATTATACGACACGAAGGCAAAACCATCTTCAGAAATTTTGACGTGCGTAGCCTGCACTTCCACTCCTTCGACCACCAATGTGCTCATTTCGGCAACTTGCTTGAAGTTGTACTCGTAAGGCTCAATATATGTGTTGGACTTCACGATGTTGCCTGCCTCGCCCGTTGCCGAGCGTTCGAGCGGCTTGTTCATCTGAACAATCGTCAGGTCAGGTCGGCTGTTGATAACAATACCGCCATCCAATAAGGAAACTTTATCGGCATCCACGCCATTTCCTTCTAAATCTTTGTCCAAGTCAATGTCTTCGTTGCATCCAACCAACCAGACAGCGCATAGAACAGTCAATATTAAATAAAATCTTTTCATTTTAACTAAAATTTTTATTTACGGGACAAAGATACATATAATATATTAGTTTTGCAAACTTTTTTTGACGAACGGTACATTTTTTTTGACACTACATTCTGCAAGCGCCCTGCTCTTCAAACTTCAATTCAAGAACTTGGGCATTTTCGTCGGTCAGCGCCTCTTTCAGTTCTTTAGTTTTGTCATGCGGCGCTATACACATTATCGTTGAGCCGGCGCCGCTTAAATATGTTGCATACGCGCCGTGCTTTTGAGCTACCTCGCGCACGTGTCCAAGCTCTGTAAGTTTAAAACGATACTTTTCGTGAAACCTGTCTTGCTCTATCAGTCTGCCTGCTTGAACAAAATCGCCTTTCAGCAGGCTTGCAACCATTACGTTGCTAATTGCTGAAGCAACAACAGCCTCCTCAAAAGGGAACTCGCCGGGCAAAATTTTTCGCATCGCTGCCGTAGACATCTTGTAATCAGGAACGTAGGCAACAAGCCCTACCTGAGGCGTATCTAATTTTACGTATTCAAGTTTACCATCAACATACGAGCTAATCACAAGTCCGCCAAGTATTGCCGGCACTACATTGTCAGGGTGTCCTTCCATATTGCAGGCAAGTTGCAACTTTGCCCATGTCGACAGGTTCATTTTACCTATTGCGCAGGCTAACTCTATTCCGGCAACTAACGCCGAAGAGCTACTTCCCAGACCACGCTCTAACGGGATATTTGCCGTCATGCTAATCCTGTGTGGAGTTAGCTCGGGCGCTACTTTCAGAGCCGTTTCAATAATCAGGTTATTTTCATCATTAGGGATTTCGATGCCAAGGTCATGGTGAATTTCCCATTTTTCGCACGGCTCTATTATTTGCAGTTCTAAATACAGATTAACTGCAAATCCTATCGAATCGAAGCCGCACCCCATATTTGCACTCGAAGCGGGTACTTTAATTTTCATGCCAACGCCTCCTCTATTTCTTTTTTTATTGCTTCTATATCAGGAGTTTGCACAAACTTTTTGTGTATTACCTCTTTTTCATACAGTTCCTTAATTTCGGGTGGCGCCGGCGGCAACTCTTTACCTATCGAGCACTCCACAACCTCTCTGAATTTATAGGGCGATGCAGTAGACAGAATAATCGTATATTCATCCCATTCCATTCCCAACTCTATATCGAATCTCCGCTGTGCATATTCTGCAACTGCCGTATGCGGGTCCATTATATAACCGCTTTTTTCGTAAACCGCTTTTATTCTGTCGCGTGTTTGCTCATCGGTTACAAAACATGGCCAAAAACGATAAAGTAAATCAAGTGAACTGTATTCTACAGAAAATTTTCCGGTTTTGTTCAAAGCTTCACATGCTTCGATTGTTTTATCAGCTCCATAGATGCTATACAACGCTCGCGGCAGGTTGGTTACATGCAAGATATCCATCGCTGTGGAATGTGTTATTTTGAACTCCCGGTTTTTGTCATAGACGCCCTTTTCTATAAAATCATAAAGTATTTTATTTTCGTTACATCCAATAATAAGCGTCGATACGGGCAACTCCATTTTGTAAGCGTAAAAACCGGCAAGGGCGTTCCCAAAGTTTCCGCTTGGGACGGCAAAACTTATATGTTTGCCCTCTTTTATTTTTCCGTTTTTCAAGAGTTCCGAATAAGTCCAGAAATAGTAGACTATCTGCGGCAACAGGCGCGCGATATTTATCGAACTCGCCGTAGTAAAAATTTTCCTGCCCTTGAATTTGTTTTTAAACTCTTCGTCGGCAAGTAGCGTTCTTACTGCTTTTTGGGCGTCGTCGTAGTTTCCGGCGATTTCAATAGCGGCTACATTTCCGGTTTGGGTAGTCATCTGGAGCCTCTGCACCGGACTTACGCCTTTTTCGGGAAAGAGTACAACCGTAAAAAGTCCTTCCACATCGGCGGCGCCCGCAAGAACAGCAGGTCCGGTGTCTCCGCTGGTAGCCGCCAAAATAACGATATCTTCCTTTATGTTCTGCTTTTCCTTTGCCAACTTTAACAAATGCGGGAAAATCTGTAGGGCTACATCCTTGAAAGATAAGGTTTTTCCGTGATACAGTTCCAAAAAATTTCCATTCAACTTAACCGGCAATACATCCGAATAAGCGCGACTAATGCAGTCAGCAAGCTCATCTTTTGAATACTCGGGCAAAAATGCTTCAAGTACTGTTTGAGCTACTTCCTGATACGATTTTCCGATGTAATCTTTTATTTTTGGAAAATCCGCAGGCACATAGAGACCGCCATCCGGAGCCTGTCCACGTATAATGGCTTCGGTTGCAGACACTTGTATTTCTTCCCGGTCGAGTATGCTTACAAATTTCATTTGTATCAATAAAAATTCGAGCGCATATCTTCTACATTTGCAGCTTTGCGAAGCGCTTCCAAAGGTTCGGACACGGCGCGGTTGGAATATGTTATTATCAAACGGTCTCTTGCTTGTTCTATTCCAATTTCGTCAGCTTCAGCTACTTGTGTTACCGTGAACATGAATATTCCGCTAACTCCTTCTACAGGTTCTGAAATATTGCCTTCGTCTGAATTAGTTGCAATGGCTATCAGCTCGTGCTCTATTCCTACTCCGGGTATTGAAAATGTAGAAAACGTTATGCCGCTTGCTGTTTCAACCGGCGCACCTCTGTTAAGAGCTAATTGTGAGAACGATTGCGCGTTCTGAGATGCTTCAGAAAGTTGTGCGGCTATCATCTCGCCCTTCTTTTGCCGGCGAACGTTAAGTTCTATTTCCGAGGTCACATCCTCAAGCGGTGCGAAGCCTTTTTTACGTATGTTTTTCAACACAGCAACCACGAACATATTGCTTTCGTCTAATGTAAACACGTCTGAAACTTCCCCCTGTTTTGCATTATGCGCCCATCTAACAATTTGTCTTGCCGAGCCTATTCCGGGTATTTGCCGGTCGTTTTCGCCAAGCTGGCTTGCCGGTCGTTTGAAAAGGTTTAACTCGGCTGCTTTTTCATCAAACTGCCTTTCATTTCGGTTTTCGATTGCAAATCTGCTGGCTTGTGAAAAAATTAATTGTTCGGTGGGAGTGCTTGGCAATATATCATGCTGAAGGGTAGCAATTTGCACCTTAGGCGCTTCGATTCCACGTTCTGTAACCTGCATCACAAAAATACCCTGTCCGGGCTCAAATTTTGTTACCTCGCCTCTTCTCAATTCGAAAAGTGTTTCCATTAAAGAGCCCCGAATATTAAATTCCTGTACCCAGCCTACGTCTCCGCCGTTAATAAAGGCATTGGGGTCGCTTGAATGTTGGGCGGCTAAAGCTGCAAAATCAGCCCCGTTTTCAACAGCTGTCTTAATGCTGTCGGCTAATCTGACGGCATCATTATAATCTGCCTGGGTCTGTCCGCGCGGCGACAGAACTATTTGGCTTACCCTGATTGAATCGGGACGGTTTTCAGCCTTCACTAATCTTGCTAATTTCCATGCTTCGCCCTCCTGATAGGGACCAACAACTGTTCCTATCGGCTGGTCGAAAATTTCAGTAAGCTGTATGGGCAAGTGGTCGCGTATCAAAAAACGCGTGTCGGCGGGCGTTCTGGAGTGTGCCCTGATAAATTGAAAAGCATCGGGCGCATCTTCAAATTCAGGCTTCCTCCTTTCTATCCATTCCTGAGCCGCAGCACGGTCTTCGTCGGAAGGAACAATGTTGAACACCACATATTCGATGTCGCGCGAAGCAGTCTGCTCCCAACGGTTTTTGTTGCGGTCGTAATAATCTCTTAAATCGCGGGTTGAAATTGTAACAAGGCTGTCATGTATAACACCGTAGTCTTGAGAAAAATAGTCAAAATCTACTCTTCTGTTAAGCTCCCTGTTTTCGTTTTCGGCCATGAAGTCGGGAACAAATATTCCCTTGCCTATCAACTCGTTGAACTTCTGGGTGTAACGGTCGCTGAGCAAGCGCTGTTCTAAAAAACTCCACGCTGCTGCCTGGTTGGGGTCTGAATCTTTTATTCTTAAAAAGTTCAATAACCACGAACGGTCAAATTGCCCCGTTTCAGGATTGGTAAACTCTTGCCTGATGACCGGAGGCGGGTTAAATCCCGTAATAATATCCCACAGTTCATCGGGTGTGACCGTCAGCCCTATACGCGTATATGCCTGTTGCATAACGGTTTCGGTTATCAACATGTTCCAAGCCTGGTCGTGAACCATGTCTCTCATACGGTTGTCGAGCTGACCAATCTGCTGCTGATACATGTTGCTCACTTCGTTGATCTTAGCCTCAAATAGCTGAATGTTCAACGATTTGCCGCCAACTTTGGCAACGTCCATACTGCGTACTCTGCCGCCTCCGGGCATAATGAAATCGCCAAGCACAAATGCAAACAATGCAAGTCCAATAACTATGGAAACGATTATCCCGCCCTTCTTTCTAATATCCTCTAATACTGCCATTTAATGGTAAAAAATAACTAAAATTTATTAAAATTTGAAGCCGCAAAGATAATAAAAATTAAAACACAAACAATATTTAATGAAAATTTTTGCGAAAAATTTATAAAAAAAGTGAAAAAAGTGTTACATTTGCAGCTTTTCTGGGAGCGCCCGACATGATTGTAGAAATCCTGTCGCCATCGAACAGAAAGAGGGATATTTTAGAAAAATTTTATCTGTATCAGAGAGCCGGAGCGCGAATACTGGATAGCCGACCCAAAACTAAAGGCTGTTACAGTGTATATAATGCAGGAAAACGGAGAATACGATGACGGAGAAGCATACAGGATAGACGAAAAAATACCAATACATATTTTTAACGGATATATGATAAAGGGGAACGATATTTTTGATTATTGATTTTTTGTTTTTTTGTCGTTTTGGAAAAGGGCGCCTTTTGAGCGGACGAGTCAAACTTTTTGCAAAAAAATACCCGCAAAAAAAAATCTTTGTTTTGTAAAAAATAATACCTATCTTTGCAGCTGAAATTTTAAACTTGTATGGATATAGATTGCAAAAATTTGGACGCAGACATTTCAAAGGTAATCAAAGAATTAGACGAAGATTTGAGCGTGTACGTAAACCTGAAGACCGATTTTGGTTTCAAACGGGTTTTCGGAGTTAAGGAAGTGATGCTAAACTTTTTAAACTCTGTTTTAAGGGTAGCAGGAGGCATCATAGACTTGACGTATGTCAATACCGAAATTCTGGGACTTACCCAAGACGACCGCAAGTCAATCTTCGACCTGATTTGTGTGACCGGCAACGGAGAACACATTATTGTTGAGATGCAGACCATGAGGCAGACATATTTTAAGGATAGAACCGTGTTTTATGCCGCTTCGCTCATTCAACAGCAAGGAATAAAGGGAAAAATTAAAGACCCAGTAACAGGAAAGGATATATTCTGGGATTTTAGAGCAATGGATTTATTTGATAAAGCATCTGCACGAACTGAAAACTGTGCCGGAGGAACTAAAAATAGAGGTTATAGAGACAATTTTTGAGATAGCCAAAATAGCCAAAATGAGTAAAGATGAAGTATTTATATATTTAAAAAGTGTACGCGATATGGGATTAGTACAAACTGAATTTAATAAAATGAGCAATACCATTGCCGCCCTGCAGAGCAGTAATACAGCCCTGCAAAGCAGTAATACAGCCCTGCAAAGTGAAAATGCAGCACAAGCCAGAGAAATTGCAGAACTGAAGAAAAGATTTGGTATAAATTGAGTAAGATTAATATTTAGTTTTTCTTCCTCTCTACCCAGACTTTCCCGCCATTTTGAGCGGACGTCTAAAAATATTTTCAAAAAAATATCCGCAAAAATAAATTTTTCTTTGTTTTCTAAAAAACAATACCTATCTTTGCAGCTCAATTCGTGGACAACTTCCCCGGAAGCCCACAAGTTGAAAAAACTTAATGAAATAGCGAATTTTGCTATGTTCTTGTTGGTGAAATCTAGGAAATTTCAAGATACAATAAGAATGAGTAGTAGTGCCGCGAGTGTGCGGATTTTACTTATTAGTTGTATGGGTCATCCTAGAACCTCACTGGCGGATAACGTTCAATCCGCTGTTTTCGTTTCGTAAGAGATAGTAAGTAATTTTAAATTTTAATATATAATAGTAGTAAAAATGAGTAAAATAGACTTTTTTAGTAGACTTTCCCGCTTTGCGAAGCGGACGTGTCGAAACAGATTTTCCCGCTTCGGGCGGACGTGTTTAATTTTAGGAATGCTGCTTGCGGGCAGCGTGGTTATGCCGCCGAGAGTAGCGGCGCAAACAACTATCAATATCGGGACAGTAACAAATGGCAGTAGCGGTCCCGGATGGCTTTTTGTTAACAATGTCGTTAATGTTTACGATGGAGCCAATATCATTATTACCGGAAATGGTAACAACCGTGGTATTTATGTTGCTGTAGGCGCTAATGCAAGCATTACGTTGAATAATGCTTCGATTTCAACAGTTAATGCAGGCGATTTGTCTTCATTCGTATTAGGTCAAGGCGCAAACTTAACCCTAACTATTGAGGGTACAAACACTATTTCTGCTGGTAGTATATACGCAGGCATAGAAAACACCGGCGCAACGCTTACCATTAACGGCACAGGCAGTTTGACAGTAAACGGCGCACCCGGAGGCGCTGGTATTGGCGGTAGAATGGGCTCTGCCGGTGGCACAGTCATCATTAACGGCGGCACAATATGGGCATTCGGAGGCGCAGCAACCAATGGAAGCGCCCAGATT
>Ga0099364_10006024_pt1 | contig 17768 bp, 17 predicted proteins | sample TergutTh196P3_FD_73070 | JGI IMG/M metagenome (GOLD analysis project Ga0099364, IMG submission 73070) | Microcerotermes parvus P3 segment gut microbial communities from Pointe-Noire, Republic of the Congo - Th196 P3 | ecosystem: Host-associated > Arthropoda: Insects > Digestive system > Gut ...
CACTTCTTTGCCAAAAAGCCTCGCCACCCATGCGAAGCATGGGACAGCGCATGCTACGCCTACGTTTTTTGGCTTCGAATTGCGACAAAACTCGCGGCAAATCTGCGCAACAGAGTTTTCGGAGGTTGCCAGTAATTTTACCGCCATGAACTCCAACATTTCACGCTTAAGCTACCCCATTTGCGTGGCACGGACCCGGCAGCAGACAAGCCGCACAAGGATTGCTTCACTGCGTATCGGGACTTCTTTTTGGGTTCCGACGGATATGTAAGGGCTTGCATGTCTTCCGCAGAAAAATTATTTCATGTTGATAAGTATGACACTTTCGATGGGATGTGGAATTCTGTTGAATATCAAAATTGGCGGAAAAATGTAAATAGTGCGGAAACAATGCCTGGCGGTTGCAAACAATGCTACCAATCATCATTTGCAAATTGGAATAATGATCACTCGTTCATGCAGTTTAATGAAACGTTTGCGCCGAAGTGGGAGAAGGTGTGAAGCCTTCGCCAATCCTTAGAAAATGAACGTGGATTTTTCGAGCGCAAATGGATCGGGAATGCGAATATAGGACATTTTCCGCTACTTTCCCATTGACAAAAACAAACATCCGTTCTATAATAAAACCAGCCCCCAAAGGGGCGAAGAGTGTCATCATAACGGTACGCGGTTCGGCCTTTAGCCGGAATTTGATTCCGAGAGCTTCCAGCATTGAGGAGGTGATGCGGATGGAAAATAAAAGGAAAGGCCAAGCTATTTGCGAATGGATATAGCCGGATTCGTGGATATTGCCATCACGGTCATTAGCATCATCGTGACAGTGATCAGTATCTGCCAGACGGCTAAAATAAGCCAACAGCAAAACAGCAACCGCTCCGACCAGGACTAGGTTGCTGTTTTACATGACTTAGTTGTAGGCCGAACCGTCTATCGGTGGCACTCTTTTATAGTCAAATTATAAGGCGGGTTTGGGTGAAAGTCAATGGTGAATTTTGGGCTCGACATAACAAGTGGTTACTATTCACGGTTGATTTGGTTCGGTGAAAAATCAATAGCAAAAAAAACGATGCAAACTATTTAATCACATAACAATTTCACGGTATCTTCAACCGCAAATTATTTGCTTAAAAGCCTTCGCCAATTCTTAGAATACAGTACATTTCCCATTGACAAAACCGAACATAAGTTCTATAATAAAGCCAACCCCAAAAGGGGCAAAGAGTGTCATCATAACGGTATGCGGTTCGGCCTTTAGCCGGAATGAGTACATTCCGAGAACTTCCAACATTTGGAGGAGGTGATGCGGATGGAAAATAAAAGGAAAGGCCAAGCTATTTGCGAATGGACATAGCCGAGCTTGTGGATATTGCCATCACGGTCATCAGCATCATCGTGACAGTGATCAGCATCTGCCAGACGGCGAAAATAAGCCAACAGCAAAACAGCAACCGCCCACGCCAGGAGTAGGTTGCTGTTTTGTAACTAATTCCTAGGCCGACCGCTATCGGTGGCACTCTTTTATAATCAAATTATAAGGCGGGTTTGGGTGAAAGTCAATGGTGAATTTCGCCGTGGGTGCTATTTCCACAGACCAATCTGCACAAAAGAGGCATACTTGAATCCGGGTTTCACAGAGAGGTGACGTTATTTTGTGTCAAATATGCCAGATATGCCTTACGGTAATGACCCGGCGCACAGCCTTCGGCTTTTTTGAATACTTGGCTAAAGTAACTCTGGCTCTCAAAGCCGCACATCGCCGCAATGTCTATGATACGTACCGAGCCATCTCGCAATAATTTTTTGCTGATGTCTATCCGCACCGCCGTGATGAATGAGCTGGGCGTTTGCCCGACTTCGTCCTTGAAGAGCTTGGAAAAGTAGGAGGGGCTGAGAAACACATGGTCGGCCACGTCTTGGAGCGTGATTTTGTCCGCATAGTTTTGCTTGATAAAGACGATGGCCTTGTGGATGACGTCCACATATTTGGGATCCGCATAATCAAAGACATGCTGGGCAAAGCGGCGCGTCACTCCGTGCAGCCACAAGATTATGTCTTCGGTGGACTTTAGTGCGTCAATCTCGCGTAGATATGAATAGTTGAGGCCGAGGATGGCGTCGATATTGGTGCCGCCCTTTAACGACGCACGCGACAGCAGCACCGTCAGCTCCACCACACGCAAGCGCAGCATGTCCATGTCGCCGTCGGAATGAAATAGCACCTGCCCCAGAATATCATTAAGCAAGGCGCTGGCTGTCTGTATGTCGCCAATACTGATGGCGTTCAGCAGCTCGTCCTCCTTTTCCATCGGATAAGGTTTGGCTGTGCCGTAACCCAGCGTGGGCGCCACCTGGGCCGGGAAGCGCGGGCCGGTATGGTAGTTAGCGCAAACGAACAGTTGCTCACTGATGGCCCTGGCCTCGGTGGGGCTTTTTATGGGGATGGCGGACAGACTCTCGCGGATGGCATGCACATCCTCCGGGCTTACGGTGTGGCGGCCGCAAACATCAATTTCCAAATATTCATCATAATCCGTCATCAAAAAGGGGCCGGCCAAAACGGCCAGGGCGTTCCCTGTGGTATCTGTTTGTGGCATCGAGGCGCAGTAGGCCAGGCCGGAGGGACTCAAAAAGACATAGCGGCCGGCAAAGCGTTTGGATTGGTAGCCGCCATACAATAATGATACCCGGTCTGCTTCCGCACAGTCCAGGGTGGCATGGATTAGTTGCAAGCTGGCGGATGCCCGGATGTATAGCGCGGATTTATATAAGGCCGTTCCCGAGGCATCCAGGACCGTAACGCCCAGCCCGGCGGCAATAGAAAAATTTTCCAGTATGGAATAGTCTAATTTCATTTCAGTGTCTCTCCTGGTATCATGTTATCATTCATTACTTAAAGTGGCAACAAAGGATGGGCACAAGCCGCTTAAAAACAACAAAAAAAGATAAAATACATAAAGACGGGCGAGCGCGACCGTGCTATGATGTAGCCATAATATTTCAAAACGCAAAAGGAGGCGAACACATGAGTAATCTATTGAACGAAATTTCTGCCGCCCTGCAAGTGGGCAAGGCCAAGACAGTCAAGGAATTGGTCCCCCAAGCCCTGGAGGCGGGTACCACGGCCAAGGATATTTTAGAGCAGGGGCTGTTGGCGGGCATGGATGTTGTGGCGGTCAAATTTAAGAACAACGAGGTCTATGTACCCGAGGTATTGATTGCCGCCCGGGCAATGAATGCGGGCATGGAGCTACTAAAGCCCCATCTGGCGGACAGTGGCGCAAAACCCCTGGGCAAAGCCCTGATCGGCACGGTCAAAGGTGATCTGCACGACATTGGCAAAAACCTGGTGCGGATGATGTTTGAAGGTAAGGGTATAGAAGTGGTGGATCTGGGCGTGGATGTAGGGCCGGAAAAATTCCTGGAAGCCTACCGCGCCGAGAAACCCGATGTCATAGCGCTGTCGGCCCTGCTTACCACGACCATGGGCGAGATGAAAAATACCGTCGATGCTTTTGTTGACGCGGGCGAACGCGACAATGTCATAATCATGGTCGGCGGAGCCCCCGTGACAGACAATTTCCGTGAAAACGTGGGTGCCGATTTCTACGCCGCCGATGCCGCCACCGCGGCAGAAGCTGCCAAGCAAGCCATCTTAAAAAAGAAAGGTGCCTAGGACCTAAGATAAGGAGCATTACATGAACATGACAAACTGGCTGGAAAACGCCGCCGCGCAAAAAAAGGCCATGCCCATTTTATCCTTTCCAGGCATTCAGCTTACTGGTGTCACCGTCGATAAGCTCGTAAGGAGCGGCAGCCTGCAAGCGGGATGTATGGAGGCGGTGGCCAAACGTTGGGACACGCTGGCCAGCGTGAGCCTGATGGATTTGTCGGTCGAGGCCGAGGCCTTTGGCAGCCCGGTCAAGTTTTCCGATGACGAGGTACCCAGCGTTACCGCCGCCATTGTCACCGACGAGGAGAGTCTGGCGGCCTTGAAAGTACCCGCAGTCGGAGACGCCCGCAGCGGCGAATATGTAAAAACAATCGGCGAGGCCAAGAAACTAATTACAGACAGGCCCATTTTTGCCGGGGCGATCGGGCCGTTTTCGCTCTCGGGCCGCCTGATGGACATGACGGAAATAATGATGCTCTGCTACGAGGAACCGGAGCTGGTGCATGGCGTGCTGGAGAAGGCGACGCAGTTTCTGATTGCCTATAACAAGGCCCTGCGGGATGCGGGGGCGGATGGGATCATCATGGCCGAACCGGCCGCCGGGATGCTCTCACCCGCCCTGATAGGGGAGTTTTCCTCACCCTATGTCAAACGGATAATAGAAGCCGTGGAGAGTGAAGACTGTGTCTTTATCTACCATAATTGCGGCAATGCCACCCTCTCGCTCACCAAGGAGATTCTGGCTACCGGCGCAAAAGCCTTCCACTTCGGTAATGCCATAGACCTGGGCGAGATGCTAAAACTCATCCCCGCAGACAAGATTGTGATGGGTAATGTCGATCCGGCCGGCGAGTTCCGCAATGGTACGCCGGAATCCGTACGGCGCGCCACCCGGGCGGTGCTGTTAAAATGCGCGACCCACCCCAATTTCATCCTCTCATCGGGCTGCGACATCCCGCCCGTTTCACCGCTGGCTAATATCGATGCCTTTTTTGAAGTGGCCAAGGAGTGATTTTTCTGCCAAACTTTCCATCTTTTCCATCAATTCCGCCAAGGGCACGATCGCATCGCTGGCTCCGGCGCCGCCTAATGAATAGGCGGCGACAGCCCCTGCGATACGCAAGGACTCGCTCAAATCCAGCCCCTGATAGGCTCCGTAGAGGATGCCCGCTGCGAAGGCGTCACCCGCCCCGACGCTGGACTTGATAAACTCCGGCGGCAGCTGCCATGAATCCCGCTCCACATAAGCCCCGTTCCGTTCCAGTCCGCAGCTAATCTCCGGCATATGTATCACGGCCCAGCGGGCAACACCCATCTCGATCAGGGCCCGACAGGCCAGGAGCAGATTTTGCTTTATGACACCGCCGTCAATTTCGCGCAGGCTAATCCCGGTGATGGCGGCGGCTTCGTATTCATTGATGCAGCAATAATCCGTATAGCGCAGGGCCGGCGGTACCAGTTCGCCATAGCGGCCGCCCGCGATGCTCACGACATCAATCGACGTGCGTATCCCTGCTGTCTGGGCTGCATGAAGCACCCGGCACAGGGCTGTGGGGTAGTCGGGGTCGGGGGCGTCCAGTTGCTCCAGCACGAGGATGTAGCCGATATGCAATATATCCGTCTCCAGACGGGAAAAATCGAAATGCCCGGGCCCGAGCAGGGTGTTCGAGCCGGGATAATAAAAGAAGGTTCGCCGACCCGTGCCTTGCTCCGTCATCACGTCGGTGAAGGAGGTGTCCCCCGCCTGCCCCAGCCCTGATATGTCTATCGAAGGATGGGCGGCGAAGCGGCTGACGACAAAATCGCCGGCCTCGTCGTCACCGACCAGGGCGATGGCCTTTAGCGGCAGGGCAGGATCCAGCCGCGCCAGCGTCAGGGCGCAGTTGGCACAGAGGCCGCCGGTCGAGCGAACCTGACCCGTGATATGGGTCAGGGCCTGGATGTCGGGGTAGCGGTCTATGTATTTGATGATGTCGACGGTCAGGGAACCGGCGATGGTGATGCCTTTTTTCATCTCAGTGTCCTCTTGAGACCCCACCTCTATAGGTGGGGGATGTGTATTATCCTCCCAGATAAACATATCATACCACATTATCCGTCATTGTGAGCCATGTATTTTGCGGCGAAATATTGTACAATGTGTATAAGGAGATCACACATGAAACTACCCCTGACATGGACCCTCGGACACAGCCCCTCGCCGGACGCATACCCGGCCCGGATGGTGCCGGCCAATGTCCCCGGAAACGCGAACCTGGACTGGGGAAAGGCCGCCGGCCTGCCGGACTGGAAATTCGGCACGAATTTTGAACAGTACCGCTTCATGGAGGATGTCTTTTGGCTCTATGAGGCCCGGATTCCCCCCGTGGAGCTCGCGGAGGGTGAGTCGCGCTACTTCGTGGCCGAGGGCATAGACTATGCATACGTGATTTTGCTGGATGGCGTGGAGTTGGGCCGCCACGAGGGGATGTTTTCGCGACGGGAATTTTTACTGGATGGCTTCGTCGCAGAAAACGCTCTGCGCAATGACGCAAAATGCACGTTTTCGGGCGGCCTGGAAGGGAGCGAAAAGCTCCTGCAGATCTGGATTTCCCCCCCGCCCAAGGACCCCCGTGCCGAAAAGGACAGCCGCGCCGAGGCCGCCCAGTCGGCCAAACCCGCCGTCAGCTACGGCTGGGATTGGCACCCGCGCCTGATTCCCGCCGGGATCTGGGAAGCGGCCTATCTGGAAGTCCACCCGCGCTCCTATATAAAGGATATTTCCCTCACATATACCCTGAACGGGGATTTTTCCGAAGCGCTGCTGGATTTTCGCGCCGACATCGTCGGCATAGGCCAGACGCGCCTTACATTATATGACCCCGACGGCCCAGCCGTCCTGATCATGACCGGTGATGGCAGTGCTGTCCTGAAACATCCCCGGCTCTGGTGGTGTTTAGGCTACGGCAAGCCGGAGCTATACCGCTGGGAGGCCGTCTTGTGTATGGATGGTAATGAGGTGGACAAAGCGGCCGGACGCATCGGCTTCCGTCACCTCGAACTGACCATGAACGAGGGGGTATGGGAGGAGCCGATGGGCGTTCCCGTCACCCGCAATGCTGTTCCGATTACCCTGACATTAAATGGCGTTCCCGTCTTTGCCAAAGGTACCAACTGGGTGAATCCCGAGATCTTCACCGGCACCATCACCCGCGACAGCTATGCGCCACTGCTGGCACTGGCGAAAAAAGCAAACTTTAACATCCTGCGCTGCTGGGGCGGGGCCATTGTCAATAAAGACAGCTTCTTTGAGCTATGTGACGAGCTGGGCATTTTTGTCTGGCAGGAGTTCCCCTTATCCTGTAATAACTACTACGACAGTGTGCCTTATCTGACAGTCTTGGAGCAGGAGGCGCGGGCGATCATCAACCGTTTGAAAAAGCATCCCTCACTGGCCATCTGGTGCGGCGGCAACGAGCTCTTTAACAGTTGGTCGCGCATGACCGATCAGTCGGCGGCACTGCGGCTACTCAATAAACTCTGCTACGAACTGGACCCGGAGCGGCCCTTTTTGGCCACGTCCCCCCTCTGCGGCATGGCCCACGGCAATTACCTGTTCCGCTATGAAGATGGCCGCGAGGTCTACGCAGCCATGCCCTCGCTGCACCATACCGCCTATACGGAGTTTGGCGTGCCCTCGATCTCGAATCTGGATTGCTGTCTGATGGCGGCTGATGAGGCCGACATTTTCCCGATGGAAATAAACGATGTCACCGTCGCCCACCACGCTTTTGGGGCCTGGCCCGATGAAAACGGCAGCGCATGGGCCCGTCTGGAGACCATCCGCGACTATTTTGGCGAGCCGCAGACGCTGCCGCAGTTGATTGAACACAGTCAATGGCTCCAGGGCGAGGGTTATAAGTGTATCTACGAGGAGGCCCGTCGCCAAAAGCCCTATTGCTCGATGGCGCTGAATTGGTGTTACAATGAACCCTGGCCGACCTTGGCCAACAACTCCATCGTCAATTATCCCGCCGAGCCGAAGGCCTCTTTCTCCGACGTGGCCGCTGCCTGCCGCCCCGCCCTTATCAGTGCCCGCATCCCGAAATTCGTTTGGCGGGGCGGGGAGGAGTTTAGCGTCGGCTTGTGGCTCTTAAATGATGGGCAGGATGTCATCCCAGCCGGGGTCGCGGTGGTATCGGTGGAGCTGGCTGGCGTGAGCTATCCGTTGGCAGAGTGGAAATACGGCGCGGCTTTGGCGAACACGAACCTGGAAGGCCCGAGCGTGGGCATGGCTTTGCCCTGTCTGACAGGGGCAGGGCAGCGCAAGCTGGTTTTGCGGATCGAGGCCGGGGAGCTGTCGTCGGTGTATCGGTTGTTGTATAGGTAGGGGTAAATAGCTCCTGAAAGACGGCAGGAGCAGAGCCCCGCCCTACAGAGTGTAATGACGGACTGCGAGGACAGGATTGCGACACGGAGGACGCAATGACTAATTACACCCGGCACATATTAAACGACACCCGCCTCATCAGTGTCCGTGATGAACATTTTACCGGGCTAGGGCGTATCTTCGACGGCACGGAGGATGCCACCTTTTACCTTTCCGGCATCAACGGCCGTTCGGAGATTGCGATATATGACGAGCCGGAGCTACACCTGGCCGGATGCCTGGAGGACTTGGCCCAGATGGCCGAAGATGCGAGGGATACCGACATTTTCCGCCCGCTGTGCTTTGAATGTGACATTTATGGTGTCCATTATGTGGATTCCATCTTTGGCTGCCATGTCTATCATAAGCACGGCCAATGGTATAATGACCCATTGGACAGCGAGGTGGGCGAGCTTGGTACGCCGGACATAGACAAAAGCCCAGTCTGGCAACTGACACGGCGGGTGGCCGCAGCCTTCGTGGCGGCTGATGTGGCCTTGCCCGTCTTCGGTCTGCCGACCATCGCCAGCACCCTCAATATCGCCGTGAATCTTTATGGTGAGCGAATCCTCACGGCCATGCTCTGCGAGCCCGAGGCCGCCGTCCGTGACTTGCAAACCATCAACGACGTGTTGATGGAACTGCACCGCCGCCTGATCGCTTTGATCCGTTACTTGAAACTTATACAAATATGCCCATAGCTAGGCAAATCTGATGTTCAATTCCTGCTTCGCAGAGGCGCTAATGCGAGAACTCTCCACAGGCTGACACCGTGTAACTCACGGCTTTTTTGTGCTATGCGTGTTGTAACGCATAATTACGCAGATTGGTTGCGGCGTTTGTGTCCCTGTCGTAGACAATACCGCACTCACAACGATATACCCGCTCCGATAATGCCAACTCGTCTTTGACTGCCCCGCAGGCCGCACACTTTTTGCTAGACGGAAACCATCGGTCGGCAATGACTACTGTCGCTCCGATTGCGTCCGCTTTGTATTCGAGTTGCCGCCTGAACTCAAAGAAATTCATATCGGCGACCGATCGCGCCAGTTTGTGGTTGGCCATCATGCCTTTGACATTCAAATCCTCAATGCCTATCAATGTGTAGTTTTGCGTGAGCATCGTTGTGAGCTTGTGCGTTTCGTCGCCCCGCAAGTCGGCCATTTTGGCATAAAGTCTTGCTAGTTTTCGCTTGGTTTTTACGAAATTACTTGACTTTTTCTCGCCTTTCTTGGCGCCGGCTTTGCGTGAAAGCGACTGGTTTAACCTCCTTAGCTGTTTTTCGTATTTTCTGCTTGCTTTCGACCCGATGATTTCTGTGCCGTCAGACAATGTCGCCAAAACCTTGACTCCCAAATCCACGCCAACGGCTTGATTTTTGCGTTCTGAAATCGGCTCATCGGGCATTTCGACCCGGATGGCGATAAACCACTTATCGGCAGTCCTGCTCACGGTGGCACCAAGAATTTTGCCATCAAGGCGCAATTCCTCGGCAAGCCTGACCCACCCCAAATTCGGGATTTTTACCGATTTGCCGCTGACTTGGAACTGGTCATTGGAAAGCGCAAAACTGTCGTTTACACCCTTTTTGCGGAACTTAGGATAGCCTGTTGGCTTGCCCTGTTTCAAGCCTCGGAAGAAGTTTTTGTATGCACTGTTCAAATCGTTTTTTATCGCCAATTGCGGGGCACATTTTGTCACTTCGAGCATCCACGGAAATTGCTCGCGCTTTATCGCATTAAGTTCCTTTCGTAAAATCCCCTCGTTGACGACCTCGCCCGCTTCGTATTTGCGCTTCCATTCGGCCAAAGCCCAGTTATACGCAAACCTCGCAGTGCCGCTGGCCTTGGCGAAGTATGTCTCTTGCACATTGTTTGGATAAAGCCTGATTTTATGGGCTCTTAGCATCTGACACCTCCGCGACCGCCTTTGCCACATCGTCAAGAAGTTTCTTGTTTTTCTTGCTCCGCGAACCGTAAAGACGCGCTGAGAACACGGTGATGATTTCAAGCACGTCAGTCGCCAAATCCTCTTCATAGCTTGTGTCTTCGCCCTTGTTGATGATTACGACTTCGACGGCCTTAGCTTCGCATATCGCAAATACCAGCTCTGCCCCGAACCGCAAAAGCCTGTCTTTATGTGTCAGCACCAATCGCCCGACACTATCATCAAGAACAGCGTTCAGCAGCTTTTTCAACCCTTTTTTGTGATAGTTCATGCCCGAACCGAGGTCGGCTATTATGTCAAAAGTCCAGCCGTTTTTTGAGCAAAACAATTCCAGCACTTGCTTTTGACGCTCTAAATCGGGCTTTTGGTCATGGCTCGATACCCTCGCATAGGCTATTGTCCTGCGATTGTCGCCAAAATCGCTTTTACGGATGGTTTCAGGTCTTAGCTTTGATATGTCATAGCGCCTGTGGCCGCCTTCCGTCCTGGTCGATAACAATTTCCCTTCGGCATCCCACCTGCGCAACGTGATTTCGGACACTCCGAGTATCTTGGCCGCCTTGCTTATTGACACTAAATTATTCATGTCAATACTGTAACATGAATCATTCCGCTTGTCAATGCTTTATTTAGTCATTTTGATGTGATATGAATAATATTGGGTATATTTTATATAACTGCTTCTTACCCTGCCGCCCAATTACAAGCGGTCATTCCCGCCGGGCGCATACAACCACCGGGCAGCGGCCAGATATGCGGCTGCACGACCCAACTATTGTCGCCTGCCTGCTACCGTGAGATGGTCGCCCCGTTGGACGATGCCCTGCTGGGTATTTATCCCCGGGGCGGGATGATACACCTTTGCGGTGCCCACGAGCAACAAATAGCCGCCTTCCGTGACATGAAAAACCTCCGCGCCATCCAGTTGAATGACAGGGCCGCCGAGGGCCTGGCTGCTTATCATGAAGGGCTACGCCTACGTTTTTTGGCTTCGAATTGCGACAAAATTCGCAGCAAATCTGCGCAACAGAGTTTTCGGAGGTTGCCATTAATATGTTCGTGTCCAGCGCATATATCATGATCAATTCGCTCCATCCGTAAAGCGAATCAGCTCACGCCCGCTCTCTTGGCGCTTAAAAGCATCCCCGTCAAGTAAGTGATTTTCGTGAGTAGTTTCTTTTGCCATGTATTTAAAATCATTCCATGCCGCTTGTTTGGCAGTATCTGCGTCTATCTCGTCAACAAGCCTATCAAATTCATCCTACGTGCCACGCTTGGGTGCGGGACGGTCTTCAAGCACCGTTATCAGAATACGCCTGTCACTTGGTATTACGGTTATAGGCTCATAAGTGTGAAAACTGCCTTCATTGTAATATCCTTCCCATGTTTGAACTGTCTGCATATCCGATCGCTCCTTTCGTTCTGGGTACAGGGCCATCATAGCACCATGTCAGAGGGCAATGATGGATTTTCTGTCCATGTCAGTATAGCATGAGACACTTGCTTTTTCAAGTCATGGTGTATGCTTTTTCAAGTTTGCATATGCCCCATGCCTGTGGTAACATGAGGGAGGTGGTAGGGCAGGGGCTCTGCTTCTATCGCAGGAGGCCCCGCATTAATAATTTGCGGGGTGACAGTCAGAAGTCAAGAGTCTGGCCACTGTACAAGGAGAGTAAACACATGACACTAAACTTCAACACCTACAAAGACAAAGTCCTCGGCTGTTTCACGGGCAAGAATGTTGGCGGGACGCTGGGGGCGCCCTTCGAGTGCATGAGGGGTTTCTTCGATGTCGAGTTTTACAGCCAGGACCTCTCGAACGGCCCGCCACCCAATGACGACCTTGATTTACAGATCGTCTGGCTGTCGGCGGTGGAGCGTCACGGGCGCAGTGTCAATGCCCACATCCTCGGCGAGTATTGGCTGAGCCATGTCGTGCCCCATTGGGTCGAATACGGCATGGGTAAGAACAATATGCGGGCCGGGCTCGTTCCGCCCCTGTCCGGCTATGTGGACAATAACTACCGAAATTCCTGCGGCTGCTTCATCCGCTCCGAGGTCTGGGCCTGCCTGGCCCCCGGCCATCCGGAAATTGCCGCCCGCTATGCCTATGAAGATGCCATCGTCGATCATGCCGGCGAGGGTGTCTACGGTGAGATATTCTGCGCCGCTCTCCAGAGTGCGGCTTTCGCCGAGAGTGACCGCGACAAATTGCTGGAGATTGGCCTAAGCTACATCCCGGCGGACAGCGTCGTCGCCCATTGCGTGAAGGAAGCCAGACGTTGCCACAAGGAGGGTGTGGACTTCCGCGAGGCGCGTAAGGCGATTAATGCCATCGCGCCCGGGGCCTTCGGCGTCCAATTCACCCGCTGCCACGACATGAAGGAAGACGGGCTGAACATCGGCGCGGTCGGCTTCGACGCCCCGGAAAACATCGGTATCGCCATCCTGGCCTGGTACTACGGCGATGGTGACTTCGGTAGGAGCCTCTGCCTGGCCGTCAGTTGCGGCGAGGATACCGACTGCACGGCAGCGACCCTGGGGGCACTGATGGGCATTATCTCCGGGGCGGCGGCCCTGCCGGAAAAATGGACGGCCCCACTGAATGATAAGATCGAGACCCTCTGCATTGACAAGACCAGTTGGGCGCTGTGGGTGCCGCGTACTGTGACCGAACTGGCCGAGCGCATTTTGCGTATCACGCCCTCATTTTTGGGCATACATATCTGTGACATATTGGCGGCAGATGGTTATGAAATCAACATGTGCGCAGACGACGGGCTCCTGGCCGCGCCCCAGGACTATCTGCCCGGTGCGGGCGGCCACGTCATCGACAGGGAAATGGACATCAGCGAGCTTTATGCCTCGCCCTTTGTCGTCCGCCATGAATACCCCGCCTTCCGTGTCGCCCTGGATTACCACGGCGAGCCTTTCTTCGAGACGGGCAAGGCGCATAAATTGACCGTGTCGGTCAATGATAATGGCTTCACCAAGCAGCAGCAGTGGGTGAATATCCGCCTATGGACACCGGCGGGGGTGGAGACGATTGGCGGCAGTGAGTTTTTCCTGCCGATGAATTATAACCACGGCTCCAAGGCCGAGGCGGTCTTTACATTTACCGCCACGGAGGATTTTGGCGCCGGGAAGCTGGAAATGATATTGGACATATCACTGAATGGCCGCCACTCTGCGGCCCCGCTCCGCGTCGTACTTATGCGGCGGCAGGGGTAGTAGGGCGGGGGCTTGCCCCCGCCGTCTGATTTTCTGATTATTTGTCCTTTCGTGCAACGTTATTTCGTTTCTGGTATAATGATAGGGTCGTTGAAGGAATAATGAGGTAATTCGCATGGATAAAAAAATACGTTTGGGCGTTATCGGCGCGGGCATCATGGGCATGGGTCATATCGACAACATTTTATCGGGTGCTTGCCCGGAAATCCAAGTCAGCGCCGTCAGTGACACAAATGGCGAGCGCTTGTCGCAGATTAAGGAACGCTTGCCCGCAGTGGCCATGTATACGGCGACGGATGAGATGCTGGATAGCGGCTTTATTGATGCGGCCCTGATAGCCACGCACCATTTTACCCATCCCGAACTGGCGATAGCCTGCATGGAACACGGCATCCATGTGATGGTGGAAAAACCGGCGGGAACATATACCCGGCAGGTGCGTGAAATGAACGAGGCGGCGGCTAAGTCCGGCGTGGTGTTCGGGATTATGTTTAATCAGCGCACAAACCATATCTTCCGCAAGATGAAGGCATTGGTGAGCGGCGGCTCTTTGGGTGAAATCCGGCGCGTAAGCTGGATTATCACCGACTGGTATCGCTCCCAAGCCTACTACGACGCGGCGGCCTGGCGGGCGACATGGAGCGGCGAGGGTGGCGGTGTGTTGCTTAATCAATGCCCGCATAATCTGGATTTATTGCAATGGATTTGCGGTCTGCCCATTAAGGTGGATGCAAAGCTGCATTTTGGCAAGTGGCACGATATAGAGGCGGAGGACGATGTGAGTGCCTATATGGAATTTGAAAACGGCGCGACCGGCACCTTCATCACCTCGACGGGAGACACGCCCGGTAGCAATCGTTTTGAAATTACGCTGGACGGCGGCAAGCTATTGGCCGAGGACGGACAGCTTAGGCTGTGGCGGCTTGCGGAATCGGAGCCAGCGTTTTCCGCCCGGAATAAAGAAATATTTGCCGCCCCAAATTTCACGGAGAGTGTGGTGGAAACGGACGGGGAATCGGGACAGCATATCGCCGTGATGAACGCCTTTGCCGGTGCGATCCTGCGTAATGAGCCGTTGATAGCAGACGGTGCGGAGGGCATAAGAAGCCTGATGTTGTCCAATGCGATGCACTTGTCGGCCTTCATGGGTGGACCGGTGAGTTTGCCAATAGACGAAGAACTGTATTATAATGAGTTGATGAAACAGGTAGGCTGACAGGCATACTCGGTATGTGTCATTGCGGGCTCGACCCGCAATCCCCCCGCACAGGGGATGAAAAACGCAAGCCTTTTCGTAAGAACATTGCGGAATGACATTGCACTTAGACAGGAGACACACCATGAACATTCAAAAAATCCAAGCATATCAGGCCGGCCACGTCCGCCTGGAAGAAGCCGAACTACCGCAACATGGGGAAAACGAAGTGCTGCTGGAAACACTGTATAGCACCATTTCCCCCGGTACGGAACTGGCCTGGCTCCACCACATGGCCAACACACCCGGAATATACCCCTACTATCCCGGCTACAGTTTGAGCGCCCGGGTCATCGCCAAGGGCAGTGAGGTATGCGACCTGGAAATCGGCGATATCGTCGCCGTGCCTGCCGGGCACTCATCCCATCACATAGTCGCGGCGGACAAATGCACGAAGCTGCCGGAGGGCATCTGCCCCAAGGAAGCATCGGCTTTCCGTCTCGCATCCATTGCCCTGCAAGGCATACGCAAGGCCGACCAGCAACTCGGCGACCGGGTCGCGGTGCTGGGGCTGGGGGCCATCGGCAATCTGGCGGCCCAGCTTTCTTATGTGGCGGGAGCGGGAGAGGTGAGCGGCTTTGATTTAGTGACATGGCGCCGAAGTTTGGCCGAACAATGCGGCATTGGCCCTACCCACGCCGACACCAACCAGCCAGAGCACGAAAGCCTATACGACGTGGTCATCGAGGCAACCGGCGCGGCCGCCGTGGTAAACAGTGCCATGCAAATGGTCCGGCCGCTGGGCGTGGTGGTGCTTTTGGGCTCGGCGCGGGGATTGACCGATGGAGTCAATTTTTACCGCGATGTCCACCGCAAAGGCATCAGTTTAATCGGGGCACACGAAATGCACCGCTCATATTGCGAGGCAGACCGCTTCGGGCATTTCCGCAGTCACAAACAGGATGAGGAGGTCATCATAAAGCTGCTCAGTCAACGGCGTATCAGCTTGGCACCATTGGTTAGTGAGGTGGTGAAACCGACTGACGCGCAGGACATCTACGACAGGTTGCTTAAGCAAAATGCCCCGCTCATGCTGGCGAGCTTCCAATGGGGGGCGTAGGGGCCGCATATCCCGCAGGGTACGAAGACCACATCGGCCCGCAATAACAGGAGATTACCCACATGAAAAAACCCGAAATGCCCCCCCGCGAGCGGATTCTCGCCGCGATCAACCATCAACCCACCGACAGACTGCCGCTGGATTATTGGGGCGTGGAGGAAATGACGGCCAAGCTGATGAAACACTTTGGCGTACATGATATGCTGGGCCTGGCAAAGGCCATGGACATCGACAAAATCATGGGCATAGACGTGCCGATGATAAAAGAAGGGCGGCATGGCGAATGGAATGTGCCGTCGCGTAAAATCGCCTTGCCGGACGGCTCGGGCCATTACTGGGAGCCGCTGGGCCACCCGATTGGCGATTGCGAGACGATAGACGAGATCGAGGCGACATATGAATGGCCGACCACGGCCATGTTTGACTATTCGACCGTCAAGGCGCAATGCCAAAAATGGCATGACGAAGGTTATGCCGTGGATGGGGGCTATCTGTCCCTCACCTACTTCTACGACGCCATCCGCGGCACGGAGCAGATGCTCGTCGATTTGGCCGGGGAGCCGGAGCTGGCGGAATACATTTTGTTCAAAATCAATGAATTTGCTTCCGCCCATATACGGAACATACTGGAGGCCGGCGATGGCCTGATTGACATTACCCAAGTGACGGACGATCTGGGCTGTCAGCAGGGGCTGCTGCTGGGCGCGGCCATGACAGAGCGCTATCTGGGCAAATACTATGCCGCCAACGTGGCGATGGCGCACGAGTTCGGGGCGAAGGTCTTCCACCACGACGACGGGGCGGTCATGGAGCTCGTGCCCTGGATAGTGGAAAAGGGCTGCGAAATCTTAAATCCCTTGCAATGGCATTTGCCGGGCTGGGATCTTGCGCGCTTGAAAAAGGATTTTGGCGACAAATTGTGCTTCCATGGCGGGGTGGACAATCAACTGGTGCTGCCTTTCCAAGGCAAGGACGAGATAAAGGCGGAGGCTCAAGCGTTGATTGATGCCCTTTATTGCGACGGCACTGGCTACATCCTCGCCCCCTGCCATAATGTGCAGGCAATCACGCCGCTGGAGAATGTGTTGTATATGTACGGGGTGGCTCGAGAGTATGAATCGCAGCGATAATATCAGGAATACAGAGAGGTTGTTTCCTGTACTCTCGTGGGAGTATGAATTACCGAAGTAGTATTGGCAACCTCCGGAAACCCCTGTCACACATCTTTGCCGCGCCTTTTGCCGCACTTTTTTGCCAAAAAGCCTCGCCACCCATGCGAAGCATGGGACAGCGCATGCTACGCCTACGTTTTTTGGCTTCGAATTGCGATAAAATTCGCAACAAATCTGCGCAACAGGGTTTTCGGAGGTTACCGTATTGAAATTGACAGGCTATGTGAAAAATGCGGTTATTTTTTTGCGGCTGAATGTTCTTTAGTCTTTAATGGCAATATTAAAGCCGCTTTTGATATGTTATCGACATATCAAAAATATTTATAAGAGGTGCTTTTATGTTAATGACTTCAATTATTCGTATCTTTTTAACACGCTCATTTAAGCCTTTTATTTTCAGGAAAGTACATTCCAACCAACTTTTTTACCAAGATTTAGAGAATGTGGGTTTATATGTCCATATTCCGTTTTGCGAATCAATATGCGATTTTTGCCCATATTTCAAAGTAAAATATGATGAAACATTGGCTAAAGAATACATAGATGCGGTCATAAAAGAAATTAACCTTGTATGTTCAAAACAGGAAGGAAAAAAGACAGTTACAAGCCTTTATTTCGGAGGTGGAACTCCGGCTCTTGTTCTTGCAGGCTTACAAAAAATAATCAATAAATTGAAAGAATATTTTATCATAAAAGAAGGCATTGGCGTTGAACTCCACCCCGAAAATATTTGCGAAAACACCCTGTATATACTAAAAAGTTTCGGTGTAAACATGGTCAGTATCGGCATACAATCATTCGATAGTAATTGCCTGAATATGCTTGGCAGGAAAGACAACAAATTCATTGAAAAACTTGAGCTTGTTAAGTTATATGGTTTTCCTGTTATTGATGTAGATTTAATTTCCATTTGCGTGGTCTAAATCCACCGCCTTTAGGCGGTATCCGCTTTCAGCCTTAACATAAGTTACGGGATGATGTATAATACTGACTGGAGGGAGAGCGGATGTCGGGTGAATACAACA
>Ga0099364_10006025_pt1 | contig 17765 bp, 13 predicted proteins | sample TergutTh196P3_FD_73070 | JGI IMG/M metagenome (GOLD analysis project Ga0099364, IMG submission 73070) | Microcerotermes parvus P3 segment gut microbial communities from Pointe-Noire, Republic of the Congo - Th196 P3 | ecosystem: Host-associated > Arthropoda: Insects > Digestive system > Gut ...
GGGTTGTCTTGTTGGAGGGGGGGGGGGGGTGGGTGAAAAAGTTGGTAAAAGGGGAGAAGAAAAAGTGGGGACACTAAAGAAGGGGGGGGGGGGGGCAAGACAGGCATTTACGCTTGTTGAACTCTTGGTAGTCATCGCGATCATCGGTGTGTTGATCGCGCTTCTGTTGCCCGCTGTTCAAGCGGCTCGCGAGGCGGCAAGGCGAAGCCAGTGTTCGAACAATCTGAAGCAAATCGGGATCGGCATTCATAATTTCCATGCCACGCGGGGGGGGTTGCCGCCCATCTGTATCGACCATTCGCGTGCAACGCTGTTCGGGATAATCTACCCGTTCATTGAGCAGATCAATTTGCACGAAATTCTGACACGCACAAGTGACACGGTAACCGGTAGCGGTGCTGGGAACACCAATCAAAGCGGCGGTGCCAATTATGGCGCATGGTGGCATCGAACGGGCGACTATGCAAGCACGGGTTTGACCGCCGATGAACGGAAAGCATTTGGTTCCGTCACAACATATCACTGTCCATCACGCCGTAGCGGCCCCGCTTACATTGAACAAGGAGTGAACGCCGCTCGTCCGGCGGGGCCATGTGGCGATTACGCCGTGATGCTCTACAATCGTAGCACTTTACCGAGTTGGTGGTATGCGTATGTTCCCAGCGAACGCGGAGCCATCATTAACTCCGGCATCTGGGTGAATCCCCCCATACAGGACAGAGCTTCTGGGCCACATCGCCCGTCAATCCCCACATTGATCAGCAAGGCAAACTACCGGGACACCTATACCGTTCTCAATTGGGAACTGCGGGACACAATGGCTTGGTGGTCGGACGGAGCATCAAACCAAATTTGTATCGGCGAAAAACATATGCTTGCCAAGGAAGTCGGGGAATGCAAGTCAAGTACCGTTAGTAATGAGTACCTGAGCGACTGTTCATACCTGACGATCTATGGCAGTGCCGAAGTCCATGTTCTGCGTACGACTAGCGGTAACAGGGCTATCGCCCGCCCAACCGACAATACGGTCAGTCCCAGTTATACGCACCAGTTCGGGGGTTACCATCCGGGAGTCTGTAATTTTCTCATCGGTGATGGTTCCGTTCGCGGTTTACCCGTTACCACATCGACACGAATCCTAATGGCCCTCGGCGAAGTCGACGACGGCAACGTTATTGCACTCCCATAATAATTTTGGAAATGACGTGATACTATTTTTGATGCAAAATTTAGTGTGTTTCGCATCAAAAAACAAACCAATAAACCAACTCGGCTGAAATGTTACGGTTTTTCCTGCTTTTCGTTTGTTTTGCGAGTGTCGTCGTCGCATCGGCACCGGAGAATATCGCTTTCAAGGCCAAAGTTTCGGCAAAGAGCGAGTTCAGTACGGCGTACGTTGCCAAGGGAGCCGTCGACGGTGAAGTACCTGAACGCTATGGGAAAGACACCAACATCGCTTGGGCCATTCGAGGAAAGGACGGTTACGAAAGTTGGTTCCGATTCGATTGGGACGAAGCGCAGACCGTCGCCGAGGTCGTCTATTACGGACGAACCGCCATGTTGTTGACTGAGTGCTTCAAGGATTACGAACTTCTGCTCGACGACGATCCGACGCCGATTGTTCGCGGAAGATTTAAGATGCTCCACGGACCACAACGGGTTGCGCTGCCGGAAGCGAAAACGGTACGGTCGTTGACGCTCCGATTTTTGAATGCCTACACAACGACAGGCAATCCGGGAGCATCGGAGATTGCCGTCTTTGGCCGGAGTCCGTCCGACCGTGAACTTGCCTCCGTGTTTGCGGAAAAACGAACGGAAATGGATCAAAATTTGGCCGATGCCGTGTTGCAGGGAGATTTCGGCTTCAAGGACCTGCTCGTCATTGAGCGGCATCATCTTCACCTGTCGCATGTCTACACCTATCACGTCGAAGGCTTTATGCCCGGTGGCGGACTCTGTGTATTCACGCCGGACGAAAACGGCGGAAAACTCAAGAGAATCGTCGATGCAGGCGAAGGAATGATTATCGACGCCTCGTTGCACTGGAACGGGCGCGACATCGTCTTTTCCTGGAAACGAAAAGGACGGATACGAGTCAGTGCCGTCGCTCATCTTGAAGACGTCAGTTTTGGTTCCACACCCGATGAAAATTATCAGATTTGGACCGTCGATGTCGATGGGGCGAACCTGAAACAGATTACCAATGCACCGTATAACAATCTCAACGCTTGTTGGTTGCCCGATGGGGGAATTGCGTTTATTTCCGACCGCAAGCCCGCTTACGCTTATTGCTACGTGGTAACCTCACCAGTATTGTACCGAATGGACCGTGACGGTTCCAATCCACAACGCCTTTCCGCCAACTACCTGATGGACTTCACCCCCTCGGTACTCAATGACGGAAGGATCGTTTTCACTCGATGGGAGTACGTTGACCGTGCCGCGATTCCGATTCAGAGCCTTTGGACGATCCATCCGGACGGCACCAACCTCGCCGGTTTCTTTGGCAATCGGATGCTTGCACCCGGTACGTTCATGGACGCCCGGTCGATTCCCAACTCACAGAATATCATTGCTCTTGCCACCAATCATAACGGAGATGCTGTCGGCGGTATCGTGCAAATTGATCGGCGGTTCGGTCCAAACGCCGAGGAAGGAATCCTGAATGCAACGCCGGAAGTCAACATTTTCAATCCCGGCGGTCAGTGGGGTAATGGACTGCGCGGACCTTACGAAAAACCGTTCGCGCTTGATGAATCGACTTATCTTGTAACGAAAAGCGGAGCCGTACAGATTCGGACCATCGACGGCAGCCGGGCGACACTCCTTCAGCCCGATTACAAAAACCAACGCGGTTATTACAGCGTTCAACCGATCAGGACTTGGCCGACGCCGCCCGTTCTCCAATCAGGAACTTTCGACCACTCGGTCATTCTGCCGGAGGACGGAAGCGCCTCCGGAAATTGGGCCGTCGTCATTGTGCAAGACGTGTACAATGGTCTCGAACCGACGGTCAAACGCGGCGAAGTCAAGCGAATTGCCGTTGTGCAGGAAATCGAAAAGGGCCTCCATTCGCCGCAAAAGCGACCAAAACCCGACGATACTAATGGGGCAAGCGAAACCATTGCCGTTTTTGGATACCAGTTCCCCCTCGTTTCGTGTGGTGCGACCTATTCGCCGAAGAAACTTTGGGGCTTCGCCGACGTTGCGGAGGACGGTTCCGCGACATTCAAGGTGCCGTCGGAAGTGCCGATCTATTTTATGGCACTCGACGCCGAAGGCCGGGCCGTTCAACGGATGCGAACCTTCACGCATCTTATGCCGGGCGAAGTGCAAAGTTGCGTCGGCTGTCATACGGATCGGAACACGGTCTCAGTGCTTGCAGAATCACGTGCTCGGCATCGGATGGAACCACAGGAACTTGTTCCGCCCGATTGGGGAGTCAAAGGATTCTCCTACTGTGAAGTCGTTCAGCCGGTTTTGGACAAGCACTGTCTTGACTGCCACAATCCCCGACAGAAGAACGGCAACCTTGATCTGTCCGGCGATTACACCGACTTCTTCAACGTTTCCTACGACCATCTCGCACGGAAAGGAACACTCGGTGAAACGAATTTTCGACATCACCGTGTTCGGATTGACAGTCGTGATGAAGGTTCCAGTCCGTACACCAGTTGGATTTGGACGATCAACGGTTCGGAATGGAACATTCTCGAAATCGCCCCCAATCGATGGGGAAGTCCGGCCAGTCTGCTTGCGGAAATTCTCCGAACGGGCCATCCGGACAAAGACGGCAATCGGCGGATCGACGTTCCGCAAAAAGAGCGTGAGCGGATTTATCACTGGATCGACTTAAACGTGCCGTATTATCCGACCAGTGCGTCGAATCATCGAGCGCAACTCGGTTGCCGACGAATGTACCCGGAAACGCTGGATGCCGTACTGTCGGAGGTCGCGCAACGGCGTTGTGCGGAGTGCCATACGTCCGGTGTTCCGAGGGAGTTTTACACTCGTTTTCAGAATCCGCAGGACAATGCGTTTTTGCTCGCCCCGCTTGCCAGGGAAGTGGGCGGAACGCAACGGTGCGGTCGAGCCGTGTTTGCCTCGACCGACGATCCGGATTACCGAAAAATCCTGGAGACGTTCCAATCGGTACAGAAACTCGTCGACGGCCTTCCCCGTGCGGACATGCCGGACTTCGTCGAACCGCCGTGCCCAGTGCGGTTTTGAGCTCCGTCCGGGGATTCTGGGGAGTGCTCGTCTGACGGGGGCGGTGTTGGATCGTCTGACGCATCGTTGCCACATCTTGGAAACGAGCGGCGAGTGCTACCGGCTACGTTCGGCAAGAAAGCGGCTGCGTCCGCGAGAGGAAGATTAGTCGTTATTTAGGTTTTTTTTAGGTATGGGAACAGAGAAGTTTTGAAGGAGTCCCACCGGATCGCCATGCAATCCGGCAGGCTTCTCCGTTCGACCGGTTATTCCTTGGTGCGTATTTTTCGTAACACGGTCTCCTCAGCAGTGCTGCCTCCGCTTCACCGGACAGACTTATTGTAGCCCGAACGAAAGAAAACGGCAAGAAGAACGCCAATCAGGAAAGGATGCTCTTCCCCAAACCGAAAAAATCGCTTAAAATGCCCTCAGCGCTGCACTTTTCAAGTTCCGTCCGCAGCCTTCTTTGTCGTCGAGAAGAATGGGAACGAAGGGGGCCTCGGCATTGGTGGAAGGCTCCTCAGTGGGAGGTGGTTCCGAACTGGCGGGAGAGTGGTCGAGATGTTGCTGAATGCATTGTTGCACGACGGGAATGCTGCAACCGAGGATGCGTGCGGCTTGGCTGAGGGTTTTATCGTAGTGCAAGACGAGTTCGGCGGCGCGTCGAACCAGCGAGACGTGAGGTGTAATCATTGATACTGTCGATGAAAGGCATTGCGCCCAAAGTGGAGCAACTCACACGACAGAATACGACAAACTAAAGAAGCAACAACAACGCCCTTGCTGGAGTAGATACGTACGAAAGACGCATTGTGGGGCGGTTAGAGCAGTGCCCTTGACCGCGAACCGCATCCGTCGTTTTTTCTGAAAGCCTTTGACGGTAAGGAAGTTAAGGAAATTCCCATTGAAAAAATCACCGGCGAACTGTTTGAATTGGAAGACCAACTCGACCTGATGGCGGACATCATTGCAGGCAGAGCAACCGTCTACTGTTCGGGCGAAGACGGCAAACGTGCCGTTGCCCTTTCCGCCGCAACCTTGGAATCCGCAAAACGCAAACAACCGATTGCAATAAGGTAGGCGATTTTCTCCGAAAATCGCGACAGTTTCGGAGAAACTGACCTACCAAATGCAAAACGCACCATGTTCCGTAGTACGACGATCCACCAATTCGGTATCGACAAGTAAAGTTGTCCATTCATAGAGGGCGCATGTTTGAATTCCGCATATGGAGAATGGATTAAGAATCGCGGAACACATGATGGCGGAACTCTGGATTGATCTTATGAAAACAAAGCGAAAAAACCGCAGGAAAAAAGATGTCTTGATATTGATCGAAACGTCGAGAAGTTTCGGACGGGATCTGATTCAAGGCATCACACGGTATGTAACGGAAACGAAACAATGGAGTTTGTTTCTCTGTGACCAGATTACGGCAATCAAACACCAAAAACGGTTCGATGACTGGAAGGGCGACGGCTTGATCGTTCGTGCTTACAATAAAAGTCTCAAACGCTTTTTCGACGGATTCGGCGGTGCCAAAATCAATCTTTCATCGGATGGGAAAAACTCAACGCTCTACGTTTGTTTGGACAACGAACAGTGCGGGCGTATGGCGGTGGAACATTTTCGAAGTCGCGGTTACCGGAACTTTGCGTTCTTTTCGATGGGACACACGTACTGGTCGCGGTATCGGTGTGAGTGTTTCCGCAGTGCCCTTGATCGGTACGGTTTCACCTGCCACCTTTGTCCACAGGCCCAACGTCGAAATTCATGGATGCTTCCCACGCTCTGGTGGAAGGGCGTAGACGATTCCGTTCTCGCTTGGGTCGAATCGCTGCCAAAACCCGTCGCCGTTTTTTGCGCGTATGACAATCATGCGTTTTATTTGGCGAATTTATGTAACATTTTCGGTGTCGCCGTTCCAGAGAAGGTTGCGCTGCTCGGCGTCGACAATGATGTCAGTCTGTGCCTGACGACGTCGCCTCCCCTTTCGAGTATCGACCCCAATGCGAGACAAATCGGATACGAAGCCGCAAAGTTGCTCGATTCCATGATGAACGGACGACGGCTTCCGAATTTGCCGATCGTCGTTCAGCCGTCGCCGATCGTAATACGACAGTCGAGCGACAACATCGCCGTCGGCGATCCGGTCCTGACCGATGCATTACGAATCATCCGATCCGACGTTGCCCGACATCTGCGTGTCACGGACGTTGCAAGTGAGTTGTGCGTCTCAAAAGGAACGCTGAATAATTTGTTCCGAAAACATTTAAACAGTTCGCCTCTCAAGGAAATTCTTCGTGTCCGAATGGAATGGGCAAAGGAACTTCTGTGCGACTCCATCATCCCAGTCGGCCAAATTTCACAGATGGTCGGTTACGAAACGCCGGAGTATTTCTGCCGTGCCTTCACTCGTGAAACCGGTATGACGCCGCAAAAATACCGATTTGCGTTCCAACGGCGCAATCCACCGACACCGGCGGAAGTACAGTAATGGCTTGCACACGACCTGTCCAAAAAGACAGATTATTTGTCTAAAAAGACATTGCTTTGGATGACAAAAGAGATTAGTATTATCGTGTTGTCTTGAAGGATGTTCTGAATTTGTTGAAGTTTTTCAAAAAGAAAATCCTCTACAATCAATATTACGAAATTCGAGGACTTTTTATCGGCGAGCAAAGGCTTCTTCCGTTGTCGGATGAAGTATTGCGAGGAATTACGCTCGCTCCTGACCGAAAATTTTCATCGCTACCAAAACCAATAACCGGAATTCCTAAACGGCTAAGGGACAACAAGTTTCCCAATACTTTTCCAACAATCCAATCGAAAGGAGAACGCAATGAACGTTTCCCGACATTCACGTCGTAATTTTCTCAAGACCGCCGGAGTCGTTTCGGCGGGAATTGCCGCCGGTTCACTTTCGATGGCCCGCTGTGCAAATGCAGCCGGGTCCGATATCATCAAGGTCGCACTGATCGGTTGCGGTGGTCGCGGAATGGGCAGTTTGCTCGACCGCTTCGCCGTCGGTGACGCCGTGAAAGTGGTCGCCGTCGCCGATCTCGCCAAGGGAATCGCTGAACGAGCGGCAACGGCTCTTGCTAAGATGGAGGATAAAAAGGAAATGATCGCCCTGAATCCGGATTGCGTCTTCGGTGGATTTTACAGTTACAAAAAAGCGATGGAATTCGCCGATCTTGTGCTGATTGCGTCACCGCCCGCCTTTCATCCCGACCATTATTTGTATGCCGTCGAACAGGGAAAACATGTTTTCATGGAGAAGCCCTTTGGTATCGACGCCGAAGGATACCGACGCTGCATGAAGGCAAACGAAATCGCTCAGGAAAAAGGGCTGACCGTTTGTGCCGGGTTTCAACGACGTCACGAAAAGAAATATCTCGAATGGATATCGCGGATTCACGATGGTGAAATCGGTGACATTCTTTCGACCAGTGTTTACTGGAACTGCGGCGGAGCCAAAGTTCGTGGTGCTCGTGAAGAGGGTGAATCCGAAATGAGTTTCCAACTCCGTGACTGGTATTTTTTCAACTGGCTGTCCGGTGACCACATTATCGAACAGCACTGTCACAACATCGACGTCGGTAACTGGATTCACGGCAAAGGTAATCCGCTAGCACATCCGGTTTCCTGCGTCGGAATGGGCGGACGGCAGGTGCGTCGAACGCCAAGATTCTCGTACAATGAGTGCGGTAACATCTTCGATCACCATTATGTCGAATATCAATATGTCGACGACACCGTCATGCACAGCCAGTGCCGTCAAATACCCGGTTGCTGGAACAGTATTACGGAAAAAGTTGTCGGAACGAAGGGCATCGGACAAATCGGTTGGCTGCAACCGAAAGAGGGTAAGAAATGGGAATATCCAAAAAATAACAAGACCAAGGGACCTTACGCACAGGAACACATCGACCAGGCAGAAGCGATGCGTAATGGCAAAAAACTGAACGACGGTTGGTTCGCTGCAACTTCCAGCATGATTGGTGTCATGGGGTGGATGGCAACCTACAGTGGTCAGGAAATTAAATGGGATGACGCCATCGCACAGGGAAAAACGCTTTTTCCCTACGATAAAGAATTGACGTTTGACATGGAACCGCCCGTCATGCCGGGTCCCGATGGAACCTACGAACACGCTGTTCCCGTCCCCGGCAGGTACGATCCGTTTGACAAATCCTAAACTACAGGAGCAATGACATGATAACACGCAGACAATTTTTACAAGGTGGACTCTTGGCGACTGCCGCCGTTGCATTTCCTGAACGGATATTCTTCGCGGCAGAACCGGAAAAGAAATCAGCAATAACCCTGGGCATCCAAACGTACACGCTTCGAAAATTCGACCTCGCTGAAGCAATAAAAATAGCGGGCGAAGGCGGGATTACCGAAGTGGAAATCGCCGGGGGTATTTCATGGGCGGGAAAAAGTGGACGCCTTGCCGAAATTCGTGCTGTTCTCAAAGAAAACAATGTTCGGGCTATCAGTCTTGGCGGATGCCACGGAACAGCAGAACAATTTGAGTTTGCCAAGGAAATGGGGCTCAAATTTCTTCAAGGCGAGCCACCGCTCGACACCTTAGTCGAAGTTTCAAAAAGGGCGGAAGAGTACGGCATTCGTTTTGCACTTCACAATCATCCCAAGCCGTCGACATACTGGGATTATCACGAGAACCTGAAGCGAGTCAAGGATTGCTCGCCAGCTCTCGGTTTTTGTCCCGACACTGGCCATTACATGCGTAGCGGCTTCGATCCGCTCCAAGTAATTCGGGACTTCAAAGGGCGACTTGTCAGCGTCCATTTGAAAGACTTGGATGTTGTCGACCCAGAAGCCAAGAATCCAAGATTTCGGGACACCGCATGGGGAAACGGAAAAGGCCAGGTCGAAGCTATTCTGAACGAACTGATGGGCCAGGGATATACCGGTCCCGTTATCATTGAGTACGACTACATTTATCCAGACAGCAACGTTGAAGACGTTGGAAAATGTGCCGAATTTTTCAGGAAGGTTGTTGGTTAGACGCCGCCAACCCCGTTTTCGTATCGGAAATGCTGGCTTGCCTGAACTTTCCGCTGTGCCATCAAATCGCTGCAACAAAAACAATTCCAATCAAGCATGAAAAGCAACCTCATCTCACGCCGCAACCTGTTGAAATGTTTGTCTTTTACGCCGTTTGCTGCTTTGTGTGCCACCACTTCCGGCGATGAAGAGCGACGTTTTCCCCATCTCAAGGGTAATATCCGCCAGTCCGTCACGTACAGCCATAAAGGTCTGCGTTCCATGCCCGTGGAAGAGCTTGCGAAACAACTCCTTGAAATGGGCGTTTGGGGACTTGATTTGGTCAACCCGAATGAATGGGACAAGGTAATGAAAGCCGGACTTATTGTTACATTATCCCGTGCGCCCGCTGTGAGAATGGAGGACGGATTCAATCACGTCGAGTATCACGATTACCTTCAGGAAGTGTACGACGATTTGATTCCCAAGGCAGCAAAAGCCGAAATCAAACAGATTATCTGCTTTTCCGGGAATCGACGGGAAAAAAGCGACGATGAAGGAATTCAGAACTGCATTACCGGTTTGAGACGGATCATGCCGACTGCGGAGCAACACGGTGTTACACTTGTGATGGAATTGCTTAATTCTGTCGGGCACAAAGACTACCACGCGGATCGCACGGCCTTCGGAGCTCAAATTGCACGGGGACTCAAGAGCGAAAATTTCAAATTGCTGTACGATGTCTATCACATGCAGATGTCGGAAGGAAGATTGATCGATACAATCCGCAAAAACAAGGATGTGATCGGACACTATCACACCGCCGGAGCCCCTGGTCGAAAGGACCTTGATGAAAACCAGGAAATCTACTATCCCGCCGTGATGCGGGCGATTGTCGAGACAGGATTCAAAGGATTTGTGGCGCACGAATTCTCGCCGAAAAAGGAAGACAACCTGGAGTCTCTTCGTGAGGCGGTACGGGTTTGTGACGTTTAGCCGTGTCCTTGTCCATCGGCTGCTCGCGGGCCTGAAAACGATGGTTCCGATGGCCAAACCGGAGTAAAAGCGACCGACGATTAATTCTACAGCGCAATGCCTATGTCCATTTACAGCGATACATTTCCGGCAAATCAAAGCCGCATTTGGCGATTCGCTTACGTTTCGTTCGACGGTGACAAAACGCCGCCAACGCATTGCGTTCCTGGTAGTAAATGTTGACGGTCAATTCTGGCCTTTGCCTTTGAGTTGTTGGGAGAAGCTGTCGAACGTATCCGAGAGGAGAATGCCAATGAAATGGTTGTCGTGCGGGAAGTATCGCAAAAGATCAGAAAGCGTTCGACAAATCTTTTTATTTGATGCAGTAACAGTAGGACCATTTGGATAAAATCCGGAAGTCCGGTATCGAACCCCGTTTGTACACAACAAAAGAAGGCGTGTTTTCCATGTACATTGATGCCGTCCAGCGAACAATGGGACCTTCATCCTATTGCAGTGTGACGGAAAACATTGTCATTGACATCGACTGGAGAAGCGATTCTTCCGTGTCTTCTCTGGCTAATCAGATACAGACATTTCAAAATTTCAGTTCCTTGCCGATGTTCCCGACCGCTCTGAAAGCAATCGGCGTGTAGTCAATGCACTCGGCGTAGAGTACGCTTGGCAGAGGTGCCGAAACCGGTGACGTCATCGGCTCCGGTGCCGGGATTGGTGCCGTCAAAAGACGCCCCAGCGGGCACCAACAGGCACCAACGCGGACGACCGTTCTGTTGCCGCAAGTCTCGACGTGTAAAACCGTTGTGGCGTAAAGTGGCGACTTGTAATGCTTTAGGAAAACTGCCCCCTGAAGGACTCGAACCTTCGCCCCACGGATTAAGAGACTGAAACTCGACTATGCAAAGGTGCCAACGCAAAGCATTGCAATTTAATGCTTTGTGGCGCAACTCCCGAAGCGACAAGGCGTTGCGGCAGTGGCGAATCGTTCCACTTCGTGCCCGTTTGGGCGTTTTTTTGACGGTACCGACGGCGGCACCTTGGCAATGACGGCACCTTATTTTGGCCAGTCTGACTCACCGTTTCAGAGCCGCGAACTCTTGGTGAGCAGGTCGGTCATTTCAACGCTGTGGCGAACTCATCCAGCGACGCGCAATCGCCGACGTGCGCTGCCAGCGACTCCAGCGCGATAGGATCGGTCATCTGACGGATCGCCTTCTCGGTTCCCTTGGGAACCCGCCCAAACCTCGCGCGGAGGAACATCAAAAGCATATTCCTCCCCGTTTCGGCCTTCGCTCCGGCAACCTTGGCTTCACCTCTGGCTTCGCCCTCGGCGATCCAAGGGGCACCATACTTTTCGGTGAAGAAAGCGTCCAGTTTTTCTGTTAAAACAACACCTTTTTTCTTTTGCATGTGTAAATCCTCCAACGCTTCGGCGTTTGCTTCGCCAATGACCTGAATATAAGCATCCATTGGCAACTTCGGTTCTTTCGACAAGGCAAATCGCTCCAATTGGGCGGTCGATAAATCATCCCGCAAACTGTTCAGCCACAAATTGTCGTCTTCCGGCAACTCCTCAGAAGCAATCACCTGCGTCGGGCAGGTGTCGCCTTCCACAAGGTAAATGCCCGGCTGTGTATGCCGGACCGTGTACTGATTCTTCAAAAACGACAGTAACTTTCGCGGATGACGAGTCGCAACGACCGTCACCGCCATCTCGTTAATGTCCACCTTGTTCAGGGCGGCATACAGCCGACCGTAGCATTGCGTTTTGTGGTAATCCTCAATGGTGGCGCGATCACGGGGACTCTTGTACTCGACGACGTTAAACGACCGGAAAATCTGGGCAATGTTTTTTTCGATGACGACGTCCTTCTTCTTTTTGATGATGAGAACGTCAATTTTAAGCGGCTCGGTCGTAAGTTGATGCTCCGATTCAAACGTTAAAACGTCCAAATAATCTTCCAGTTCTTGCTGGATGGCCTGTACAAAGGCCGGATGCCACGCGATACGTGCCATAAAGGAATTCTGCCAAAACTTAGTTTGTTTTCAAGGAGGCCACCGGGGAAACGTCTTGTGGGACGAAGGCTCCGTTGCCAACGCCGCCGATCTCCTCTCGGCGACACCCGAATTCTACCCGAAACGCCGGGGAAAACAAGAGGCGTTTCGTGAATTGGTGGTAAGTGAGCAAGCAACACGGCGAACTGGTCAAATCACCGTGTCCGTCGAGCAGCGAGCCGTTGATCGTATCGCCCATTACCGCACATCCGTTTTCATCGGATGGCATCCGTTGCGGCGAGTAGGCGTTATAGGCAGTGTTTAATATGTCCGATTTGGAAGGAAAAAACGGCTGAAACGACGATGTTTCGACTCTGTTTCCTCTACGTTTCACGCAATGACTCACCAATTTCGAGGCTTATTAAACACCGCTAGTCAAGCCGCAGAAAATGTGCTACAATATCGAAATGGGAGGAATGATGATGAGTCTTCGTAATCGAAAAAACAACCAAAACAGCAACGCTGTTTCCGTAACCGATCAGGAAATCGCAACGCTCAAGGCTTCGGGTATCTTTGCCGAGAAAGGAAAAACGCATTTTACCGTGCGATTCCTTGTCGTCGGTGGACATTTGACGGTGGAACAACTGAATACCGTTGCAAGAATGGCAAAAAGATACGGCGACGGTTCCGTGCATTTGACCACACGACAAGGCATACAGATTCCTCACGTCCCTTATGAAAAATTGCCGCTGCTTCGGAAAGCCATTGAAAAGAGCGGATTACGATCTGCGCCGAGCGGACCTTGCGTCCGTGCCGTTGTCGCTTGCACAGGAACTTGGTGCAGATTCGGTTTGATTGACACACAGAAAATTGCCGCAGAAGTTTTCAGACGCTTCGGCAAAAGAAACAATTTGCCGCACAAATTCAAAATTGCCGTCGGCGGTTGTCGGCACTGTTGCGCAAAACCCCAGGAAAACGATCTCGGTGTGATGGGCGTTCCCGGCGGTTATGCCATTTTCGTCGGCGGTATGGCAGGAAAAACTCCGCGATGGGGTGATCGGCTGCCGGTTGTCATCAAAGACAAGACGGCTCTCTGGAAACTGTTCGGAGCGATTATCGATTGGTTCCAAAAGCACGGCAATCCCAAGGAACGTTTCGGAGCGACAATCGAGCGAGTCGGCTTAAAACGTTTGCTGACCGATCTCGGAATAGATTCTTGAGCCATCTTATTTCGCGGCAATCTTTGAAATATCGCGGGAAGCCGTGACAGGGCAAAGTAACCGTACTCAAAACCATCGATCTTTTGGCGTTTTTTTGCGATTCTTGCCTGATGTTTCGACGAAAATCGTTTGGCACGAGTTTTGCTCCTCTCTTGGGATCGTGTGGTTTGATCACACAATGTAACCTGTTACGGAAATTAAGAAAACCAAAGGAGGTTCCAATGAAAAAAAATTGTCTAATGATCGTTTTGTGTTGTTGTAGACATCAACATTCCAAGTCCATTCGTTATTTACCGTTACAAATTCCTCATAATGAAGAAGGGAAAAATTATTATGAAAAAACTGAAAAAGTACAAAATTGTGTATAGGATGCCGCGAAAAGAGCGTGCAAGAGCTTTTACTCTCGTGGAACTTTTGGTCGTCATTGCGATCATCGGGATTTTGATTTCGCTGTTGTTGCCGGCGGTTCAGGCGGCACGCGAAGCGGCAAGGCGAATGCAGTGTACCAACAATTTCAAGCAAATCGGGCTTGCCCTGCACAACTATCACGATGCCAGGCGTGTTTTGCCTCCTGGTGCGATTCTCTTGCCGCAGGTATTGAAAAATCTTACCAGCGGTAGCGGAGTGCACGGTTGGGCGACACAAAAGCTGATACTTCCCTATCTTGAGCAAACAGCGATTTTTGAGCAACTCGGCGGCGGAAAACTAACCTTGGAGGAAACCTACGGAGACGAAAACATTCGTCCATTCCTGCGGCAGAAAATTCAACCCTATGTTTGCCCATCAGATGCGGGATACAGCGACCCAAATGACCTCATTTCTGTTTTACCTGACGGAAACGGAATGGGGAGGACTAATTACATTGCTGTTCGTGGCTTCTTTTCATATACTGGTATCGGAACTTCGGGATCAGCGGAAACGCCGATTAAGAATGCCGCGATCAACACGGGAATTTTTCCGGCCAATGTCAATTACACATTTTCAAGTATTACCGATGGTTTGAGCAACACGTTTGCTTTTGGAGAACGAACTTCGGCTTTCGGCTGCAGTGCCGGTTGGTGGACAGGAGCACACGCCGCCGGAGCATTGGATAACGTTACTGGAGTCGTCCGCAACAAGCTCAATGAGTTCGGCCAGAGGGCCGGCTTGGCCAGTTTGCATACCAATGGTGCCAATTTTCTATTCGTCGATGGTTCTGTTCATTTTGTCAGCGATACGATTGAAAGTCGGTTTGACAACAAGCCGCCGTATTCCGGTCAAATTAGTGCAACGGGTGAATATCCGCGTTTTTACAATTCTGTCAATCAGGGCGGAATGGGCTTGTACCAATTACTCGGTACACGCAACAGCGGTGTTGCGAAACGCTTGCCGTAGAAAAATTACGAGGGCAATACTTCTACTGTATGATCCAGAGCGTTTCCAAAGGGAGTGTACTCGGTTATCAATATCCCCAGCTCTACAAAAAGGGGGCTGGGGCGGAAGGCGTTTGGTAATGCTCTCGTGTAAAGCATTGTTATTAAGCAATTTAGGCTTTCGCCAGAAATGAACTGGCAAGTTTTAGTGGTTTGATAAAAAGGCTTCAGCAATCAATCATTGGCCTCCTTGTCAGGTTTCGAGTAGGGACGCAATCGTGAGGTCGTGTTATGGGGCCATTTGGAAAGTTTAGAGGTTTCACTTATGTTTACGATGACAAACAAAATCATTTTACCAGGGCTTGTTTTTTTAGCAACAGCAAGTATGCTGGGTTGCGGCGGGTCGGACTACGGATACGTGCGAGGTAAAGTGCTCATCAATGGTGAGCCGGCTCCGAAAGGATTGGTGGTGCGTTTTCATCCGCAAGTACCCGGCAGTTCCTGGTCCACCGGAATCACCGATGATAACGGAAACTATGAAATGCACTTTTCCCTGACAAAAAAAGGTGTTCAGATCGGTTCGTGCAAAATCACAGTTGACTTTCCCGAAGGCGATGGATTACCAAGCACACCGGAATTCTTGAACAGATACAACGAATCGCCGTTCATTTATGAAGTGAGGCCAGGACGGCAAACTTACGACGTGAAAATCCACCAACCGCAGGAATAATTACTCTACCCCTTTTGAGAAAATCATGAACAGAATAAAGTATTTTTTGACGGCGGTGCTTCTATTCGCGGTCTGTTTTACCCGTGATGAGGCTCTGCCCGCAGTACCAACCAACGATAAAGTGAATATCATTTTCATTATTGCGGACGACTTGGGTTACGGCGATTTAAGTTCCTATGGTCAGGAACATTTCGCTACGCCGCGTATTGATTCGCTGGCGGAGGAGGGACTCAAATTCACGCAGCATTACGCAGGCAGTACCGTCTGTGCTCCGTCACGGTGTGTCCTGATGACCGGAAAACATACCGGACGTGCCTTCATTCGCGGCAATCAGCGTTCGCCGGACGGTTTCGGTGATTACCCTCTTGCCCCGAATGTACTCACCGTTGCGACGGTTCTCAAAAAACATGGCTACACCAACGGTGCCTTCGGAAAATGGGGGCTGGGGAATCCCGATAATGACGGGAGTCCCTTGAAACACGGCTTTGACGAATTCTACGGTTACTACAGTCAACGGGATGCACACGACTATTATCCGCCCTACCTGCATCATAACGATATAAAAATCGAACTGGATCGAAAAACCTATTCGCACGACTTGATCGCCGAGAAAGCATTGCACTTTATTCGGGAAAACAAAGCCGGGCCTTTTTTCTGTTATCTGCCGTTGACAATTCCTCACGCCGCCATGCAGGCACCGGAAAAGTACATGGCCCCCTGGAGAGAAAAATATCCTGAATTTGAAGAGGTGGAAACGAAGTATTCCACAGCACAGCCGGTGAAAAATCCGGTGGCCGCCTTTCCGGCAATGATGACCAAGCTGGATGAAACCGTCGGTCAGGTTTTGGATTTGTTGACAGAACTCGAATTGGATAAAAACACGATCGTTTTTTTCACCAGCGATAACGGACCGCATCGGGAAGGGGGGCATCGCAGCGATTTGTTTAACAGCAACGGGCCGCTAACCGGTTATAAACGTGATTTGAACGAGGGAGGGATTCGAGTCCCGTTCCTGGTGCGTTGGTCTGGACACATTAAACCGGGAACGGTCAGCGACCATATCAGCGCATTTTGGGATTTCTTCCCGACGGTTTGCGAATTGGTCGGTGAACCAATACCGGAAGATGTGGACAGCATCAGTTATGTACCTGCCTTATTGGGAAACCGCGAACAAAAGCAGCACAGCTACCTGTACTGGGAATTCTACGAACAAGGCGGCAAACGAGCGGCACGGATCGGTGATTGGAAGGGAATTCAGCTGGATGTATCCCGGAATCCCGGCGGGGCGATTGCGGTTTATGACCTACACGGCGATATTGCCGAAACGACAGATTTGTCGGAAAAACACCCGGAACAGGCCGAAAGGTTTCGCCAACTCTTCGAAACAGCACGGATCCCGTCGGAATTATTTTCGTTCCAATAAAAGCGGCAACACGCAGGGGGCCGATCACTTGGAATACCGAAACCCGAAGCAAATTTTCACCTGGGCGGTTGAACGTTCTCTGCCCAATTGACAAAGGGAACCGCCTTGGGGATCAACGAAATGGAACGAGGGCTATCATACAAGATTGTGCAAACAGAAAAAGCCAACACGGCCTTGCAATGAAATACGCCAAAATTCAAGAAGAGGAATTGAAAAGCAAAGTCGCGCACGATTTCTTCGGCGAGTTCGATTGTACGGAAATTCTCGAAAAAATCGACTTTGCCGTCTCGTCGGAGAGACGGCAGTATTTTCTCTGGGCAGAAGCCAAAACCGCTTCAACCGATGTTTGCGAGATGCTTATGCAACTCATTCTGACCATCGGCAAGGCACGCATCTTCGACAAACTGACACCACCGCCTTTTCTCGGATGCTTTGATCGTGAAAAAATCGCGTTTGTACCCTATTATTCCATTCAGGAAATCTTTTATCAGAACGATTTCAATTGGAAGGTTACACCATCGAATCGAAATACCCGTGAATTCAAACAGGTACACGCACTGCTCAAAACAATCTTGGCGGAAACGCCGGAGAAAACGTACATTTTCGATTTTCAGAAAGACGAGAAGGAACTGAAACAGTTTGTTCGTAGCAATTTTATCATCGGAAAAACGGAAACAACAAAAATTCTCATTAACAAAAACAATTTCATTTCGATCTATCTCCGATGGCTGGAAATGGTGAAGCCGACCATTGCGGTCAATTGGGAACTTGTCAAAAAGATCGGCATTATCGACGGCGACTTTTATCTTGCCGATTTGCTGTCGCGT
>Ga0099364_10006026_pt1 | contig 17763 bp, 11 predicted proteins | sample TergutTh196P3_FD_73070 | JGI IMG/M metagenome (GOLD analysis project Ga0099364, IMG submission 73070) | Microcerotermes parvus P3 segment gut microbial communities from Pointe-Noire, Republic of the Congo - Th196 P3 | ecosystem: Host-associated > Arthropoda: Insects > Digestive system > Gut ...
GAAAAATTTGTGTCGGGTGCCTATATCAAAATTGGATTTTTCCGCACCGACAGCGATTTGTTGTTTCAGGACGAAATTCACGGCAATCTTTTTGAGCAAATCGAAAAAACAATGGATTTCTTGCTCACAAAATACACCAAAGCCCTCATTTCTTACGAAGGACTTACACGGATTGAAACGCACGAGTATCCCAAAGATGCCCTGCGTGAAGCCCTGTTAAATGCCATTGCTCACAAAGACTATACGGGTCCGTATCCGATTCAAATCAGCGTATATGCCGATAAGATTATGATGTGGAACTACGGTCGCTTGCCCGAAAATTGGACTATTGAAGATTTACTCGACAAACATTCTTCGCAACCCCGCAATCCTGATATAGCAACCGCCTTTTTCCGAAGTGGTTATGTTGAATCTTGGGGGCGAGGAGTGGACAAAATGAAAAATCTCTGTCTTGAAGCCAACATTCCTATACCTCAATTTTCGTGTAAAGGCAACGATTTTTGGACTGTTTTCCGTAAAGATATTTACAACAAAGAAGATTTGAGCAAATTAGGATTGAATGACAGGCAAATAAAAGCGGTATTGTATGTTCGTGAGAACGGGAAAATTACGAATAAAGAATATCAAAAAATAAATTCTGTATCTAAAAGAACGGCAACAAACGATTTGACCGAATTGGTAAATGAATTTGCAATATTAAAAAAAATCGGAACCTCCGGCTCAAATATATGGTATGAATTAGTGGGGCAAGTGGGGCGGCAGTGGGGCAATAGTGGGGCAATAAACGCAGAAGTCGGGCAATAATACTCTGCGCGACATAGAAGAATTGATGAATAAAGACATTTTCAAAAGAGAAGGAGATGGAAAAAATACCTACTATCGAATTTGAATTGTCGGGAATGTCGGGAATATGTCGGGAATATGTCGGGAATGTCGGGAAAGAAAATATGAAAATAAAGAAATGAGGGAAATGCATTACACACAATAACTAAGTTTTCGTTGCGTACGCAGCGCGTGCAATGAAAACGCAGTTGAACGGAAATGTGGTTGAAAAAGCAAGGGGAGCGCGGACAAGGAACAATCTACGTGATGAAATGGAACGAATTAATTGGCTCAGAATTTGATTTTGAAAAATGATAAAAATATATAAACATTTGATTTACAACGAATTTAATATGATACAATTGGCTCATAATTGGCTCACAATAACAGCGAAGAAAAAGAATTTGAAATAAATGACCCGGTAAATTCGGGAAATGAGCGTGTAAAAGAGGTTTTTGAGCGTGTAAATTCGGGAAATGAGCGTGTAAAAGAGATTTTTGAGCGTGTAAACACAGAAAATGAGCGTGTAAAAGACGAATTGCAAATCCTTTATTCTATCATAGAAGACAATCCGTTAATTAAAGAACTTGGCAGATATTTCTCCTCCCCCCCCTCACCGAATCCTATACTCCACCTTCGTATTCCCTTTCAGGAACCGTGCAAGCCGTAGCAGGTCGGTTTTCATTTTGCTGTTCAGTTTCACTTTCATGTTGGCGCTGGCGTCGTGGAGTTGGATGATGACGATGCCGGTTCCTTTGTTGGTTCGGATCTGTTTTTGGAGCTTTTCCGTCAGGTCGGGGGCGATTTGGTCGAGGTCTAAGTTGATATAGATGGCTTTTCCGCGCTGGTTGATGGCTTCTTCTAAGAGGATGATGGATTGCGGACGCACGTCCGGCGTGTCTAAGTGCGGACGGTGTTCTATTTTAACGTCCACCAAGAGCAGTTTATCATTTTCTAATAAATGTTTGTATTTCAGATAGTTTTCCGAGAAGAAACTCAACGGGAGCGAGCCGTTGTTATCTTCAAGGGTACAACTTCCGTAGGGATTGCCGTTGGATTTCGAGATACGGTGTTGCACGTTGGAGACGATGCCGGCGACGGTAAAACTTCTGCCGACCATCGCGTTCAGATTTTCCGACAGACGGGCGACGTCAATGTTGGTAAACGATTGAATTTCATCGTGAAACTGTTCCAAGGGATGTCCCGAGATATAAAATCCGGTCAGTTCTTTTTCATATTTCAGTTTTTGTATGTTGTGCCACGGGGCGCATTTGGGTGGTTCTAAGAAGGGCAGTTCTTCCACCGTTGACGCCTCGCCGAAGAGCGATATTTGGGCGGAGTCTTTCTGTTCGTTGACGCGGTTGCCGTAGCGGATTAGTTTTTCGATGTAGGTGGTGTCGCCGACCATTTCCTGGTGGAAATATTGTGCGCGGTGGATGTCTTCGAAGCAGTCGAAGGCGCCCGACATCGCCAGACTTTCCAAACTCCGCTTGTTGACGATTCGCAGGTTCATGCGGGTGATAAAATCTCGGATGTCGCTAAAATATCCGTTCTCGGTGCGTTCTCTGATGATTTCGTCGGTTGCCGTCTCGCCGACGCCTTTGATGCCGTTGAGTCCGAAACGGATTTCTCCGTGTTTGTTGACGAAGAAGTTGTTGCGGCTTTCGTTGACGGATGGTCCTAACACTTTGATTCCCATGCGAGTACATTCGTCAATGAAAAAGGTCAAATTTTTAACATCGCCCAAGTTATGGCTCAGCACCGCCGCCATAAACTCTTGAGGGTAATGCGCTTTGAGGTAGGCTGTCTGGTAGGAGATATAGGAGTAGCAGGTGGCGTGCGACTTGTTGAAGGCATATTCGGCGAACGATTTCCAGTCGTCCCACAGTTTTTTGGCGATTTTCTCGTCGTGTCCGTTGGCGGCGCATCCGGAGAAAAACTTCTCTTGCAGTTTTTCCATCTCGGAGATGTTTTTCTTTCCCATCGCCTTTCGCAGCGTGTCGGACTGTCCGCCTGAAAAACTCGCTAACTTGCGCGACAGCAGCATCACCTGCTCCTGATAAACCGTAATACCGTAAGTATCAGCCAGATACTCTTCCATTTCGGGCAACGGATAGGTGATTTTTTCGCGTCCGTGCTTGCGTGCGATAAACTGCGGAATATAATCCATCGGACCGGGGCGATAGAGCGCATTCATGGCGATAAGGTCTTCAAAGACAGTCGGTTTCAGTTCTTTCAGATATTTTTTCATTCCGTCCGATTCAAACTGAAACAGTCCCGATGTCTCGCCGCGGCTGTAGAGTTCGTAGGTCTCGGCGTCGTCTAAGGGGATGGCGTCAATGTCAATGTTTACGCCTTGCGTCAGACGGATATTTTCGATGGCGCTTTTGATGATACTGAGCGTTCTAAGACCGAGAAAGTCCATTTTCAGCAGTCCGATGTCCTCAACATGTTTCCCGTCGTATTGGGTTACGTATTTGAAATCCGACTCTTTGGAGGTGCTGATAGGGACATAGTTTTCGAGATTGTCGCGTCCGATGATCACCCCGCAGGCATGAACGCCGACATTACGGATGGATCCTTCCAACTTTTTCGCGTTTTCGAGAACGGAGACAATCTCCGGTCTTCCGTGTTCGAGTTCTGCTTTCAGTTCGGGAATCTCTTTAAAGGCTTGCGCCAGCGTTGTTCCGGGGCGTTCGGGGACTAATTTCGCCAATCTGTTCGATTCGTTCAACTCCAATCCTTGCACGCGGGCGACGTCGCGGATAGAGGTCTTCGCCGCCATCTTACCGAAAGTGATGATATGTGCCACACGCGACTCTCCATACTTTTCGAGCGTCCATTTCATGATTTTCGCTCGTCCTTCGTCGTCGAAGTCAATGTCAATATCGGGCATGCTGATACGGTCTGGATTCAAAAAACGTTCAAAAAGCAGATTGTAACGTATAGGGTCTATGTCAGTGATTTTCAAACAGTAAGCGACTACGGAGCCGGCAGCCGAGCCGCGTCCGGGTCCGACGATAACGCCCATTTCGCGTGCCGCCTTCAACAAGTCCCATACAATAAGAAAATAACTTGGAAAACCCATGTTACGAATGGTATTCAGTTCAAATTCAATCCGTTTCTTTATCTCGTCGCTTATGTTCGGATAGCGTTTTTCCGCTCCTTCATACACGATATGCCGCAAATAATCTGTCTCAAAAAGCGTGTGCAACGCCTTGTCGTAGTTTTCAAAGTTGTGATAGACTTCGGGGGTGAAAAAAGTGATAAGCGCCTCTTCGTCAGGGAATTGCTTCCGGTACTCGTCCAACGTTCCGAAGGAATCGGGGATTTCAAACACCGGCATAATCGGAGCGCGTTTCAGCGTATATTGTTCAATCTTGTCAACGATTTCCTGCGTGTTGGCAAGGGCTTCCGGCACGTCGGAAAAGAGTTTCCGCATCTCCGCCTGTGTCTTCATGTACTCTTCGCCGGTATAGCGCATCCTGTCGGTGTCGGAGAGGTCTTTGGCGGTTCCGATGCAGAGCAGGCGGTCGTGGGCGGGGTCGTCCGCTTTTTCGATAAAATGGACGTCGTTGGTTACGACCAACTTTATCCCGTGCTTTTGCGACAACTCTATCAAACGGCGATTGACCAATATCTGGTCGCGGTAAACATCGCTGTTTTTATCGGGATTATCCGTCGGATGACGCTGTAATTCAAGGTAATAGTCATCTTGAAACAGATTTTTGAAAAACGTAACCACCTCGTCGGCTTTTTCCTCACTTCCGTAGAGGATGGCTTGCGGAAGTTCGCCGCCCAAACATGCCGAACAACATACCAACCCTTCGTGATACTGTTCAAGTAACTCTTTGTCAATGCGCGGTTTATAGTAAAATCCTTCCGTCCACGCATACGAGACAAGTTTCAGCAGATTGTGGTATCCCGTCAGATTTTTTGCCAACAAAACCAAATGAAACGACGACTGCTCCTCTTTCCCGCTGCGGCTCTTTCGGCTGTCGGCAGCCATATACGCCTCGCAGCCCAAAATCGGCTTGATGCCCGTCTTAAGCGCTTCATTGTGAAAGTGTTTCACGCCAAACATATTGCCGTGGTCGGTGATAGCCAATGCTTTCATTCCGTCTTTCTTCGCCTTTGCCATCAAGCCTTCGATGGACGCGGCTCCGTCTAAGGTGGAATATTGGGTGTGGACGTGTAGGTGGGTAAATGGGATTGATTTCTGGATTGCTTCGCTGCGCTCGCAATGACGGGACGCCTCCGCCTCCGTAACTTGTAACTCGTAACTCGTAACCTCTCTACTCTGGATTGCTTCGCTACGCTCGCAATGACGGGAATCGCTATTAAACCGCTCCGCCTGTATGCCCGTCAGTTGGATGGGAAGCGGATTTTTTTCGATGAAATCGTCAAATTCTTCTTTTGTCAACTTGGCTTTCGTGTAAGGGATGATTTTTTGCCGAATCAACTCAAAAAAACAACGTGCCGTAGCCTCCACATCGTAAGCGGCATTGTGGGCGTCGGCGATGGTTTCGCCAAATAGTTTTCCATGCAACTCGCCCAGCGTGGGCCACTTGAACTTCCCGTTTTTTCCGCCGGGCAACGCACAGAAATCGGTGGATAACTCTTTCGTATCTAACATCGTTTTGGACGATATATCCGACTGCATATCAACACGATAGAACTCAGCCGCAAGAATGTTCATGTCAAATTCGACATTATGACCGGCAACGACGGAGGTCTTTTCTAATGCTTGACAAAACAGTTCCAACGCCTCCCGCAACGGCTTGCCGTCGGACAGCGCTTTCTCGGTCGTGATGCCGTGCAGAGCGCTCACGCCGAGCGGAATGGTAAAGCCCTCCGGCTGGATTAAAAAACTCTGCGCCTCCATCAACGAGCCGTCTTTCCGATGCAACTGCCACGCCAACTGCACCATGCGGGGCCAGTTGTCGCTATCGCTCACAGGGGCGCGGTAATCCTTCGGAAGCCCCGTCGTCTCCGTATCAAAAATTAAATACATGGTTTTTAAGGATATACATTCAACAAAAAAGTGAACGCAAAGATACGGAATCGGAGGTAAATTATGAAAGGGTGTTGATAAGTATTGATATGTTTTTTAAATTATTTTTTCCGTACCTTTGCCCCCTGTTTTCATAGTGATAAAATGAATATCGCCGAATTACACCGTATTTTTTTACAACACCGCAAAGTATCCACCGATACACGTGCCGACCTCGAAGGAACCATCTTTTTCGCTTTGAAAGGGAGCGCTTTCGATGGAAATACCTTTGTGGAACAGGCGATTGCGAAGGGCGCCGTTTGCTGCGTTATTGACAATCCCGATTATGATGTCGCCGGAAAAACCATCCTCGTTGACGATGTTTTGACGACGTTGCAGCAGTTGGCGACGTTTCATCGAGAACAGTACGACATTCCCGTCTTGGCAATTACCGGCAGCAACGGGAAGACAACCACGAAAGAGTTGGTAAACGCCGTCCTGTCAACGACTTACAAGACTGCCTGCACCCAAGGGAATCTGAACAATCACATCGGCGTTCCGCTGACGTTGCTCTCCATGCCCGACGACGTCGAATTTGCCATCGTCGAGATGGGCGCCAACCATCCGCAAGAGATTGATTTTCTTTGCCATATCGCAAAACCTAACTTCGGGCTGATAACCAACATCGGAAAAGCGCACTTGGAAGGGTTTGGAAGTTTCGAGGGCGTGGTGAAGACGAAAAGTGAACTGTATAGATACTTGAGCGGGGGCGAACGTCATTGCGAGCGTAGCGAAGCAATCCGGAACGTTGAGACCGTAAGTGGGGTTACGAGTTACGAGTTACAAGTTACGGGGGCGGAGGCGCGGCGTCATTGCGAGCGGAGCGAAGCAATCCAGAACGTTGAAAATCACTGGATTGCTTCGGGCTATCGCCCTCGCAATGACGGGAAACAAGGTTTTTCACATGGCGTGTTTGTCAATCATGACGACGCGCTTTTAATGGATTTATCAAAAAATATCCCCCAAACAACCTACGGAACATCGCCAAACAGCGATGTCATCGGACGTATTACCGGCATGAAACCGTTTCTGTCGCTTGCTGTTGAGTTGGATGGCAGGGAGTACGTGATAAATTCCAAACTCATCGGCGCATACAACGCGCCGAATATCTTGGCTGCCGCCTGCATCGGAAATTATTTTCACGTTCCGGCGGAAAAAATTGTGTCGGCGTTGGAGCGTTATCAGCCCGACAACATGCGCTCGCAGATTGAGACTAAAGGCAGCAATACCATCATTTTGGATGCGTACAACGCCAATCCGACCAGCATGAACGCAGCGTTGGACAACTTTTTCATGATGGATTTTCCCCGAAAAGTAGTCATTCTGGGCGACATGCTCGAATTGGGAAGTTGGAGCATGGAAGAACACGAAAAAATCGTCAACAAACTGAAAAACAGTAATATAGATGAAGTGTTTTTAGTCGGCAAGCATTTTAAACAGTTGCAGGAGCCGTCTGGATTCGGATATTTTGATGATGTGGACGAACTTATCCGTTTTTTTGAGAACAACGGAATCGCTAACTCGTTGATACTCATCAAAGGTTCGCGCGGAATAGGTTTGGAAAAAGTAATGAACACGTTAAAAGAGAGGCAATGATATATCTTGGTTTAATGTCGGGGACCTCGCTGGATGGGTTGGATGCGGTGTTTTGTACGTTTCGGGAGAGTGATTATGAGATAATATTCGGAACCACCTTAGAATACGACGCCGAAACCCGCAACATGCTGCAACGTGCCCCGTTCGTCAGCGGCGAGGAACTGATTTTTTACGACAGGCAATACGGGCATTATCTTGGTAGAAAGGTGAACGAACTGATAGCGCAGTCGGGCATCACGCCCGACATCGTCGCTTCGCACGGACATACGGTGTTTCACGCTCCCGAAAAGCGGTTCTCGTTTCAGATGGGACATGGCGCTTCCATTGCGGCGGAGTGTAACCTTCCGGTGATGTACGATTTCCGGTCGTTGGACGTCGCTTTGGGAGGACACGGCGCGCCGTTGGTGCCGATTGGCGATAAGTTGCTCTTTCCGCAGTTCGACGCTTGTTTGAATTTGGGAGGTTTCGCCAATGTGAGTTTGGAACGGGATGGAAAACGGATTGCGTGGGACATCTGTCCGGTCAACTTCATAGCCAACCACTTAGCCTCTTTAAAAGGATCGCATTACGACCGTGACGGTTTGATAGGGGAGAGGGGCGTGATTCAAAAAAATCTGTTCGACAAACTCGAAAGTTTGGATTACTACCAAAAAAAATATCCAAAGTCGCTTGCCCGTGAGTGGGTTGAGGGCAATATGGCGTTCTTGCTCTCCGACCTTGAGTATTCGGTTGAAGATAGTCTGCGGAGTTTCTATGAGCATGTCGCTCAGCGGATTGTAACCGACATTAACTTCACATCCGGCAAGGTACTCTGCACGGGCGGCGGTGCGAAAAATCGCTTTCTGATGCAATGTATCCGGGAAAAGGCACCGTGGGAGGTGGTGATTCCCGAAGATGAATTGGTGGATTTTAAAGAGGCGTTGATTTTTGCATTTTTGTGCTTTTTGAAACAGTCGGGGAAGCCGAACTGTCTGGCTTCGGTAACCGGCGCTTCGCGCGATAGTTTGGCGGGGAGTGTTGTTTGAGAAAAGTCGTATCTTTGCAGCGTTATTTATGCTGTATCAATGATGAAACATAAAACTATTTTTTTGACGTTGGCTATCTGGTTGTTTGCCATAACATTACATGCCCAGAGTGCGCATGTTTTCACCATGCTTTCCGTGATTGCGTTGGCGCAGCAGCAGTCGCCCGACGCATACATTGCCAAGCATCAGTTCCGGAGCCAGTTTTGGCAATACCGCTCTTTTCAGGCGACCAAACTGCCACAGATGAGTCTTTCGGCGACGACGCCGAGTTATAACAGGAGCATTGAAGGCGTTCAGCAATCTGACGGGACGGTAACTCACATGGAGCGGCAATATATGGATACTTACGGCACCGTCAATATCCGCCAGCAGATAGGCTTTAGCGGGGGCGAGGCGTTTCTCACCTCCGGACTCCAACGCTACGACAACATCTCCGGCAATTTCACCGGCACCTCTTATACCAGTATTCCTATTGTGAATGTCGGTTTTTCGCAGCCACTGTTTCAATACAATGCCTACAAATGGGCGAAGCAGATAGAGCCGATGAGATACAAAGAGGCAAGCCGGAACTATTTAGAGACGATGGAACGTATTGCCGAAAAGTCGGTAACCGAGTTTTTTTCGTTGCTGTCCGCCCAGATTGACCTGCAAATAGCGCAAAAGAACATGGCAGCCTACGACACGCTGTTTATGCTGTCTCAGGGTCGTTTTCAGATGGGAAAAATCCCCGAAACCGACCTCCTGCAGATAGAGTTGCAGTTGCTGCAGGCGACTTCCAACGTCGAAAACTGCAAGATCAACTACGACAATCAGTTGATACAGTTCAAGTCGTTTTTGCGGCTGCAAGACCAACTTCCGGTTACGCTTATTCCACCACAGATGGATGTTTTCCTTTTGCTCAATGTGGAGGAGGTGCTCGACAAAGCCGTTGCCAACTCTTCCACCGCATTGTCGTTTCAGCGGCGTATGATTGAAGCCAAAAGCAACCTGAACCGTTCGAAGATGGAAGGACGGTTCGACGCCACGCTATACGCCTCTTTCGGGTTGACCGCCACCGGCGAGAGACTCGACGACGCCTACCGTAATCCGACAGACCAGCAACAGGTACGTTTGGGGCTGAGCGTTCCCATCTACGACTGGGGCGTGGCACGCGGAAAGATAAAAATGGCGGAGTCGAACCTCGAACTGATACAAACACAGGTAGAACAGGAAGAGTTGGACTGGATGCAGGACATTTACGTCAAAGTCGCCCGTTTCAACATGCAGCAGCAACAACTCACCATCGCCGCAAAATCAGACACCATTGCACAAAAGAGTTATACCCTTACGCAACTGCGTTACATGGCGGGAAAAGAGGTAACCTTTTTAGACATCAACAACGCTCAGGTTCAAAGCGATAACGCCCTGAAAAATTATTACAACGTGATGATGAACTACTGGCGAAGTTATTACGAATTGCGCCGCCTGACCCTTTTCGACTGGGAACGCCGCGAAGAACTCTATTTCGATGAACGAAAATTATTATAAAAGATGGAACCGCTCATTCATTTAGAAAAACTGCACAAATATTACTACCCCGGCGCGGAGGTCGTGAAGGCGTTGCAGGATATTGACATCAGCATCTTCAAAAATGAATATGTGGCATTGATGGGCGCTTCGGGTTCGGGAAAGTCAACGTTGATGAATATTCTGGGAGCGCTCGACACCCCCACCGCAGGGCATTATTTTCTGAACGGAAACGACGTATCCCAACTCAACGACGACGAATTAGCCCTCATACGCAACCGTGAGATAGGATTTGTCTTTCAGACTTTCAACCTCTTGTCCCGCTCCACGGCGCTCGAAAACGTAATGCTGCCGTTGGTTTACTCCGGAATGCCGAAGGAAGAGCGTATCAACAGAGCAACAACCGCTTTGACGAAAGTCCAACTGAGCGACCGCATGTCGCACCGACCCAGCGAACTCTCCGGTGGTCAGCGTCAGCGTGTTGCCGTAGCGCGGGCGCTCGTCAACAATCCGTCGTTACTCTTGGCAGACGAGCCGACAGGAAATTTGGACACCGCCACCTCCATCGAAATCATGGGACTGTTCGACGAACTTCACCGGCAAGGTAACACCATCATCGTCATTACTCACGAAGAAGACATCGCCAACTATGCCCACCGCACCATCCGGCTCGTTGATGGAAAGGTGCAAAGCGACCAGAGGAAGTTTGAGATGTGATTTTTATTTTTCAACGCAAAGACGCAAAGATTTAACGCAAAGGACGCAAAGATAGTACAGTAAAAAAATCAAATATTAAATTACAATGCACATCAATAAAAAGAAGAAAACCATTTATATCGCCGTTGCAGTGGTCGCGGGTATAGCGCTACTGCTGTTTTTGCTGCCTAAGGGCGAAAGTTCGGTGAAAGAGATTTCGGCAAAAGTCGAACGCGGCGATTTTGTCATCTCCGTAAGCAGTACGGGGGAGTTGGAAGCCAAACGCTCTAAAGAGATACTGGGACCGCAAGGATTACAAAGTATCTATTTCTACAGCAACCTCACCATTGAGCGCATCGTTGCCGAAGGTACTGCGGTTGACTCCGGCGCCTTTGTGGCGAGTGTTGACCGAACCCCTTTGGTCAATAAAATGAAAGAGTTGGACAATGAAATAGAAAAATTAGAATCCCAACTCAATCAGTCGAAAATAGATACTGCTTTGGAATTGCGTTCTGCCCGCGACCAGTTAGTGAATCAAAAGTTTGAATTGGAACAGTATCAAATTGAGATAGAGCAGTCTATTTATGAAGCGCCTGCCATTCAGCGACAAGCGCACATCAACTTGGAAAAAGCCGAACGCAACTACCGGCAATCAACGGAAAATTATGCGTTGCGAAAAAACAAAGCGGAATCGCAGGTGGCGCAAGTTCAATTTGACCTCAACCAGCAACTTATTATCCGTCAACGACATGAAGATGTATTATCGCAATTCACTATTTACGCTCCGCAGTCGGGGATGGTTATCTATCAAAAAGACTGGAACGGGAAAAAGTTGGAAAGCGGCTCACAGTTCTCCCCGTGGAATAACGTTGTGGCAAAACTGCCCGACCTGTCGGAAATGATATCGAAATCATACATCAACGAGGTGGATATCAGCAAGATAAAGGTCGGTCAGCAGGTGAATATCGGTATTGACGCCCTGCCCGGACGAAGTTACCGCGGAGAAGTTATTGCCGTCGCCAATGTGGGAGAGCAACTGCGCAACAGCGTAGCCAAAGTCTATGAAGCCCAAATAGTTCTGTCCGATTCCGACTCACTGCTGAAACCTGCCATGACAACCCAATGCGACATCATCATAGAGACCATTCCCGACGTCCTCTACATCCCGTTGGAAGCGTTGTTTAGCGACGACACCATCAGTTACGTTTATACCGGAAGCGTCCGGCAGGAAGTTATTGCCGGTCGCAGCAACGACAACTTCGTCATCATTGAAAAAGGGTTGCAGCAAGAGCAAAAGGTGCTGCTCAGCGTTCCCGAAAATCCCAATAACTACAAATTCGTTTTGCTGAAAAAAGATGAATAAGAAAAACGCCATCACACGCTATATCGAACTGTTTCATATCGGATTGGAATCGGTATTTGTCAATAAACTGCGCTCTTTGCTGACTACGCTCGGCATCATTTTCGGCGTGGCTTCCGTTATCGCTATGCTCTCGATAGGCAGCGGTGCGCAACAGGAAATATTGGAACAGATGAAAACCATCGGCGTGAACAACATCATCATTCAGGCTATTAAACAGGAAGATAAAAAAACAAGTTCGACAGAACAAAATCAGAGCGAAGACGTTTCACAAAAAGAAGCCCGAAAAACCTCCAAAGGACTCTCCCTGAAAGAAGCCGACGCCATCAAAGAGACCATCCCCGACGTGGTGCGCGTCAGTTCCGAAGTTTCCTACACCGTCTCAGCCCTGAAAAACGGCATCCAAAAACAAGCCGAACTGAAAGGCGTGTCACAAGACTATTTCTCACTGCTTCCGATAAAAATCGTGCAAGGGAAAGTCTTTAGCGAAATCCAATACTCGGAAGCAAAACCCGTTTGCCTCGTCAGCGATAAGTTGAAAGCCCGTCTGTTTTCGGGAGAAGATCCCGTCGGGAAATCGGTAAAGTGTGGCGAGTTGTGGTTTACCGTTATCGGGGTTTACAAAAGTTTGGAAAGTTCCTCCAACACCAGCCTCGGCATCAGCAATTCGGCTTACCAGATTATCGCGCCCCTGACAACAGTGCTGCAACGCGTCAACGACCGCTCCATCATCACCAAAAACTCCCTGCAACGCGGCAGGTCGAATAGCAACACCACACAAACCGAAACAGCAGCCGACTTCAACCAAATTGACAAAATCATCGTCCAGATTGACGAATCGGAGAAACTCTCTGCCGTCGCCGAAGTCATTGAACGTCAATTAGCAAGGAAACATAACGGCGCCCAAGATTATAAAATAATCGTCCCGCTGCTGCTTTTAGAACAGGAACAACGCACCAAAGACATCTTCAACATCGTCTTGGGAGCCATTGCCGGCATCTCGCTAATTGTCGGCGGCATCGGCATCATGAATATCATGCTGGCGTCGGTATTAGAACGCATCCGCGAAATAGGCGTGCGACGCTCGGTAGGCGCACGAAAACGCGACATCACCATCCAATTCCTCATAGAATCGGTGCTGATCTCCATCTTCGGTGGTATCATCGGCATCATCTTGGGCGTGGCGCTCTCCCTGATTATCAAATACATAACCGGCATCCTGACCATCATCAGCCCGCTGAGTATTCTTATCTCCTTCTCCGTAGCCGCCGCCGTCGGCATCGCCTTCGGATACGCACCAGCAAAAAAAGCCGCAGAACAGGATATCGTGGAGTCACTGAGACATGATTAACTTTAAATCGCACCTTTGCAGGTGAATTATAAATAAAATGTATTAACAACAATGACATAAAATAATGTAAAAATGAAACAGAAGTTTAAAAAATAGTATTGCTATTTGTTCTTGAGCCTCATTTTCCACTGTTTAGCTTGCTTAGGTAGGTTATACAACATCAAGGATAAATTAGTCGATGCCGTATGGTGGCGTGGAAGAGTTTGTCGATGTTGTAGGTGTGGAAACCTGAGGTTCAGATAAGGTCGTTTTTCACGCTATTTTATTGTCCGAAAAATTGTAATTGTTAAACTGATTAAGATAGTCAATACGGTAATAAATAGAAACGATGATTCAATGCTCTTTCAGTTTCCCCTCATCAGCAAAACTATAATACCTGTCTCCTCCCACGATGAGGTGGTCTAATACTCTTATGTCTAACAGCGCGGCGGCTTCTGTTATTTTTCGGGTCATTGCAATATCTTCTTTGCTGGGGACGACGCCTCCCGACGGATGGTTATGGCAAAGGATGATGCCTGTGGCGTATGTTTCGAGGGCGGCACGAAGAAGCCGGTTCATGTCGCAGGCTGCGCCGACGATGCCTCCCGTGCCGATGAGTTCTTTGTGCAGGAAACTGTTTTTCCTGTCAAGGAAAATCGCCCAGACATGCTCGTAGGGTTGATCCAAGAGGTGCGGACAAATCAAGTCATAAACATCTTTTGAACATGAGACCTGTCGGCGTTTGGAGACGTTACCCGAAATGCGCCGTTTTCCTAACTCCAACGCCGCCATCACCGTAACCGCCTTTGCCAAGCCGACGCCCTTGTACTTCGACAGCGACTTGATAGTGTGCTTCGACAGTTCCTGCAGGTTGTCGCCGGCGTCTTTTAGGATGCGACGCGCCAAATCCACCGCCGTTTCGTCTTGATTTCCCGACCCCAAAAGGATAGCCAGCAGTTCGGAATCGCTCAACGAGAACGCTCCTTTCTGCAACATCTTCTCACGCGGACGGTCTTCCTCCGCCCATGTTTTTATTCCCGATGGTTTCATGGATGTTGTAAACGTCATTGCAAACGGAGTGAAGCAATCTCGCGAATTACGCTTTCCCTCCGGCGATTTTTTCCCGTACTTTTTGTTCGATTTCGTCCATCAGTTCGGGGTTATCCGCAAATATCTGTTTCACGGAATCGCGTCCCTGTCCGAGTTTGGTCTCGCCGTAACTGAACCACGAGCCGCTCTTTTTGATGATTTCGTGGTCAACACCCAAGTCAATGATTTCGCCTATGCGCGAAATGCCTTGCCCGAAGATAATGTCAAACTCGGCTTGCCGGAACGGGGGCGCGACCTTGTTCTTCACCACCTTAACGCGCACACGGTTGCCGATGGATTGTTCACCGTCTTTGATGGCGCTTGTTTTGCGGATGTCAATACGCACGGAGGAGTAGAACTTCAAGGCGTTGCCGCCGGTGGTGGTTTCGGGATTGCCATAGACCGTTCCTATTTTATCACGTAACTGGTTGATAAAGATGCAGCAACACTTGGTGCGCCCGATGGTTGCCGTCAGTTTGCGCATTGCCTGGCTCATCAATCGTGCTTGTAGTCCCATTTTCGAGTCGCCCATCTCGCCTTCGATTTCGCTTTTTGGTGTCAGGGCTGCCACAGAGTCAATCACGATGATGTCAATGGCGCCGGAGCGGATCAGATTGTCGGCAATTTCTAAGGCTTGCTCGCCGCTATCGGGTTGAGAGATAAGGAGTTCGTTGGTGTCCACGCCGAGATTTTTGGCGTAGGACGGGTCGAAAGCGTGTTCGGCGTCAATGAATGCGGCGATGCCGCCCAACTTCTGTGCTTCGGCGATGGCGTGTATGGCGAGGGTCGTTTTTCCCGAAGATTCGGGTCCGAATATCTCGATGATACGTCCTTTGGGCAAACCTTTCACACCCAACGCCACATCCAAACCGATAGAACCGGTCGGGATAACGGCGATTTCTTCTACAGGCTTGTCTCCCAATTTCATAACAGAACCTTTGCCGTAACTCTTCTCAATATTGCTGAGCGTGGCTTGTAAGGCTTTCAACTTTTCCGATTGCGCCTTATTCTCTTGCGGGGTCTCTTCTTTCTTCATAAATTTATGCTATTATATTTTGCCACAAAGGTATGAAAAATTTTCCAAAGAGAAAGTATTGTGGAAAAAAGATTAAGAAAAAATTTTTAACCGGATGTCGTAGTGTATTTTTTTGTACCTTTGCAATCTTAATTTTAAAAAAAGTATCGTCATGAAATTAAAAAGTCTTATTCTGTTTGCGTGCAGCCTTGCGTTTATCTTTAATCTAACGGCTAAAGATGTAATTAAATTGACATGGCAAGGAGGAAGTATAAAAAAAATCACTATTGTAGCCACAACCAACGAACCGTTTACTATTGACTGGGGCGATGGTTCCGAAATTGAAACAAGAACCGGAACAGGCGACCATCAAAATATCACTCATTTTTATGGCAGTTTCGATTCTTTTCAGGCAACTATTGCCGGTAACAGCGATAATTGTTTGCTTACATGGTTTTATTGTGACGGTCAAACTGTAACCGATTTAGATTTGAGCGCCAATATTAACTTAATAAATTTAACATGTTACGACAATCAATTAAACACTTTGGATTTAAGCGCTAATATTAGATTAGAAGGGGTACAATGTGAAGATAATCAGATAAGCCATTTAGACCTGAGCGCTAATACGGCATTAACATTTTTGGCTTGTAGCAATAATCAAATAAACACTTTAGACCTAAGCGCTAATACGGCATTAACATTTTTGGCTTGTAGCAATAATCAAATAAACACTTTAGACCTAAGCGCTAATACGGCATTAACATATTTAAGTTGTTACGACAATCAGATAAGCAGTTTAGACCTAAGCGCTAACACTGTATTAGAACATGTAACTTGTTACAATAACCGACTTCCGTTATCCGACCTTTATACTGTTTCTAAAGTAATAGATTACTTATATTCCAAACTTTTGGGAACTCAAACGCTGGTTCCACAAACAGTGCAAGCCAACGACGAAATTGATTTTTCAAGCCAAGCAAAATTTGAAGGCATACCCACTGTTTTTGCCGTATATAAAGGAAGTTCGATTGCTATCACAAATATTGATTATACGATAGCAGGCGGAATAATTACATTTATAACCGATGGTAATTACACGGTAATCATGACTAATGATGCAATAATTGCAGATCCGAATTATCCGGCAAAAGTAATAGCGACATTTATGGTTGGTGATGAAGTAGGCATCACCGATGTACCACAAACGCCGAATATTTTATCATATCCCAATCCGACAGTTGGCAAGGTTTACATCGAAATAGAAAGCAATATAAAAGTTTACAACATGCGAGGGGCATTGTTACAGGAAACTTTTGGCAATCAGGTGGACTTATCCGTTTATCCGCAAGGCGTATATCTTTTGCAAATAAATGAGGGATGGAGTAAAGTAGTAAAACAGTGAAATTATGAACCCCAAATTAAAAATAGTATTAACAGTTGTCGGCGTCTTGTTAGCCTTTTTCCTGATGTGGTATTTCTCTGCCATCACGGGTTATATCGTGGCTGCTGCCGTATTGTCTGTGGTGGTAAGTCCGGTAGCGGATTGGCTGTCGGCGAGAAAAATCCGGAAAGCGGGGAAATTTCGTTTGTTTCCGCGTTGGCTCTCCACGCTGCTAACGCTGACGATGGTGTATGCGCTGTTTTTCGGCATTTTGTTTTTAATCGTTCCCGTCATCGGCAAGGAGGCAAGAGCCATCGCCCAGATTGACCCGACGCAGTTTTCAAACTATTCCAATGAAATATGGGGACATGTTCACGGTTTCATGCAACAATACGGATGGATGGACGAACTCAATGATATAGAGGCGAGTGTCATGGAAAAGTTGAAGTCGTGGATAAGTTTGGAAAACATCAGTTCGGCCTTTTCGGGCGTGCTGTCGTTTGTAACCTCGTTTGTGATGGCGATTTTTTCCATTTTTTTCCTGTCATTCTTTTTTATCAAAGACAAACCGGTATTCAAAGAGATTCTTCTCTCCGTTTTTCCGCAACAGAACCAACATAAAATCACCAATGTCGTCAGCAAGACGAAGGCGTTGCTGTCTCGTTATTTTATCGGCTTGACGATTCAGGTTACGGTGATGATGTTGCTGGAGTTTCTCGGACTGATGGCGTTCAACATCCCGAATGCGCTCCTGATAGCGTTTATCGGCGGATTGCTGAACATCATTCCTTATCTTGGACCTGTTATCGGGATGTTGCTGGGCGTTGCGCTTGCGGTCGTTTCCACGTTGGCGACGGGCGTTTACCGCGGGATAGAGGGGGTGGTGG